>OIAB01000231.1_pt1 | contig 14358 bp, 10 predicted proteins | sample 1580651 | NCBI WGS metagenome assembly OIAB01 (sample SAMEA3882540, study PRJEB24775) | human gut metagenome | biome: human-associated habitat; feature: intestine environment; material: feces | place: Netherlands | collected 2009/2010
GCCGCCGTGATATGTCCCGCGCTCCGCCAGGATGCGGCATAGCGCCTCGGCCAGCGCGGTCAGCTCCGCGCGCGAGAGCGTCTGCAGCCGGTCACCGAGCAGGCAGGCAGGATCCAATGCGTGTTTGTCCATGTGATACGCACCTCTTTATGTCCGTGTTGGCATGTTTACATAACTTTATAAGATAAATAGTAACACACTTATGCCGTCAAGTCAATTCAATCTGACGCGCCGGGCGCGGGTTTGTTCCGCCCGAGGCGGCCGAACCAGCGGAAGGTCATCGGCCAGATGCCGGCGGCAAAGACGACCATGAGCGCATAGCGGATGAGGTTGGCGATGTTGTGCCCGCCGCACAGCGCGAGCAGCGGCGCCTTGAGCACGGCGCGCAGGCCGATCGTGATGGCGAGGCCCAGCACGGCCTTGAGCACCTGCGCCCACCAGACGGCGCGCACGTCAAAGTGCACATACCGCCGGTCGAGCCAGTAGGAAAATGTCATGCCCAGCACCGCACCGAGCAGCGTGTAGGCGTTCTTGCGGCCGGAGGCGAGGTTGGCGGCGTCCACGTCCGCGGGAAACGGCCAGAGCTCGGCAAAGAACAGGTACGCAAGGCCCAGCACGGCCATGGCGCCGAAGAGCCAGTAGAGCCGGTCCGGGTGGCTGTCAATGTCGCGAAAGAGCGGGTAGAGCGCGAACACCAGCACGAGCCCGATGCCGAACGACACGCCGACATCCAGCGGCGTGTGCACGCCGAGGTACATGCGCGAAAACGCCGTGAGCACGATCACGACGGCGCAGACCACGCGCAGCCACGTCCGCCGCGTCCAGCGGCCGAGGCAGCCGAAGGAGGCGAAGACATTCTGCGTGTGTCCGCTCGGGAACGAGTAACCGGTGGCCTCGGCCCGGGCGCTCTCGACGATGCGGAAATCCGGGTCCTTCACCCACGGGCGCGGGATACGGAACACCAGCTTGAGAAACTGGTTGACGATCGTGCCGACGAAGCCGACCGTGAGCATATAGTACCCGCAGGACTTGCTCACGCACCAGAACACGATGATGGCGACGGCCATGAACACGATCTCGCCGCCGCAATTGGTGATTGCGCCGAGCACCGTGTCAAGCCACGGCGTGCGCAGCTTTGCCAGCGCATAAAGCAGCTGCATGTATGATCTCTCCCCTCTGTATCTGTCTGCCGCCATTATAGCAAAGCGCGCCGCCGGATTCAACCGCAAAGGAAATTGACAGCGGCGGATGACGATGGTAGGATAAGGGCACAATATGATATATGGAGGCATGTCCCATGGACATCGAAAAAACCATCCGCGCGCTGACCGGCCGCGGCTTCGCCGTGCGGCACTTCGCCACCGGGCGCGAGGCGGCGGACTATCTCGACGGCGCGATCGACGGCACCACCGTCGGCATCGGCGGCAGCAAGACCATCGACCAGATTGGCCTGTATGACCGGCTCACCAGACACAACACCGTCTGGTGGCACTGGCGCACGCCGGGCTTTGACACGCTCGACCACGCGCTGACCGCGCCCGTGTACCTCAGCAGCGCCAACGCCATTACGGAAGACGGCCAGATCCTCAACATCGACGGCCGCGGCAACCGCCTCGCCGCCATGGTCTACGGCATCGGAAAGACGGTGTACATCGTTGCGGGCACAAACAAGATCTGCCCGGACTTTGACAGTGCGCTCTCCCGCGCGCGCAACACGGCCGCCGTGCAGAACATGCAGCGCTTTGACGGCGACCAGCCGTGCCACACGGCCGGCCGCTGCCTCGACTGCCGCAGCAAGAGCCGCGGCTGCAACGCGCTGCTCGTGCTCTGGGGGCAGATGTTCGACATGGCGAAGGTCGAGGTCGTGCTCATCGACGAGCCGCTCGGCCTGTAAGGAGAAGATCCCATGAAAATTTTCAAGCGCATCAAGTGGAGCTACGTCGTGCTCAGCGCGATGTTTTTGCTCCTCGGCATCTATCTTGTTGTGAACCCCGAGACGTCGCTCATTATGATCTGCCGCATTCTCGGCGCTGCCATGGCCGTGTTCGGCGTGATGAAGATCGTGCTCTATTTCATTCGCGAGGTCGAGGGCGTAGCCATCCGGTTCGATTTTGCAGTCGGCCTGTTCTGCATCATCCTCGGCGTGCTCATGCTCTGGCGCGCCTCGGCGCTGACGGACATCCTCTCGGTCATGATTGGTCTGCTCGTGCTCGTCGACAGCGTGTTCAAGCTGCAGGTCGCCGTCGATTCGCGGCGCATGGGCGCGCACTCGTGGTGGGTCACGCTCGTGTGCACGGTCGTGTGCCTGGTGCTCGGCATCCTGCTAGTCTTTAACCCCTTTGACGGCAAGCAGGTGCTCACGATCATGATGGGCGTATCGCTCATCGTCGACGGCGTGCAGAACCTGTGCACCGTCGTGTATGCCGCCGTGTTTGTCAAGGACGTGAAAAACGCCGTGCACAACTTCGTGGACGACGCCACCGCCGTCGAGACGACCGGCGAGGTCATCGGCGAGGACGACACCGGGTCCAGGCCAGACGACGGCCCGAAAGCGCCGTAAGACGTCAAATTCTGCTCAATTTTGCCGGACGCGGAGAAATTCCCGTGTCCGGCTCTTTACTTTTCCGGTGCTTTGGTGTAAAAAAGATAGGAAAATGTATGCAAATCGAAGAAGTAAGGGGGGAGCTTCCGATGCTGGAGCAGAATTTTCAGAGCGTGTACGAGAAGTTCAAGCTGCAATTTTTCCGCCGCCTGTTTTCGCAGGTGCGCGAGCGCGAGGGCTCGCTGAGCGCGATGGAGGCGTTCTCCGTCGAGGTCATCCACGAGCTCGACGCGCCGACCATCGGTCAGTTTGCGGATTTTCTCGGCATCTCGCAGTCCAACGCGACCTATAAGGTCAACAGCCTCATCCGCAAGGGGTACATCGTCAAGGAGAACTCCGACACCGACCGGCGGGAATACCACCTGAAGCTGTCGGACAAGTTCTACTGCTACAACGGCCTCATGCAGAGCTACATCGACACGGTGATGGCGCGCATCCAGGAGCGGTTCACGGCCGAGGAGCTGGCAACGTTTGAGCACGTGCTGGCCGTCATGAGCGACGAGCTGATGCCCGAGTGCGACGTGCCGAAGAAGTGACCACACGCCCGGAAAAGCGGCGGCAGCCAATGGCTGCCGCTGTTTTTTTACCTGCGGGGGGGCAGCCCATCCCAAAGTGCCCGAGGGGAAAAGCCCGCCTCGTATGAGATACAGCCATCGCCCTCTGGCGATGCCTCCCCTGTGTAAGGGGAGGTGGCAAAAATATTCAATTTTTGACGGAGGGGTTGCAGATACCGGCTGCGATGCGAATTTGGACGTGTCAATCCCTCAGTCAGCCTTACGGCTGCCAGCTCCCTTTACCCAAGGGAGCCGGGGGATGCGGGACGGACACACGGCGCACCACCGGATTTGCTGCGCACTTTCTAAGCCTTCCCCTCCAGGGGAAGGCTTTGGCAGAGGCAGTCCCGGTCGAGCGGAAGCGCAAAGACGATCGCCTGTGTGCGTGACGTCAGGGACTTCCTCCGTTTTCTTGTATTTGCGGGCAAAGTGTGGTTTAATGAGGAAAGAAAAACGATAGAAACGGAGCATCGCCATGACGATCGCAGTCATCGGCGCGGGCGCGTCCGGCATGATGGCCGCGCTGACCGCCGCCGAGCAACCGGAAAATGAGATCCTGCTCTTCGAGCGGCAGGCGCGCGTGGGGCGCAAGCTCGCCGTGACCGGCAACGGCCGCTGCAACCTGACGAACACCGGCGCCGCGCCCGAAAACTACCACGGCGCGCAGCCGGACTTTGCCGCGCCGGCGCTCGCGGCCTTCCCGCCCGCGGCGGCGCTCGACTGGTTCGCCGCGCACGGGCTCATGACCGTGACGGAGCCGGGCGGGCGCGTGTACCCGCTCTCGAACGCGGCCAACAGCGTCGTGGACGTGCTGCGCTTCGCGCTCACGCGGCCGAATATCACCCTGCGTGCGGGCGAGGCCGTGACGGCCGTGCGCCGGCAGGGGCGCGGCTTCGTCATCGAGACGGAGCATGAGACCATCCCCGCCGACCGCGTCATCATTGCGTGCGGCGGCGCGGCCGGGGCGAAGGCCGGCGGCGTGCGCGACGGGTATGCCCTGCTGCAAAGTCTGGGCCACCGGCGCACGGCGCTGCATCCCGCGCTCGTGCAGCTGACAACCGACCCCACTTATCCCCGTGCGCTCAAGGGCGTGCGCGCCGACGCGCGCGTGACGCTCACACGCGGCCGCGCCATCCTCGCGCGCAGCGCGGGCGAGGTGCAGTTCACGGAAAAGGGCGTGTCCGGCCCGGCAATCTTTGAGATTTCCCGCGCGGCAAGCTGCGGCGGCGAGGGCCAGACCGTGACGCTCGACCTGCTGCGCGAACACAGCGCGCAGGCCTGCCTCGCGTTTTTGCAGGCGCGGCGGGCCACCGCGCCCAACCTCCCCTGCGAGGAGGTGCTGACCGGCACGGTGCACAACCGCGTGGGCAAGATGCTGCTGCGCTATGCCGCCGTCCCCGGCGGGCGGCCGCTCGGCGACGTGACGGACCAGGAACTCAAGGCACTCGTGCGCGCGGCGAAGGGCTTCGCGCTGCCGGTGCGCGGCACGGAGGGCTTCGAGAGCGCGCAGGTCACGGCCGGCGGCATGCGCACGGACGAATTTGACCCCGCGACCATGGAGAGCCTTCTCGTGCCGGGGCTGTACGCCTGCGGCGAGGTGCTGGACATCGACGGCGACTGCGGCGGCTACAACCTGCAGTGGGCGTGGGCCAGCGGCCGCGCGGCCGGGAGGGCGTGCCGATGATCGCAATTTCGAACCTGAAGCTCGCCCCCGGCGCGGACGAGGCGCGGCTGCTCCATCTGGCCGCCGGGGCGCTGAAAGTGCCGCCGCAGGACATCACCGGCCTGCGCATCCGCAAAAAGTCGCTCGACGCGCGCCGGAAGGACGACATTCACTATGTTTACACCGTGGGCGTGACCGTGCGCGGGGACGAGCGGAAGCTCGTCCGCCGCTGCCGCGGCGCCGCCATCGCGCAGGACAAGACCTACCCCATCCCCCGCATCGCGCCGCCGCAGACGCGCCCCGTGATCGTGGGCTTCGGCCCGGCGGGGATGTTCGCGGCGCTGCTGCTCGCGCGCGCAGGCGCACGGCCCATCGTGCTCGAGCGCGGGCCGGACGCGCAGACGCGCAGTGCGCAGATCGCGGCGTTTCGCGCGGGCGGGCCGTTCGACCCGGAGTGCAACGTGCAGTTCGGCGAGGGCGGCGCGGGCACGTTCTCCGACGGCAAGCTCAACACCGGCACGCACGACGCGCGCATCGGCTTCGTGCTCGCGGAGTTCGCGGCGCACGGCGCGCCGGAGCACATCACCTACGACGCCAAGCCCCACATCGGCACGGACGTGCTCGTCGAGGTCGTGCAGAATCTCCGGCGCGAGATCATCGACCGCGGCGGCGAGGTGCGCTTCGGCCACCGCGTGACGGGGCTGTCCACGGAGGATGGACACATCGCAGCGCTGACCGTGGCTGGGCCGGCCGGTGGCTACACGCTCCCGGCGCGGCAGGTCATTCTCGCGATCGGCCATAGCGCGCGCGACACGTTTGAAATGCTGCACGCGCAGGGCGTGCCGATGGAGCCGAAGCCGTTCAGCATGGGCGTGCGCATCGAGCACCGGCAAAAAGACATCAATGCCGCGCAGTACGGCGCGGCAGCAGAGCGTCTGCCGGCGGCGGACTATTCCCTCTCCTGCCACCTGCCGGATGGGTCGAGCGCGTACACGTTCTGCATGTGCCCGGGCGGCGAGGTGTTCGCCGCCGCGTCGGAGGCGGGCGGCGTGTGCACCAACGGTATGAGCAATTCCCGCCGCGACGGGGAAAACGCCAACGCCGCCGTACTCGTGACGCTGCGGCCGGAGGACTTTCCGGACAAGCGCACCCTCGGCGGCATGTACTGGCAGCGCAGCATCGAGCAGCGCGCCTTCCGGTGCGGCGGCGGCAACTACCACGCCCCGGCGCAGCTGGCGGGCGATTTTCTCGCCGGGCGCGCGAGCACCGGCCCCGGCCGCGTGCAGCCGACGTACCGCCCCGGCGTGACGTGGTGCGACCTGCACGACGTGCTGCCCAAGCGCATCACGGACACGCTCGCGCAGGCGCTGCCCGCTTTCGGAAAAAAGCTGCGCGGCTTTGACGACCCGGACGCCGTGCTCACAGCGCCCGAGACCCGCTCGAGCAGCCCCGTGCGCATCGTGCGCGGGCCCGACCGGTGCAGCACCGGTGTGCCCGGGCTCTACCCCTGCGGCGAGGGCGCGGGCTACGCCGGCGGCATCACAAGCGCCGCCGTGGACGGGCTGCGCTGCGCAGAGAGCGTGCTCACTGCGCTGCAAAACGAGGCATGACCTGTGCCGAACGGCACATCCTAATATCTATAAGGAGGTTTCCACGATGAAAAACGAAGCGTTTGCACCCACGCCGGAGCTGCTAGCCAAGATGGACGCCTGGTGGCGCGCGGCGAACTATCTGTCCGCCTGCCAGCTCTACCTGCTCGACGACCCGCTGCTGCGCCGGCGGCTGACCGAGCGCGACATCAAGAAGAAGATCGTCGGCCACTGGGGCACCGTGCCCGGCCAGAACTTCATCTACACGCACCTCAACCGCGTCATCAACGAATACGACCTCGACATGATCTACCTATCCGGCCCCGGCCACGGCGGCAACGCCATGGTCGCGCAGGACTATCTCGACGGTTCGTACACCGACGTGTACCCGAACATCACGCGCGACGCGGCCGGCATGCAGCGCCTGTTCAAGCAGTTTTCGTTCCCCGGCGGCATCCCGAGCCATGTCGCGCCCGAGACGCCGGGCTCCATCCACGAGGGCGGCGAGCTGGGCTACTCGCTCGCGCACGCCTTCGGCGCCGTGATGGATAACCCCGACCTGATCGCCGCCTGCGTCGTCGGCGACGGCGAGGCCGAGACCGGCCCGCTTGCCACCGCGTGGCATGGCAACAAGTTCGTCAACCCCATCACGGACGGCGCGGTGCTGCCGATTCTGCACCTCAACGGCTTCAAGATCGCAAACCCCACGCTCTTTTCCCGCATCAGCCACGAGGAGCTCGAGATGTTCTTCCGCGGCTGCGGGTGGGAGCCGCGCTTCGTCGAGGGCGACGACCCGGCCGAGATGCACGCCAAAATGGCCGAGACGATGGACTGGGCCATCGAGGAGATCCACGCCATCCAGCAGCACGCGCGCACCGCGCACGACACCACGCGCCCCTACTGGCCGATGATCGTGTTCCGCGCGCCGAAGGGCTGGACCGGCCCCAAGGAAGTGGACGGCAAGCAGGTGGAGGGGTCGTTCCGCGCGCACCAGGTGCCGATCGCGATGGACAAGCCCGAGCACCTCGTGCAGCTCGAGGAGTGGCTGCGCAGCTACCACCCCGAGGAGCTCTTTGACGACAACGGCACGCTCATCCCCGAGCTGCAGGCCCTCGCGCCGAAGGGGCAGCGCCGCATGGGCGCGAACCCCCACGCCAACGGCGGGCTGCTGCTGCGCGAGCTGCGCATGCCGGACTTCCGCACGTATGAGCAGCCCGTGCCAGCGCCCGGCGCCGTCGAGGCGCAGGACATGACCGTGCTCGGCGCGTTCGTGCGCGACATCATGCGCGAGAACATGGACGCGCGCAACTTCCGCATCTTCGCCCCCGACGAGACGGCCTCCAACCGCCTGAGCCCGGTGTTCGAGGTCACGGGCCGCCGCTGGGTCGCCGAGGCGACGGACAACGACGAGTTCCTCGACCCGGACGGCCGCGTCATGGACTCCATGCTCTCGGAGCACATGTGCGAGGGCTGGCTCGAGGGCTACCTGCTCACCGGCCGCCACGGCTTTTTCAACAGCTACGAGGCCTTCATCCGCATCGTGGACTCCATGGTCGCGCAGCACGCCAAGTGGCTGAAAGTCTGCAACCAGCTGCCCTGGCGGCAGGACATCGCCTCGCTCAACTACGTGCTCGCCTCGAACGTGTGGCAGCAGGATCACAACGGCTTCACGCACCAGGATCCTGGCTTCCTTGACCACGTGTCGAATAAAAAGGCCGACGTCGTGCGCATCTATCTGCCGCCGGATGCAAACTGCCTGCTCAGCTGCTTTGACCACTGCATCCGCAGCCGGAACTATATCAACGTCATCGTGGCTTCCAAGCACCCGCGGCCGCAGTGGCTGACCATGGAGCAGGCCGTGCGCCACTGCACGCAGGGCGTGAGCATCTGGGAGTGGGCCAGCAGCGACCAGGGCGCAGAGCCCGACGTCGTCATGGCCTGCTGCGGCGACACGCCAACGCTTGAGACGCTCGCCGCCGTGACCATCCTGCGCGAGAAGCTGCCGGAGGTGCGCGTGCGCGTCGTGAACGTGGTCGACCTGATGAAGCTGCAGCCGCATTCCGACCACCCGCACGGCCTCACGGACGAGGACTACGACCTCATCTTCACGAAGGATAAGCCCGTCATCTTCGCCTTCCACGGCTACCCGAAGCTCATCCACGAGCTGACGTACACCCGCCACAACCAGAACATGTTCGTCTGCGGCTACGTCGAGGAGGGCACGATCACAACGCCGTTTGACATGCGCGTGCTCAATGAGCTCGACCGCTTCCACCTCGTCATCGACGTCATCAAGCGCCTGCCCCAGCTCGGCAACCGCGGCGCCTACGCTGTGCAGCAGATGCGCGACAAGCTCGTCGAGCACCGGCAGTATATCGCCGCGCACGGCGTGGACCTGCCCGAGATCGCCAACTGGCAGTGGACCGGCAGCACCAGCGCCGCCACGAGCTCCGAGCGCTGAGCGCGCACCTGCGCGCAGTCCCGCCGCGCCCGCATCCCCCAAAACCGCACACCGCCGCCTGCCCCCGCGCGGGGCAGGCGGCTTCCTTTTTCTCGCTTTTTCTTGTGCTTTTCCCCTTTTTGCACCGGCACAGTTTTGGCATTTTGGCGCGCTTTTGCATAACGGCCCTGCACCCCACGGTACTTTTGTTGAAAAAAGTTCCGCATTTTTTGTGCAAAGCGACAGTTTTTGGGCATTTCCTATGTTAAAATTTAGATTTTTCGTTTCTCCCTTGTGGAAAATATGCAATTCCGCTATAATAGTGCCTTGAGGTGATTTTCATGTTCAAAATCGTCAATAACGAAAGATTATCTGACAATATGTTCCGCGTCACGTTCGAGGCCCCGCTCGTCGCCCGCAAGGCGCAGCCGGGTCAGTTCCTGATGTTCCGCGTCGACGAGTTCGGCGAGCGCATGCCCATCACGATCTCTTCCTATGATCGTGAGGCCGGTACCGTGTCGGTCATCATGCAGCGCGTCGGCAGCACGACGGCCCTGCTCGCCAGCAAGAAGGCCGGCGACTATGTGGCCGACGTTGTCGGCCCGCTCGGCAACCCCGCCGAGTTTGACAACATGCACAAGGTCGTGGTCGTCGGCGGCGGCTCCGGCTGCGCCATCGCGTGGCCGCAGGCCAAAGAGGCGCACCGCCTCGGCTGCGATGTCGACATCATCGCGGGCTTCCGCACCAAGGGCATCGTCGTGCTCGAGGACGAGATGCGCGCCTGCTGCGATCATCTGTACATGATGACCGACGACGGCACCTACGGCGAGAAGGGCTTCACGACCGTCAAGCTCAAGGAGCTGCTCGAGAAGGCCAAGGCCGAGGGCCAGCAGTACGACCACTGCATCTGCATCGGCCCGCTGCCGATGATGAAGTTCGTGTGCCAGATCACGAAGGAATACGGCGTGGCCACGATGGTCGATATGAACTGCATCATGATCGACGGCTCCGGCATGTGCGGCGGCTGCCGCCTGACCGTGGATGGCAAGATGAAGTTCACCTGCGTCGACGGTCCGGAGTTCGACGGCCACCTCGTCGATTTTGACGAGGCGATCGCCCGTTCCAAGATCTATGAGGCACAGGAGCAGAAGGTGTTCGAGCGCCGCCACCACTACTGCAATCTGCAGGCCATGGCCGACGCCGAGGAAGCCGCGCAGAAGAAGGAGGAGAAGTAATCATGGCGAATATGTCTCCCAAAAAGAATCCGATCCCGGAGCAGGACCCGAACGTCCGCAATAAGAATTTTGAAGAAGTCGCGCTTGGCTACACCGTCGAGATGGCGGTCGATGAGGCCAACCGCTGCCTGAATTGCCCGCGCCCGGCCTGCATGTCCGGCTGCCCGGTCAATGTCAAGATCCCGCAGTTCATCGCCCGCGTCCGCGAGCAGGACTTCAAGGGCGCTTACCACAAGATCCTCGAGGACAGTTCCCTGCCCGCCATCTGCGGCCGCGTCTGCCCGCAGGAGAAGCAGTGCGAGAGCAAGTGCGTACGCGGCATCAAGGGCGAGCCCGTCGGCATCGGCCGTCTGGAGCGCTTCGTCGCCGACTGGAACCGCGAGAACGCCGACGAGATGCCCGAGAAGATCGCCACCAACGGCCACCGCGTCGCGGTCATCGGCTCCGGCCCGTCCGGCCTCGCCTGCGCGAGCGACCTGGCCAAGCTCGGCTACGACGTGACCGTCTATGAGCACTTCCACAAGGCCGGCGGCGTGCTGGCTTACGGCATCCCCGAGTTCCGTCTGCCGAAGGCCATCGTGCAGAAGGAGATCGACAAGCTCGTGGCCATGGGCGTCAACATCGTGTGCGACGCGACCATCGGCAAGTGCATGAGCATCGACGAGCTGCTCGGCAAGGACGAAGAGAAGCTCCTCGGCGACGACAAGTACGAGGCCGTGTTCATCGGCTCCGGCGCCGGTCTGCCGAAGTTCCAGAACATCCCGGGCCTGAGCTACTGCGGCGTGTTCTCCGCCAACGAGTTCCTCACCCGCATCAACCTCATGCACGCGTATGACGAGCGCTACGACACCCCGCTCATGCCCATCCACGTGACAGCCGTCGTCGGCGCCGGCAACGTCGCCATGGACGCCGCGCGCTGCGCCAAGCGTCTGGGCGCGGAGAATGTCTACATCGTCTACCGCCGCGGCATGGCCGAGCTGCCTGCCCGTAAGGAGGAGGTCGAGCACGCCGAGGAGGAGGGCATCATCTTCAAGACCCTTTGCAACCCCGTGGAGATCCTGCCCGGCGAGGACGGCTTCGTAAGGGCCATCACCTGCATCGAGATGGAGCTGGGTGAGCCGGACGCCTCCGGCCGCCGCCGCCCCATCGAGAAGAAGGGCAGCGAGTTCACCATGGACGTGGACACCGTCATCATGAGTCTGGGCACCAGCCCCAATCCTCTCATCCACTCCACCACGCCGGGCCTCGAGACCAACCGGCACGGCTGCATCGTCACCGAGGGCGACGAGGGCAAGACCAGCCGCGAGGGCGTGTATGCCGGCGGCGACGCTGTCACCGGCGCAGCCACCGTCATCAAGGCCATGGGCGCCGGCAAGGCTGCCGCCAAGGCCATCGATGAGTATATCCGGAACAAGTAATTTCAGATAACCAAGAGCAGGGCATCCCGGCGGGATGCCCTGCTTTTTATTGATAAAATTTCGCTGCCTCGCTGTTTTCCAGCGTCAGCAGGCGCATTTTCTTTTCCACCCCGCCTGCATAGCCGGTCAGGCTGCCGCCGCTGCCCACCACCCGGTGGCAGGGCACGATGAGGGAGACGGGGTTGTGCCCCACAGCGCCGCCCACCGCCTGTGCCGAGACGCGCTTTCCGCTTTGCTCGGCCAGCTGTCCCGCCAGCGCGCCGTAGGTCGTGGTCTGGCCGTAGGGGATCTTCCGCAGCAGCGCCCACACCGCCTGCCGGAAGTCCGAGCCGACGAGATGGAGCTTCGGCGTGAAGTCCGGCTCCCGACCCGAAAAATAGACATCAAGCCAGCGGCAGGCGGCGTCCAGCGCCGGTGTCATCTTCTCCTCATGCTCCGGAGCAAGCTTTGCCGCAAAGTATTTCTGCGTCTCGAACCACAGCCCGGTCAGGCCCTCTTCGTCCGCTGCCAGCAGGATTCCACCCAGCGGCGAATCATAGTGCATCGTGTACATCATCGCGGCTCACCCTGCCTTCTTTCGTTTCGCGGGCGCGTGATCTTTCAGGCCCGGCACCGCGCCGCCTGCCGCTGCCCAGAGATAGAGGCTCGCCACGCTGCAATAGGGGCTGAACCGGCGGCGGTACTTTTCGAACAGCTTCCGCTCGATTTTCCGGTGATGGTACACCATCCGCAGGCCCCGCTGGATCGCAAGGTCGTCGTAGCTGAACACGTTGGGCCGCTGCATACAGAAGAGCAGTATCATCTCCGCCGTCCAGACGCCGACCCCCTTCAGACCTCTTAGCTCCCGGATTGCCTCGTCATCGGGCTTTTCCCAGATGCCGTCAAGGTCAAATTCCCCGCTCTCGATCTTCCGGGCAAAGTCGATAATGTACTCAGCTTTACGGAAGGTCATGCCGAAGCTCTGCATTTTCTCCACACCTGCCCCGAGGACGGCGGCAGCATCCACCGTCCCCAGCTCGTCCCGCATCCGCTTCCAGATGGTGGCCTGTGCCTTGGTGGAGATCTGCTGGCCGACGATGTGGTGTACCACCGCTGAAAAGAGGTCGGCATCCACCTCCCGCTCAATGTGCCCCACCTGCGCAATGACCGCCGCCATCCGCTCGTCCCTGAGGCTCAGGTATCCGGTCTCCGCTTCGCCGTATTGGAAATGCATATGGACGCCCCCTTCGTGCTACAACTTTTTGTTTGAGTTTCAGTTGTCGATTTGATTATAGCAGAAAATGAGCGTATCCGCAACACAAAAACCGCCCGCTGCACAGAGTTATGCCGTACAGCGAGCGGGTCATCTTTTCCGCGGAGAGGAATGGGATGTGGTGCAAATATAGAGAAAATCAGCCGAAAGTACAGCTCCCCGCATGAGAGACCTGAGATCAAGCGCCGTGCGTGGCGTGGGTACGCTTTTCGGCCAGCGTCCTGAGCAGGACACTCACCACAGCAAAACCGATGGCCATACCGAAGATAGCGCGGATGGTGGAGAGGAAATAGAGCTTGGCATTGAGCATATCGCCCGAGAAGACATAGAGCATCGTGTAGTAGAGACTGCCACCGGGAATCATGGGCACGGTGGCGGGCATCTGGAGCACGACGGTAGGGACCTTGATGCGCCGGGCCAGAACTGCGGCCAATAGGCTGCAGAACATGGCCGACACCATATTGCCTGCGAAGTCCCCGGCCAGCGCGTTCACTGCCAGATAGACGGCCCACGACAGGCCAGCATTGAGGGCGATGAGCACCATGTACTTTTTGCGCACACCGAAGACAATAGAGAAGCCGAGGCCTCCCAGCGCACCAGCTAATATCTGCCCCATTACAGCACCCCCTCTGCAAGGACGGTCGCAAGCAGGAAGCCGCCCGCAATGCTGGCCGCAATGAGCAGGGATTCCACAAACCGAAACAGACCTGTGATGCTCTCGCCCAGCAGCATATCCCGCATCGCGTAGGTAATGGGGATGCCGGGAATGGTCAGCATGATACATCCGATGAGAATTTTGTCCAGATGGACACCGATGCCCACCCGGACGAGGATGCAGCCCAGAAAGCCCGTCACGATGGAACAGACCAGATAAAACAGCAGCTGGTTCTCCTTTTTGTAGATGCCTTTCCGATCCATCCAGTTGATGAAACAGGCGAGGATGATCGTCGCCGGGACATCAGCCAGTCTGCCGCCGAAGAAGACAGTGAAGCTTCCTGCTGCCAGCATCGCGCCGACGTAGCTGATCCACGCCGCCTCCGGCTTCGGGTACTTGATGGCCTCTATACGGGCAGTGATGTCCTGCGGCGGAGGGCAGGTGGCGCAAATTTCGCGGGAGAGGGCATTCAACTGTTCTACCCGGTCGAGGTTGGTGGCATAGCCTCCGGCGATGCGCCGGGCCTTGACGATCTCGTCGCCGTCCGGCGTGCGTGCCGTGACCTCAATAAGGGAGGTAATGGTAAACACCCCCACCTTATGCATCCCATAGGCGTGGAGGATGCGGGTGATGGTGTCCTCCACCCGCGTCACCTCGCCGCCTGCTAGGAGCAGGGCTTTTCCCATATCAAGGCTGGCATCGACCAGCTGTTCTTCCGGTGTTCTCATCTTGCGTACTCTTTCGTGTGTTACTTGTTGTGGCTGTTCCTATCAGCTATTATAGACGTTCATGTCCACTTTGTCCAGTTGACGAGCGATGAGCGCAGGTGTCGCCCAGAGGCAGGGTGAAGCCATAGATGTTCTCGGGGACACCCAGCTTCTCGCCGGCGACCTTGATGGAGATGGGCAGAGTGGCGGCAGAAGAAGTGGTGGTGACAGCAACGATCATAT
>OIAB01000249.1_pt1 | contig 13423 bp, 7 predicted proteins | sample 1580651 | NCBI WGS metagenome assembly OIAB01 (sample SAMEA3882540, study PRJEB24775) | human gut metagenome | biome: human-associated habitat; feature: intestine environment; material: feces | place: Netherlands | collected 2009/2010
CTTTCTATCGTCAATTTCGCATTATTGCAATAACAGATTGCTTCTTCCATGAATGAATAAGCAATATTGTCATCAAACTTTCAAGCATAAACATAGCAACAGCAAAAAGAGTAAAAGCAACAACCGGAAATACAAATCCCGTAGACATGCCTGCATTTTTCAAAAATATACCGATTGCATATCCGCCGGGGATTCCAACAACAGCAGTTATAAGCAATGCAATCAAAGTAGTAAAAAGACCTTCCATCATAAATGCTTGCTTCAACTGCTTATTTGTCATACCAATAGATTTTAGTGTGCCCATTTCCTGTTTCTGTGATAAAAGATTTGTCACAGTAAGATTGATTTGATTGATAACCGCAAATATCCACAAGATGGCTGCAATCGCATAAGCTAATGTAAAACCTGCACGATTGTCTGATTGGTGTTCTACAATAAAATCTTGAAGGGTTTGTAAGCGAACATCCCTATTGTCAGAAACGAGTAATTTGAGTTCTTGCTCGATTATCTCCTGATATTCAGCTTCTGCTTGTATTTCGATTGCGTATGTACAGTCATAACCTGCAAGTTCTTTGAGCATATTTTCCGGCATTCTGAAAATATAGCCACCCATTCCATCATTGCTGGAAGTGATTGCACCAATTTTGAATGCTTTTGTTATTGTTTTACCACTATGATTTTTGAAATTAAAGGTCACAGTATCCCCAATTTGAGGTTTCCAATGGTAAACATCATAAATACGTTCGGGATCACTTACAACTAATTCTGTATCATCAGTAATATTTCCAGACAAAACCGCTGCATTTAGCGACGCCAAATCCTTTTCATTATAGCCGAGCATCAAGGTGCTATCTGAAATATCATTGTCTGTTGAGAAATCAACTGGTACGGTAGCATAAGTAAATATATTGCTAACTCCCTCTATATCTCCAACACGCTTTACATAATCAGAAAAATATTCTTTCTGCAAGAGAGCATCCAAATTTTCACTTTCGTTTTCTAAATCAATGCTGATTTTGAAATCTCCGTACTTCATATCCCAATAACGAGCCATACTCTCGGCATTAAAAGAACTCTGATAACTTGCTGCAAGGAAAAATATAACTCCGCACAGTCCCAATGATAAAATGGTCAATAGAGATTTTTTTCTGTTTCTGGAAAAGCTGATTTTCGCTAAATATACAGGCGTAATACGATGTCTTTTGTGAGTGCGGTAATTTACAATTCCCACTGGATTTTTCAGGGCGGAAATTGGAGAAGTATTCGCTGCAATTTTTGCTGGTTTACGAACACTAATATAAACAAGCAGTATTCCAAAAAGGCATGCGCCACATAGAGAAACAATAAATGCAAATACTGACCAGCCTTTTGATTGCAGACAATAGCTGATGATCGTTCCCATGATACTACCAATTAAAATCCCCGGAACTGCAAGCATATAACCCTGTTTAAGAACTATTTTATAAATTTGCTTTTTACTTGCCCCTATTGTCCGAAGCTGTCCGAACTCAGCAACTTTTTGTCCAACCGAAATATAGAAAATGCTGTAAATTACAAGTGCGGCAGCTAAAAACAAAATGGCAGCAACTACACCATATACCGCATAATTACTGAAGGACAAAGTTGTATTTACATAATCATAGTAACTGCTGACTGTCCAATTATTCAGTCCAGTCTCCTCTGAAATTTGAGATAATATTTCTGTTGCTTCGTCTTTTGTAAGGGTATCTGCATTTTCAAGCCAAACATATCCATTAAGCAGGTTATTTCCACGTAATTCCCGGCATTTTTCAAGTGAAACAAAAACAGGATAAGCGGTAGAAGTTTTATCATGATAAATACCAACAATAGTATAATTCTTCAAAGTACCATCCAGATTCAACTGAACTATGGCGTTGATTTCCGGAGACTTATTTTCACTGGCAAAAAAGGCATCTGTAACAGCAATTTCACTTGCTTTCTCTGGATATTTTCCGTCAAAGGCAGGAATCAAACTAAGCATGTCATCATCATAATAAATCAGAGACAGTTCTTTAGAATTTTCTTTCACTGTTTTGATATTACAGGAAAGTCCTACACTTTTTACTTCTTCGTTTGCTAACAACTTTTCTTTACTGTCCTGCGTAATGTCAAAGAAAATTCCTTGATGTAATCCTTCGATTTCTTTCTGATTTTGATAAATGATATTTTGCACTGTGAGCAACGACATCATTATCATAGCAACGGCTACAATAATTGCCGAAAGGCAAAATAAGTTTTTCTTCTTATCAAAACGCACACTTTTTCGTGCTAATTTTTTAATTACTGCACTGGTATCATTTTCAAAAGGATAATTCATAATTCCCACCTCCTTTAGCCAACAATTTTACCATCTTCAATCCGTACAATGCGGTCTGCGAGTTGAGCGATCTCGTTGTTGTGAGTAATCATTACAATGGTCTGATTAAATTCTCCGCTGGTATGCTTCAAAAGCCCTAACACATCTGCACTGGTCTTGCTATCAAGATTTCCGGTCGGTTCATCAGCAAGGATAATCGCAGGCTTCGTAATTAAAGCTCGTGCAATCGCTACACGTTGCTGTTGACCGCCTGAAAGATTGTTCGGCATATTTTCCAGTTTATCTTCTAAAGCCAACATATACACAACTTCGTCCATAAATTTCTGGTCTACTGTATCGCCATCCAGTTCCACAGGCAGGACGATATTTTCATATACATTCAAAATCGGAACCAGATTATAATTTTGGAAGATAAATCCGATGTTACGACGGCGGAAAATTGTCAATTCATCATCATTCTTTTTTGCGAGTTCTTCTCCCCGTACAATCACGCTGCCGGAAGTGGGGGTATCAAGTCCTCCCATCATGTGAAGCAATGTAGACTTACCGCTGCCGGAAGTTCCAACTACGGCAACAAATTCTCCCTGTTCCACAGTAAAATTTACACCATTAAGGGCACGAGTAATATTTGGTTCTGTGCCGTAATACTTCTTTAAGTCGATTGTTTGTAAAATGCTCATATTCAAATGCTCCTTTCAAGGCTTTCTATCTGTTGATAAAGCCATTGTAAACCACAAATGTTACACAAATGTCCGAGATAGAAAAAATTTTTATCGAAAATCAGAGTGAAATGTTACAACGCTCGGACATTTCAAAAAAATTTACGGCGGGCAGCCGGAAATGGCCGTCCGCCGCGTTCTATTTTGTCGGCAGCATAATGGAAAATTCTGAACCCTTGCCCGGCTCCGAAACCACTTTGATATAGCCGCCTTGCCGCGTTACGATCTCGCGGGCCAGATACAGGCCAATGCCCACGCCCTGCTGTTCGTGTACTTCTTCCTCACGATAGAAGCGCCGGAAGATGGCAGCCTGATTGCTTTCGGAAATGCCCTTGCCGGTGTCGGCTACTTTGATCTCCACATACATTTCCCACAGCACCACCGACACAGCGATTTTCCCGCCTGCCGGGGTGTACTTCACTGCATTGTCCAGCAGGTTAAAGAGGGCTTCGGATGTCCACTTGCTGTCATGGAAAACGGTCAAATCCTCCGGGCAGTCCACGGACACAGCGATTTCCTTTTTCTCCGCTGCATACACAATCCCACTCATGGCCTGCGCCACGGTATCAAAGAGGCGACCCGGTTTCTTATCCAACTGGATCACGCCCGTTTCCAGCCGTGAGGTTTTCACAAGGGCCTGAAAGAGAAAGTCCAGCTTATCCGTCTGGCTGCGGATTCCCCGGATAAAGTCGGTGCGCTCCGCCTCGGTCATGGGCTTTTCCAGCAGGGTGTCCGTCGCCATTTTCAGATTGCTTACCGGCGTTTTCACCTGATGGGAAATATCCGATACAAGGGTCTGTAACTCCTGCCGTTCCTCGTCCACCCGGCGGCGGTTCTCCTGCATGATCTGGTAAAGCCTTGCCAGCCGGTGTCCGATTCTGGCAAGCTGGGTTTCGCTGTCCTCTGGCCGCTGGGGCGCTTCATTCCCGGCGATCATGTGGTCTAAGGTCTGGCACAGGTCAGCGGTAAACTGCGACAGCCGCTTTCCAAACGCCTGCGTCAGTACAAAAATCCCCACAAGGGCGCACAGCAGCAGCGTCCCGCCTGTCAGCAGCACCGCAATCTGTTTTGTCACAAGAAACAGGGCTATGGTGATCCCGGACATGGAGAGGACAAGCTCCATTGCCACCCGGCCAAACAGCCGCTTTACCGAGAGGTTTTGAAACTTCATTTTACCTCGCCTCCCGTCCATTGATACCCCATGCCGTAAACGGTCTTGATGTAGGGTGCGCCGCCGTCGGCTTCAATCTTGCTGCGAATACGGCTGATGGAGGTTGTCAGGGTGTGTTCGTCCACAAACCGCTCGTCTATATCCCACAGCTTTTCCAAAAGCTGCCCACGGGTCAGCACTTGCCGGGGATTTTTACGAAACAGGTTCAGCATTTTGTACTCCATCGGGGATAGAGTCAGGGGCTTGCCGTTTAAGGAAGCCGTCTGCTCCGAGAAGTCCAGAAACAACCGCCCGTCGTCGTAAATGTCCTTGGCCGGTTTGTGGTGTTCCAGCATGGCGAACATGGCTTTGATTTTCCGCTGCAAGGCCCCGATCACAAAGGGCTTTGTGATGTAGTCCACCGCGCCCACCTCATAGCCCCGTATCTGGTCGCTCTCCTGATCGTTGGCGGTCAGGAATATTACGATGGTGTCCGGGTGCTGAGGCTTTATTAGCTTGCACAGCTCAAAGCCGTTCCCGTCCGGCAGGTTGATGTCCAGCAGCACTAAATCAAATTCCCGCTGGCGGATGGCGTCGGCTGCGGTTCTGGCATTTAGGGCAGAAGTCACGCCGTAGCCGTCTGCGGTCAGGTTATAGGCCAACATCTTATTCAAAAAACTGTCGTCCTCGACAATTAAAATCTGCTTCATATCCTCACTTCCTTTGCTTTTTGCAGATAGTATAACAGGCAAATGTCCGAGAATTGTTACAAGGACAAATATATTTATCATTTTACAGCTTTTTTATGTGTACTGCAATTTTATAAAAGAAAGGACAGCAGTATCATCAAATTGCTGTCCTTGCGGTTTATTATAGCTGGTAGTGTATAAGCGTGGGTTCATCATATTTGGTGTGGTATCTTTAACTATGGGAAACTCCTGTTTCCCACCTTGCCACAGCCTGCCGTGTTACCCCCAGCTGCTCTGCCAGCATTTCCTGGGTCATGCCTTTTTCTTTCCGGGCGGATGCAATTTTCTCTCCCAATGTCATGGTGCTATCCCCCTTTCTTTGGGGCCAGCATAGCACAGCTGCACTACTATTTTCAAGCAACTTTGTATCACTTTTCTGCCACTTTTCCGCAATAAGCAGTTTCATTCCCCGCAAAGCAGCATAAAAAATCCCCCACAGTACCCTTTCCGTTCGCAGTTGCCCGTGCGGAGAATGCTGTGGGGGATGTTATGTTTTATTGTCAGGCTAAGCTTATCAGATAAGAAAAGTCTTACTTTTCAGCGTGGTCGTAAGCGCTGCCTTCGGCATCGCGGATTTCCTCGGCGCGAGCCAGCTCTTCTTCAACCTCCGGCAAACCGGTTCCGGCGGGGATCAGCTTACCGATGATGACGTTCTCCTTCAGACCGGCCAGCGGGTCAACCTTGCCCTTGATGGCGGCTTCGGTCAGAACGCGGGTGGTTTCCTGGAAGGATGCAGCGGACAGGAAGCTGTCGGTTGCCAGGCTGGACTTGGTGATACCAAGCAGGATCTGACTGGCCTGGACCAGCTTCAGGTCGGTTTCGCCTGCATCAATGCGTTCCTGAATCTTCTCGTTCTCGATCATCACATCGCGGCGGTTGACAACGCTGCCCATGATGAACTCGCTGGAACCTGCATCGTCAATGCGAACCTTACGCATCATCTGGCGGACGATAACTTCGATATGCTTATCGTTGATTTCAACGCCCTGCAGACGGTAAACCTTCTGGACTTCGCTGATCAGGTAGTTCTGGGTAGCAATGCGGCCCTTGACAGCCAGGATATCCTGCGGATAAGCATGGCCTTCGGTCAACAGTGCGCCCTTGACGAGCACATCGCCCTCCATCACCTTCAGGCGGTGGCCGAACGGGATCAGGTAGCTCTTGGTAACCGGTGCGCCGTTATCGTCAACACCGGTCACTTCAACGTGGCGGCTCTTCTTGGTATCGTCAATATGGACGGTACCGGCGATCTCGGACATGATAGCCATTGCCTTCGGGCGGCGGCTCTCGAACAGTTCTTCAACACGCGGAAGACCCTGAGTAATATCTTCAGCAGATGCGATACCGCCAGTATGGAAGGTACGCATGGTCAGCTGAGTACCGGGTTCGCCGATGGACTGTGCCGCAATGATACCGACGGATTCACCGACCTTAACGCACTGGCCGTTGGACATGTTGGAGCCGTAGCAGCGGGCACAGACGCCAACGTGAGCACGGCAGGTCATCACGCTGCGGATCTCCAGCTCGGTAATACCGGCAGCTTTGATCTTTTCAGCGTCGAACATGTCCATCATCTTGTCCTTGGACACAATGAGTTCGCCGGTCTTGGGATCCATCACGTCATGCAGAGCATAACGGCCAATCAGACGCTCGGAGAAGCTTTCGATGGTAGCGTTGCCTTCGCTGATCTCGCTGACGAGGATACCCTCGGTAGCGTGGCAGTCTTCCTCGCGGATGATGACTTCCTGAGAAACGTCAACCAGACGGCGGGTCAGGTAGCCAGAGTCAGCAGTACGCAGTGCGGTATCGGTCAAACCTTTACGAGCGCCTCGAGAAGAGATGAAGTACTCCAAGATGTTCAGGCCTTCGCGGTAGTTTGCACGGATAGGCATTTCCAGGGTTTTACCTGCGGTGTTAGCCAGCAGGCCGCGCATGCCGGCCAGCTGCTTGATCTGGTCCATAGAACCACGAGCACCAGAGTCGGACATCATATAGATGGGGTTGCGCTGGTGGTGGGTCTTCAGGTTGGTAGACAGAGCGTTGGAAACTTCCTCGGTAGCTGCCTGCCAGATCTCAACGGTGTTCTTATAGCGCTCTTCATCAGAGATAAGACCACGGTTGAAGTTCTTCATGACCTTTTCAACCTTCTTGTCAGCCGCAGCCAGGATCGCCGGCTTCTCTTCGGGGATGATAGCGTCAGGCACGGCAACGGTGATGGCGGAAAGGGTGGAATACTTATAGCCCTGTGCCTTGATGTGGTCCAGCATGATAGCGCAGCGCTTGGTGCCATGCTTTGTCAGGCAGCGGCTGATGATGTCGGGCAGCTTCTTCTTGGTGACCTGGAAATCGACTTCGTAATCGAACTTATGTTCGGGGTCGGTGCGATCCACATAGCCCAGATCCTGCGGGATGGGGGTGTTGAAGATGATCTTGCCGACAGTGGTGGTGACAAGGGCGGTTTCGGGGCCGTTGCCAAAGTCCATGGTGCGGCGCACCTTAACGGGAGCCTGCAGGGTGACGATATGCTCGGCGTAAGCCATCAGGGCTTCGTCCTCATCGCGGAACACCTTGTCGTGGCCGGGGTCTTCGGGGTTGACCATGGTCAGGTAGTAAGAGCCCAGGATCATATCCTGCGTGGGCACGGTGACGGGTTCGCCGTCAGACGGCTTCAGCAGGTTGCCGGAAGCCAGCATCAGCATCTTGGCTTCGCGCTGTGCTTCGGTGGACAGCGGCAGATGGACAGCCATCTGGTCGCCGTCGAAGTCAGCGTTGAAGGGGGTGCAGACCAGCGGGTGCAGCTTGATGGCGTGGCCTTCGACCAGAACGGGCTCAAATGCCTGAATGCCCAGGCGGTGCAGGGTAGGTGCACGGTTCAGCAGAACGGGATGGCCCTTGATGACGGTTTCGAGAGAGTCCCACACCTCGGTGGAAGCACGCTCGACCTTTTTGCGGGCAGCCTTGATGTTGGAGGCAATGCCCTTTTGGACCAGGTCCTTCATAACGAAGGGCTTGAACAGCTCCAGAGCCATCTCTTTGGGCAGACCGCACTGGTACATCTTCAGCTCAGGGCCGACAACGATAACGGAACGGCCAGAGTAGTCAACACGTTTGCCCAGCAGGTTCTGGCGGAAGCGGCCCTGCTTGCCCTTCAGCATATCGGAAAGGCTCTTAAGGGCGCGGTTGTTGGGGCCAGTGACCGGGCGGCCGCGGCGGCCGTTATCGATCAGGGCGTCAACTGCTTCCTGCAGCATGCGCTTTTCGTTGCGCACGATGATGTCGGGAGCGCCCAGCTCCAGCAGGCGCTTCAGACGGTTGTTGCGGTTGATCACGCGACGGTACAGATCGTTCAGGTCGGAAGTCGCAAAGCGGCCGCCATCCAGCTGGACCATGGGGCGGATATCCGGCGGAATGACCGGAACAACGTTCAGGATCATCCACTCCGGGCGCTGGCCGGACAGGCGGAATGCATCAACACACTCCAGGCGTTTCAACAGGCGGACGCGTTTCTGGCCGGTAGCCTTTTCCAGTTCCTCATGCAGCTCTGCGGACAGAGCTTCCAGGTCGATCTCAGCCAGCAGCTTCTGGACGGCTTCGGCGCCCATGCCGGCTTCAAAGGTATCCTCGTACTTTTCCCGCATCTCCTTGTACTCGCGTTCGGTCAGGAGCTGCTTTTTCTCCAGCGGAGTAAAGCCGGGATCGGTAACGATATAGTTTGCAAAGTAGAGCACCTTGTCCAGCTGGCGGGGGCCGATGTCCAGCATCAGGCCAATGCGGCTGGGAATGCCCTTGAAATACCAGATGTGCGAAACGGGTGCAGCCAGCTCAATGTGGCCCATGCGCTCGCGGCGGACCTTAGCGCGGGTAACTTCGACACCGCACTTATCGCAGATCTTGCCCTTATAGCGGATGCGCTTATACTTGCCGCAGTGGCATTCCCAGTCCTTGGTAGGTCCAAAAATGCGCTCGCAGAACAGGCCGTCGCGCTCCGGCTTCAGGGTGCGGTAGTTGATGGTTTCAGGTTTCTTGACCTCGCCATAGCTCCAGGCACGGATCTGGTCGGGAGAAGCAAGGCCGATCTTGATAGAATCGAACTCTTTATTTTCCATTCAGCGAACCCTCTCATTTAATCGTGACGTAAACAGCATTCCGATCATTCACCGTCGAACAGGTCGTCGCCATTGTCGGCTTCGATCTGTGCCAGAGAAGCTTCATCCGGCTCCTCATCGCCCAGGTCGTCGTCAAAGCCTTCATCGGCATCCTTGACACTGTAATCATCCTGCAGCTCGCTTTCCAGCAGAACGTTATCACCGATATCGCTGTTGTCAAAGTTGGCATCGTCATCGTCATATTCCTGACGCATATCAACAGCGTTGCCTTCCTTATCCTGAACAACAATATCCAGGCCAAGGCTCTGCAGTTCTTTCAGCATAACGCGGAAGCTTTCGGGGATGCCCGGATTCGGCACATCTTCGCCCTTGACGATTGCTTCGTAGGTCTTGACACGGCCCACAACGTCGTCAGACTTGACAGTCAGGATCTCCTGCAGGGTGTAAGCCGCGCCATAAGCTTCCAGAGCCCAAACTTCCATTTCGCCGAAACGCTGGCCGCCGAACTGGGCCTTGCCGCCCAAAGGCTGCTGGGTAACCAGAGAGTACGGGCCGGTGGAACGGGCATGGATCTTATCATCAACCAGGTGATGCAGCTTGAGGTAGTACATATAACCGACAGTAACCTTGGAGGGGAACTTTTCGCCGGTACGGCCATCGTAAACGGTGGTCTTGCCGTCATCGGTCAGGTCGATCTTGCTGAAATCGATGATGTGGCCCTTATCGCCCATCAGGCGGGGCAGCTTGGTGGGATATTCCGGTGCATGGTCGCCATGCCACTTATCGCGGGCTTCGGCCAGGCAGTCACGGATATCGGATTCGTGCGCGCCATCGAACACGGGGGTCTGCACATGCCAGCCAAGGGCCTTGGCAACATAGCCAAGGTTGACTTCCAGCACCTGACCGATGTTCATACGGGAAGGAACGCCCAGGGGGTTCAGCACGATATCCAGCGGGGTACCATCAGGCAGGAACGGCATGTCCTCCTGCGGCAGAATGCGGGAAACAACACCCTTGTTGCCGTGACGGCCTGCCATCTTATCGCCAACGCTGATCTTACGCTTCTGGGCGATATAGACGCGCACGCAGGTGCGCACGCCGGGCTGCAGCTCGTCAGAGTTTTCGGGGGTAAAGACCTTAACATCCACAACAATGCCGTAAGCACCGTGGGGAACGCGCAGGGAGGTATCACGTACTTCCCGTGCCTTTTCGCCAAAGATGGCGCGCAGCAGGCGCTCTTCGGCGGTCAGTTCGGTTTCACCCTTCGGGGTAACCTTACCAACCAGAATATCACCGGTCTTGACTTCGGCGCCGATGCGGATAATGCCGCGGTCGTCCAGATCCTTCAAGGAATCATCGCCGACGTTGGGGATATCACGGGTCACCTCTTCAGGTCCCAGCTTGGTATCGCGGGCTTCGCTCTCGTACTCCTCAATGTGGATAGAGGTGTAGATATCCTCGCGGACCAGCTTTTCGTTCAGCAGAACAGCGTCCTCATAGTTGTAGCCTTCCCAGGTCATGAAGCCGATCAGAGCGTTCTTGCCCAGAGAGATCTCGCCGTCCTTGGTGGCGGGGCCGTCAGCCAGAACGTCGCCCTTCTTGACAACATCGCCCACATAGACGGCGGGGCGCTGGTTGACGCAGGTTCCCTGGTTGGAGCGCATAAACTTAATCAGTTCATAGGTATCGGCGGAGCCATCTTCCAGACGGACAACGATCTTATCTGCGTCAACGCTTTCAACGGTGCCGTCATGGGCAGCCAGCACGCAGACACCGGAGTCGGTAGCAGCCTTGTATTCCATGCCGGTAGCAACCAGAGAGCGCTGGGTAACCATCAGAGGCACAGCCTGACGCTGCATGTTGGAGCCCATCAGAGCACGGTTACAGTCATCGTTTTCCAGGAAGGGAATGCAGGCGGTAGCCACAGAAACCATCATTCGCGGAGAAACATCCATGAAATCGACCTGTTCACGGGCAAATTCCTGAATGTCGTTGCGATGACGGCCGGAAACGCGGGAACGGACAAAGCGGTTGTTCTCGTCCAGCGGTTCGTTGGCCTGTGCCACGATGTATTCATCTTCAACGTCGGCGGGCATATAAACAACTTCATCGGTAACAACGCCGGTTTCTTTATCCACGCGGCGGTAAGGTGCCTCAATGAAGCCGTACTTGTTGATCTTGGCGAAAGATGCCAGATAGGAGATCAGACCGATGTTGGAACCTTCGGGCGTCTCAATCGGGCACAGACGGCCATAGTGGGTATAATGAACGTCGCGGACTTCGAAGCCTGCGCGGTCACGGGACAGACCGCCGGGGCCCAAAGCGGACAGACGGCGCTTATGGGTCAGCTCAGACAGCGGGTTGTTCTGGTCCATGAACTGAGACAGTGGGCTGGAACCGATGAACTCACGGATGGCAGCCACGACCGGGCGGATGTTGACCAGGCTCTGCGGGGTGATCTCGCCGGATTCCTGGTTCTGCAGGGTCATGCGCTCGCGCACAACGCGCTCCATACGGGCAAAGCCGATGCGGAACTGGTTCTGCAGCAATTCGCCAACGCTGCGCACGCGGCGGTTGCCCAAGTGGTCGATTTCATCGGTCACGCCGATGCCATGGTCAAGGCCCAGCAGGTAGTTGACGGAAGCAAAGATATCGTCAACGGTAACGGTGCGGCTGATGAGCTTATCATGATTCTTGGTCAGCAGTTCTTTCTGCTCTTCCGGATCGGAGGTAGCATCCAGAATCTTACGGATTTCGGCGAAGGAAGCGCGCTCGTTGATGCCGCATTCCTTCACGTCAAAGCTGAAGAAACTCTGGGCATCGACACAGCCGTTGGAGAACACGATCACATTGACCGGATCCTGGCCCTTGCGCTCCACGATAACAGTAACGCGGGAAACACCGGCGTTATCAATTTCAACAGCCTTTTCGTGGCTGATGCGCTCGCCCTTGGCGGCCAGCAGTTCGCCGGTCAGCGGGGCAATGATGTCCTCGGCAGTCTTATAGCCCGCAATACGGCGGGACAGGCACAGCTTGTTGTTCATCTTGAAGCGGCCAAAACGAGCCAGGTCGTAACGGCGCGGATCAAAGAACAGCAGGTTGATGTGGCTGCGGGAGCTTTCCACCGTCGGCGGCTCGCCGGGGCGCAGCTTGCGGTAGACCTCCAGCAGGCCCTCGTCCTGGTTCTTGGTGGTGTCCTTCTCCAGCGTGGCAAGGATGCGCTCATCCTCGCCGAAGTAGTTCAGGATGTCCTCGTTGGAGGACAGGCCCAGTGCACGGCAGAGGACGGTGACGGGCAGCTTGCGGTTCTTGTCGATGCGGACATAGAACACGTTGGAAGCGTCGGTCTCGTACTCCAGCCATGCGCCGCGGTTGGGGTTCATGGTGGCGCTGTACAGGTCGTTGCCCACCTTATCCTTGGCATCACCGTAGAATACGCCGGGAGAACGGACCAGCTGGCTGACGATGGCGCGCTCTGCACCGTTGATGACAAAGGTGCCTGCGTCGGTCATCAGGGGGAAGTCGCCCATGAAGATCTCCTGATCCTTCACCTCGCCGGTCTCCTTGTTCAGCAGACGGGCGGTGACGCGCAGGGGTGCTGCATAGGTCACGTCGCGCTCCTTGCACTCCTTGATGCTGTACTTCGGCTCCTTGTCGAGGCGGAAGTCCACAAAGCTCAGTGCCAGATTGCCGGTATAGTCCTCAATGGTGCCGATGTCGTGGAAGACCTCTTTCAGGCCCTCGTCCAGAAACCACTGGTACGAGTTCTTCTGGACCTCGATGAGGTTCGGCATACTGATGACTTCGTCGATGTGGGAGAAGCTCATGCGCTCGGTTTTGCCGAGCTTGACGGGCTTGACTTTCATCATAAAATCAACCACTCCTTACTTTTATACTCTACGGATGTTGCAAAATGCAGGTCGAATTTGAGCAGACACACATAATTCGGCCTGCACCGCGCGCAGAAGTCCGGCGTTTTGCACAAACTTTTCGGTGAGACCCGTCCGGCTCGCACTGCACAAACTCCTTTTTTGGCGCACTAGGCCATTATGTGATACTAATGCAGTATACACCCTGAAACCCCTGTTGTCAAGCCATTTTTCCGTTTTGAGGCAAAAAAATTCCCGAGCGCCCTCTTTTATGGGACGCCCGGGTGCGTGTACGCTTTGCGCGATTTTGGGGTTGATTTTTTTGTTTTTTACGTTCCAGACAAAAACACCCTTGTGCATTTTGTCACCATTTGCTCTTGCATCCTGCTCTACTCGTCCAGATAATCCCGCAGGCGCTTGGCCCGGCTGGGGTGGCGCAGCTTGCGCAGGGCTTTTGCTTCGATCTGGCGCACCCGCTCGCGGGTGACGTTG
>OIAB01000257.1_pt1 | contig 13254 bp, 10 predicted proteins | sample 1580651 | NCBI WGS metagenome assembly OIAB01 (sample SAMEA3882540, study PRJEB24775) | human gut metagenome | biome: human-associated habitat; feature: intestine environment; material: feces | place: Netherlands | collected 2009/2010
CGCCACTGGTGTTCCTCCTAATATCTACGCATTTCACCGCTACACTAGGAATTCCGTCAACCTCTCCGACACTCAAGAAATACAGTTTCAAATGCAGTTCAAGGGTTGAGCCCTTGGATTTCACATCTGACTTGCATTCCCGCCTACGCGCCCTTTACACCCAGTAAATCCGGATAACGCTCGCCACCTACGTATTACCGCGGCTGCTGGCACGTAGTTAGCCGTGGCTTATTCAAGAGGTACCGTCACTTCTTCGTCCCTCTTAAAAGAAGTTTACAACCCGAAGGCCTTCTTCCTTCACGCGGCGTTGCTGGGTCAGGCTTTCGCCCATTGCCCAATATTCCCCACTGCTGCCTCCCGTAGGAGTCTGGGCCGTATCTCAGTCCCAATGTGGCCGTTCAACCTCTCAGTCCGGCTACTGATCGCAGCCTTGGTGAGCCGTTACCTCACCAACTAGCTAATCAGACGTGAGCCCATCCATCAGCGGATTTCTCCTTTGGTATCCAGAAGATGCCTCCCGGATACATTATGCGGTATTAGCAGTCGTTTCCAACTGTTGTCCCCCTCTGAAGGGCAGGTTGCTCACGCATTACTCACCCGTCCGCCACTAAGTTAAATCAGATCCATCCGAAAATTTCACCAAAGTAACTCCGTTCGACTTGCATGTGTTAGGCACGCCGCCAGCGTTCATCCTGAGCCAGGATCAAACTCTCTATAAATCATATCATAACCGTCTCTAATAATTTAAAAACGGATACAATCAAAATCTTAGATCGCTATCTAGCTCTCAAAAGAATTGTTTTACATCGTTTCCGATGTTAAGAACCCTTTTCTGGTGCTTATTTTGCATAAGCTACAAAACTTTATCAGTTTTGTGTTCTTACATTGTTTAATTTACAAGGTACACGCCGCTGCGCCTCTCGGCGACAGCTTGTTTATACTACCACACGCAGTTCGCTTTGTCAAGAACTTTTTTCAACTTTCTTTCGGAAGTTTCGGTTGTTCCTGACGCACAACCCCTCGCGTGTTTGATAATATAGCACTTCTTGTTGCCATTTGTCAATACTCTTTTTAAACTTTTTGACGTTATTTTTTCAGTTCTCAATATGTAGCGGGGATACGCTGCCGCATCCCCTATTTTGCGGTGTTTCCGGACACTCAGGAGCAGAACCGGTGCTTACCGATGACCGTGATGAGCGGGCGGGACCAGATCCACGAGCTGGTGGCCGTGGACGGATTGAAATAATAAATCGCGCCACCGGACGGATCGACCCCGTTGAGTGCATCGCGCGCGGCGCGGTAGGCGCTCTCCGCGACCGGCTGATTGAACTGTCCATCGCTGATGCACGTAAAGGCCCCGCTCTGATAGATGACGCCGGAGAGCGTGTTCGGGAACGATGGGTGCTTGATGCGGTTGAGCACAACGGCACCAACGGCCACCTGCCCGGAATACGGCTCACCACGCGCCTCCGCCGAGATCAGGCGCGCGAGCAGATCGACCTGCGAACTGGATGCACCGCCGGAACCACCGGAATTGCCGCTATTACCGCCGCTGACTGCAGACAGGCCCATGGCCGCCAGCGTCTGGTCGCCGGCCTTTCCGTCGACCGTGAGGCCGTTTTTCTGCTGGAAGGCGCGCACAGCGCGCTCTGTTCCGCTGCCGTAGACACCATCCACGCTGCCGGTATAATACCCCCAGCTTTTGAGCTTCGTCTGGATCTGCGTGACCACGGCGCCGTTGGAGCCCTTTTTATACGAGGCCGCCTCGACCGCCGGGGCAAGCGCGGCGAGCGCCATGCTCACCGAGAGCAGCACCGCGAGCGCGAGACACAAGCGTTTGGATCGTTTCTGCATATACAAAACTCCTTCGCAGACGTTTGGTTCTAGTCTGCGAAGGAGCGTATTTCTTATACAGGCAAATTTGAAAAATCAGCTTTTGCGCGACTTGACATCCGCCTGCAGGCGCGCGATGAAGTCCGAGAGGGTCTCAACACTCTGCTCACCGGAGAGGGTGCGCACGGAGATGGTGTCGTTTTCCGCTTCCTTGTCGCCGAGGACAAGCATATACGGGATCTTCTGGCTCTGTGCCTCGCGGATCTTGTAGCCGATCTTCTCGTTGCGCAGATCGGTCTCGACGCGCAGGCCAGCCTTCTCCAGACGGTCGGCAACGTGCTTGGCGTAGTTGTTCGTGCGGTCAGTGATGGGCATGACCTTGACCTGCACGGGCGCGAGCCACAGCGGGAACGCGCCGGCATAGTGCTCGGTGAGGATGCCGATGAAGCGCTCGATGGAGCCGAAGCAGACGCGGTGGATCATGACCGGGCGATGCTTCTCGCCATCAGCGCCGACATACTCGAGGTCAAAGCGCTCGGGCATCTGCATGTCGAGCTGGATGGTGCCGCACTGCCAAGTGCGGCCGAGGCTGTCTTCCAGATGGAAGTCGATCTTCGGGCCATAGAACGCGCCGTCGCCCTCGTTGATGACATAGGGCTTGCCGAGCTCGTTGAGCGCGGAAACAAGGCCGTTGGTCGCGACCTCCCACTGCTCGTCCGTGCCGATGTGGTCCTCCGGCATGGTGGACAGCTCCATATGGTACTTGAAGCCGAAGAGCGAGTACACATCGTCAATGAGCTTGGCCACGCCCTTGATCTCGTCCTTGACCTGATCGGGCGTCATGAAGATGTGCGCATCGTCCTGCGTGAAGCAGCGGACGCGGAACAGGCCATGCAGGGCGCCGGACAGCTCGTGGCGGTGCACGATGCCGAGCTCGCCGACACGCAGCGGCAGGTCACGATAGGAGTGCGGCTGGGACTTATAGACCAGCATGCCGCCGGGGCAGTTCATCGGCTTGAGCGCGAACGGCACATCGTCGATGACGGTCGTGTACATATTATCTTTGTAGTGATCCCAATGGCCGCTGCGGTGCCAGAGGTCCTGGTTGAGCATGATCGGCGTCGAGATCTCGACATAGCCGGCCTTCTTATGGATCTCACGCCAGTAGTCGATGAGCTGGTTTTTAAGCACCATGCCGTTGGGCAGGAAGAACGGGAAGCCCGGGCCCTCGTCCATGAACGTGAACAGGCCGAGCTCCTTGCCGAGCTTGCGGTGGTCGCGCTTTTTGGCCTCTTCGATGCGGGCCAGATACGCATCGAGCTCCTCCTTCTTCGGGAAGCAGGTGCCGTAGATGCGCTGAAGCATCTTGCGGTTGCTGTCGCCGCGCCAGTAGGCGCCGGTGACGCTCGTGAGCTTGATGGCGTTGCCCTTGACGCGGCCGGTGGAGTCCAGATGCGGGCCGGCGCAGAGGTCAACAAATTCGCCCTGACGGTAGAAAGAGATGATCGCGTCTTCCGGCAGGTCGTTGATGAGCTCGACCTTGTACGGCTCGTCGCGCTCCTCCATAAACTTCAGCGCTTCCTCGCGCGGGAGCTCAAAGCGCTCGAGACGCAGCTTTTCCTTGCAGATCTTGCGCATCTCGGCCTCGAGCTTCTCGAGCACCTCGGGCGTGAACGGCTGGGGGCTGTCAAAATCGTAATAGAAACCGTCCTCGATGGCCGGGCCGATGGCCAACTTCACCTCGGGGTACAGGCGCTTCATGGCCTGGGCGAGAATGTGGCTGGTGGTGTGACGGTAGGTATCTCTGTAAGTCTTGTTTTCAAAGGTGTACTGATCGTCCATAATGTCTCCTCCTAAACTAAAAACACCCCTGCGCCTTGCGGCACAGGGGTGCTGAAATCACACGGTTCCACCCTGAGTTTCACTCAGTTGGCGCTGTAACGCGCGCCGCGCGGGTCGCCTTACTCGAATGTTCGGGCGATCGGCTCGGGGAAGGTCTGCGCCGGAGGGGTGCCGCAGGCGGCTCACAGCCTATGACCGCCATTCTCTGTCCGTCCTCGCTCGGGTGCAAGTCCCGTCATTGCCTTTTGAACGGTATCATCGTAACACCGACTGTTATCCCCTGTCAAGCACAATTTCATACGAAATCCGGGCGAAAATGCCGCCGTTTGTGCATGAAACGGTGCACGGGCCGCTTGCCAAATACAGGCGCTTCATGCTATACTGAATCTGGAAACGCAACCAGTGACAGAAAGGAGCGCACCACTATGACCATAGGCGACAAATGCCCCTACTGCGGCAGGGAATTGCTCTCCGGCTATCTGCAGAGCGCGCGGCAGATCATCTGGAGCCAGGAGGAAAAGTCCATATCCTTTCGCGCGGACGAGGAAGGCGACCTCGTGGTGAGCCACGGGGTCTGGGAAGGCAGCTTTGCAGACTGCCGGTACTGCGCGGACTGCGGCATCTTCCTGCTGGAGCGCCCCGCGCAGCCGCCGAAATTCGGTGAGCGGCTGCGCGGAAAGTTTGGCCGCCTGCGCGGCGGCACAACGGAATGAGAAAAGACCGCACGCGGCGACACGCCGCGTGCGGTCTTTCTTTGTGTGTCAATCAGACATTGAAGCGGAAGAGCGTCACGTCGCCGTCGTGCATGACATAGTCCTTGCCCTCAGAGCGGACGAGGCCCTTCTCCTTAGCGGCGGCCATGCTGCCGCAGGCTTTCAGGTCGTCGAACGCAACGATCTCGGCGCGGATGAAGCCGCGCTCGAAGTCCGAGTGGATCTTACCGGCGGCCTGCGGCGCCTTCGTGCCGCGTGTGATCGTCCAGGCGCGGCACTCATCGCTGCCGCACGTCAGGAATGAGATGAGCCCCAGCAGGCTGTACGAGCACTGGATAAGCCGGTCAAGGCCGGACTCTTCAATGCCGAGCTCTTCGAGGAACATCGCGCGCTCATCAGGCTCGAGCTCGCCGATCTCCTGCTCGACCTTGGCGCAGATGGGCAGCACCTGCGCACCCTGAGACGCAGCCAGATCGCGCACCTGCTGATAGTATTTGCAGTCCTCGTACCCGGCGGCGAACGTGTTCTCGTCGAGGTTGGCAGCGTAGATAATGGGCTTGATGCTCAGCAGGTCGCTCGTCTCGAGCAGGGCGCGGTCCTCGTCGCTGCACGCATAGGTGCGGGCGCTCTTGCCGTCATTCAGGTGCTCGAGCAGGCCGCGGAACACATCCGCCTCATGCAGGCAGGCCTTGTCGCCGCTCTTGCCGGCCTTGGCCGCCTTGTCGATGCGGCGCTGGACCATCTCGATGTCCGCCATAATGAGCTCGAGGTCGATGATCTCAATGTCGCGCAGCGGGTCGGTCGAGCCCTCGACGTGCATGACGTTTTCGTCGTCAAAGCAGCGCACGACGTGCACGATCGCATCCGTGGCGCGGATGTTGGACAGGAACTTGTTGCCGAGGCCCTCGCCCTTGGACGCGCCCTTGACGAGGCCGGCGATGTCGACAAATTCGATCACCGAGGGGGTCTTTTTCTTCGGCTGATACATTTCAGCCAGATAATCCAGCCGCGCGTCCGGCACGGAAACCATGCCGACGTTCGGGTTGATGGTGCAAAACGCGTAGTTGGCGACTTCCGCGCCCGCGTTCGTGATGGCGTTGAACAGCGTGGACTTGCCGACGTTCGGCAGGCCGACGATACCGAGTTTCATAAAGGAAATCCTCCTTCTTATTTTCAACAAGGTATTGTATCATTCAACAGCGCAAAGTGCAAGCACGATTCTCCGGCGAAACGCCGACCCGTGCAAAACCCAGGAGGAGCGCACGGTTGGTGATTCCTCAGGGGACTGTTCAGCACGGCAGATGGAAATTGTAATTTCTTGCATCCACTGCCCATGCATCGAATTCCGACTGACGAATCGCAAATTCGCTCAGCCTGTCTGCGTAATCCCGATCCAGCACAGCCGCAATGACCGCGCAATACGCCGCGTTTTTCACATTGCTCTCCGACGGGCTGTTCGTATTTCTCTCCTGAAACCACGCCCTCAGCAGCGACGCCGCTTGTGCGTATTCATCGTCAAAACCGTTATCCGTCGGTGCAGGTTTCACGTTCAGCGCTTTGAGAAGATACGCTTTCTGCTTTTCGGGATCATACCCCGCGAATGACATATCTCCATAGATCTGCGCGGTGAGGCGATCGGCTTTCACCTTCGCTTGGCCGCAACTCATATCTTCCGCCTTGATACACAGCGCAAGGGCTTCATCTACTTTGTCATCCACATAGTATTTCAGCGCCAAGCTCACCATCGCCTTCGGGTTGGATTCCGCCGCCTTCACGAGCCAGTATCGCGCTTTTTCTTTATCCATGCCTAAGTCGTCTGATCCCCAATAGAGTCTCTCCATGGCTTCGGTGTTTCTGTCTTCAGCGGCTTTTGTCCGCCATTCCGGCCCTTCGCTCATATTCGTCTATCAGCCCAAGCCAATACTGCGCGACGATATCGCCGTCCTGTGATTTAAAAGATATACTTTTCTTCGAATTTCATTGTACTTTTCAGCTGTCAGGCCTTTGCTGAAGTAACGACTCAATTTCTGCTGTGCGGAAGGGCCTCCGCTGTCTGCCGCCTCCACGATCGCAGTGATCTCACTTTCTGGCGTATCGTCACTTTTCGCATAGATGACGATCAAAACAAAAATGATGATTGCAAGAATGATCCACTTTCGTATACACTCGGTTTTGCCGCAGCCGTCCATCGGCCATGCCAAGGCTTCCGTGCCCGGCCATTTCAAGCCGTCACTTCACCGGGTGATAGTTGTCCGGGTCAAGATACTGTGCCGCTATGCGCACGTACCAGTCCTTCGTCTCACGCCAGTCGGTGCGGTCTTTGTTGGTCAGTTCACGCAGCGGCTTTGCGGGCACGCCTGCGACGAGCGTCTCCGGCGGGATGATCTTGCCCTGCGGCACGAGCGCCGACTCGGCCACGACGCTGCCCGCGCCGATCTCGCTGCAGAGGCTGAGCACTGCGCCCATGCCGATGCTGGCCTCCGGCCCGATGGCGCGCGCGTGGATGATCGCGCCGTGGCCGATGGTCACGCGGCGCGAAATGGTCACGACGGGGTCCTCCCCGCCGGTGTGGATGATGACGCCGTCCTCGACCGCGACCTCCTCCTCAAGCACGATGCGCGAGGCGTCGGCGCGGATGACGGCAAAGGGGCCGATATAGCAGCGCGGGCCGACAATCACATCACCGATGAGCTCCGCGCTCGCGCTGACAAACGCCGTCGGGTCGACCTGCGGGGCTTTCCCGCCAAAGGTATAGAGCACGGTAGTTTCTCCTTTCACGAAAAAAGGGCGGGGTGTCCCCCGCCCTTTCGTACATCATTCGGTTTTGTCGCTGCCGTCCTCCGGTGCGGCGCCGTCCGTCGGCTGGGCCGGGGCTTCCACGTCCGGCTGCGGGGCCTCGGGGGCCTCGTCCATTCTGCGGATGACCTTCGCCGGCGGCTCGATGGTGTCGTCCGGGTGGACGGGCATCACACCGTGCTCGCAATAGTAGCGGAAATCATCGCCCTCGATCGTCTCGTGGATGAGCAGGTACTCCGCGAGGCCGGTCAGCAGATCGGCATGCTCGCGCAGCAGCGCCTCGCACTTGGCGTAGGCCTGATCGAAGATGTGCTTGACCTCTTCGTCGATTGTGGCGGCGGTCTCCTCGGAATAGCTCTTCGTGGTGCCGAAATCGCGGCCGATGAAGATGCTGTGGCTCGAATCGTCGAACGAGATGGGGCCGAGCTTCTCCGACATGCCGTATTTCATGACCATGTCGCGGGCGATGTTCGTCGCCTGCTGGATGTCACCGGACGCACCGGTGGAAATATCCTCGAGGAAGAGCTGCTCGGCAATGCGGCCACCGAGCGCGGAGACGATGCTGTCAAACATCTCGCCGCGGGACGTGAAGTCCTCCGCGTCCTCGGCCTTGCGGTACCAGGTGAAGCCGCCGGCCGCGCCGCGCGGGATGATCGTGATATAGTGCACGGGGTCGGCGTTCTTGAGGAAGAACGACGCGATCGCGTGGCCGGACTCGTGGTACGCCGTCAGGCGGCGCGCACGCTCGGACACGACGCGGCTCTTCTTCTCCGGGCCCATAACAACCTTGAGGATCGCCTCGTCGATATCCGCCTGCATGATGAAGCGGCGCTTGCTGCGCGTGGCCATGATGGCAGCCTCGTTGAGGAGGTTCTCCAGATCCGCACCGGCAAAGCCGGCCGTGCCGCGCGCGATACTCTTGAGATCCACATCGTCGCCCAGCGGCTTGCCGCGGGCGTGGACCTTCAGGATCTCCTCGCGGCCCTTGATGTCGGGCAGGCCCATATACACGCGCCGGTCAAAGCGGCCGGGGCGTGTGAGCGCCGGGTCGAGCGACTCGGGCCGGTTCGTGGCGGCGAGGATGATGACGCCGTTGTTGCCCTCGAAGCCGTCCATCTCGGTCAGCAGCTGGTTGAGCGTCTGCTCGCGCTCGTCGTTTCCGCCGACCTGCCCGTCGCGCTTTTTGCCGATAGCGTCGATCTCGTCGATGAACACGATGCACGGCGCTTTCTCCTTGGCCTGGCGGAACAGGTCGCGCACCTTGCTCGCGCCCATGCCGACGAACATCTCCACGAACTCCGAACCGGACATGGAGAAAAACGGCACGTTCGCCTCACCGGCGACGGCCTTGGCCAGCATCGTCTTGCCGGTTCCCGGAGGGCCGACGAGCAGGATGCCCTTGGGCATGGATGCGCCGATCTCCTGATACTTCGCCGGGTCGTGCAGGTAGTTGACGATCTCGGTCAGGTTTTCCTTGGCCTCATCCTCACCGGCGACGTCGGAGAATTTGATGCCCTCGGCAGACTTGACGTAGACCTTCGCGTTCGAGCCGCCGAGCCCGAACATCATGGAGTTCGGGCCGCCGGCCTTGTTCGTCATGCGCTTGAGCATGAACTGGCCGAGGGCGACAAAAAACACGATCGGCAGCAGCCACGTCAGCAGGAAGGACAGAAACGGCGACATCTGCTCGACGATCTCGCTCGAGAACTCCGCGCCGGAGTCCTTCAGGCGGTAGATGAGGTCAGGATCGTCCATCAGGCCGGTCTTGTATACCTGCGTGTCGTCTTTGTTCGTGAAGAGGATCTGGTTGTTTTGCACCTCCACACGGCCGATCTCCTGATTTTCCGTCATGGTCATGAACGTGCCGTAGTCGACCTCCTTGACCTGCCGCTGGCTCAGCCAGGGCACCGCCAGGAAGTTGAGCGCCAGGATCACGAGAATGACGATGGCGTAATAATACACCAATGGCTTTTTCGGATTTTTCACTTCATTCATGTGACCGCTTCCTTTATCTTTATAAAATATATGTACTTTTATATGCACTTTTTGGACTCGTGTAACGTAACTTTAGTTTACCACAACAGGAAACAACTGTCCAGTGAATAAACTATGTACACCGTGTACAAAATTTGCCCAAAGCGCCGGGAAAGAGACAAGGAAACCGCTTTCTGTGCAGCAAAGGTTACAGAAGAAAGGCCCTCGCGCCTGTATGATAGATTAATAACAATTTGACGGAGGGCTTCGTGATGGAGATGCTTCTTTACCAGAGCACGCAGTTTCGCGACGTGAAAAAGATCCTGGACCGCGCCCATGGCTTTGCCGGCCTGCTGACGGCCGGCGGCATCGAGGCCTCGCGGCTGGATGTGCCCTTCGTCTGCGATCAGAAGGTGCTCTCGCGTTATGACGATGCGTGCGCCGATATCCGCCGCATCCTGACCATGCAGCTCGGGCTGGAGCTGCCAAAGGGCTTTTCCATTCCGCTGGAGGCCGAGGATCTGGCGGTCTTTTTTTCGCAGCAGTGCGGCCTGCAGCAGATGCAGGACTACCTGGCGCAAAAGCGAGAGCGCACACAGGCGGACATTCAGACCTGGCTGCGCGATCGCCCGTGGGACACCCACCCTGTGACGGCGGAGCAGGCGGCGGCGCAGAATTTCGCCTTTGACGCGGCGACCGGCCGCATCGGCACGGACGGCTGCTTCAACGCCGGCACGGTGCTCGAGCTGCCGTCGTCGGTCGATGGGGTGCGCGTGCGCCGGCTTGCGTCCTACGCCATGGTCTCCTATACGTATCTGGATACGCTCATCCTCCCGGACAGCATCGAGACGGTCGAGCCCTATGCATTTTATGATAAGGTGCACCTGCGCAGTACGAATCTGCCGCGCGGTCTCGCCGTCATCCCGGAGGGCATGTTCTCGCGCTGCATCGGCCTGACGGGCATCGTCATCCCGGACAGCGTGCGCGAGATCCAGGATGAGGCGTTTTACCAGTGCAGCAATCTGGACACGGTCGTCATCCCCGACAGCGTGGAGCGCATCGGCCGCTGCGCGTTTTTGAATGTGCGGCGCGTGATCTACCACGGCGGCGCCAAGGGCTTTCCCTGGGGCGCGACGCGGGGCAACTGAGAAAGGCGGGAAGGGAACATGAACATTGCAAAGACGGAGACCGCCGTCTGCGGCGGCAGCAACCTGAAAGCACCGATGAAGCTCGACTTCCTGCGCTCGCTCTGCGCGCAGGACCGCCACGCGTGGCCGGAGGTCGTGCTCTGCCGCGTCGAGGGCGAGCCGCTGCCCGTGTGCTGCCTGTCCGAGGCGGCGGCAGGTGACCTCTTCTCGCGCGTGGGCATCGTGTCCGCGCCGTCGGAGGCGCTCACGGCGCTGCTGCGCACGGCGCCCGTGCGGGCGCGGGTCACGGCGCTGTGCGACGCCACGGGTGAGCCGTGCGACGGCGACGCGCCGGACGTCTGGGGCTTTCTCACTGAATACCGCTGCGGCGACCCGCTCAGCGGTGCGGTGCGCGCGGCCATCGACGGGGCTGCCGCGCGCGGCTGCGCGTCCCCGGAGGCGCTGACCGCGCGCGCCGAGTACCTGCTCGAGCAGGCGGTGCCGGAGCCGATCATCCTGCGCGTGTTCGCGGAGATGTTCTCCCTGCCGGAATACCCCGAACTGGTGCCGGACCCGCCGGTGCGCTATGTGCAGGCGGACAGCTTCGGCGCGCTCACGCGCTGCCTTGCCTACCGGCTCTCGGGCATGCACCTGCGCCTCGTCGGCAGCAAGGGCTGCGGCAAGAACACGCTCATCCAGACGGTGGACTGGCTGCTCAACGTGCCGCAGTACCGCATGCAGGGCAATGCCGAGCTCGACAAGCTCGACCTGCTCGGCGGCCCGACGATCGAAAACGGCACCATGCGCTACCGCCTGAGCGACATGCTGCGCTATCTCGCGGCGGGCGCAGACGTCGTGCTCGACGAGGGCAACACCATCAAGCCCGAGTGTGCCGACGTGCTCCACTCGCTGACCGACGCTGCGCGTCAGATCCAGGTGCCCGGCTACGGGCTCGTGCAGATGCACCCGCACTCGGCATTCACGATCACGATGAACGAGGACTATGCCGGCACGAACTTCATGAACGAGGCGACGATCGACCGCTTTACGCCCATCCACATCGCGGAGCCAGAGAGCATCGTCGATGTGCTGCACCGCGTCGTGCCCGAGGCGGGCGCCGCCAGCCTGAATATCTGCGACTATGTCTACTGCGCCATCCGCGACCGCATCCGCAGCGCCGGCGGGCTCGAGCCGGATGCGATGACCATCCGCGGCTTCATCGATGCCCTGCGCGCAGAGCCGCTGCTGGGTCTGCGCTGGGGCCTGCTCGACAACGTGGCCTCCAAGCCGCAGGACGCCTACACCCGCCTCCAGCTGACCGAGCTCATTGAGAGCATGGTGCCGCAGGATGGACGGATTTGACGCCGCGCTGGCGCGCTACCGGGCGTTTCTCGCGCATGATCCCATCACGCCGCTGCTCCGGCGCAGTCTCGCGCTGCTTGTCCCGGGGAATATCTGTGTCGATACCGTCACGGCGGACGACAGCCTGCGCTGCACGACGGACGGCACGGCCGTCACCGTCGGCGGGGCGGAATACCTGCTGCGCGCGGATTTTGATGCCCGCCACTGGACGGCCGCGCTGCGCGTGCTGCTCGCGCGGGAGATCCAACACGACAGCAGCTCCGACCGGGACGTCTGCGCGGCGTTCGCGGCGGACGCCGGTGCGTATTTTCACGCGCATTATGCCATCGCGCCCGAGACCGGGGCGCTGCTCGGACAGCGGATATTGAATATTCTGGAGCAGGCGCGCACGGACAACATCCTCTGCCGCCGCTTTCCCGGCTACCTGCCGCTGCTGCGCTTCGTGTGCTATGCGCAGCTCGAAGCGGCCGAGCCAGGCAGCGCGCTCGAGGCGCTGCTTTGTGAATTGGAGGCCTTTGCGCTCACGGGTATCCCATGCCGGGATCCGGCGCTCTCTACCGTCCGGGCGGAGGTGGAAGCGGCCATTCTCGCGCCGTCGGCCGCCGCGTGTGCAGACATTGGCCGCCGCGTCCTCGCGGCGCTCGCGCCGGAGCTGGCACGCCTGTGCAGCATCGCGGATGCCGATGTGCTCGCACGCATCGCATCGCAGCTCGTGGACTATGCCTTCAGCGAGGCGGACCGCGCCGAAGCGTTCGGCGACGGCTGCGACAGCCGCCTCCGCCTGCACAGCGAGGAGCAGGACGCGGCACACAGCGGCCCGTCTGCCGACGGGGAGGACGCAGACCTTGACAAGGGCGACAGCGCGGCCGGCGGCAGCGGCGACAACGCCGAGCGCCATGGCGACATGAGCGGCAGTCTTGCCAGCCAGGAGGTCAAGCCGAGCGGTTCGGCCGGCACCAACGGCAGGGAGGACCGCGGCCGGTCGTCCAGCGTCGGCCGCAGCGGCAATCACGGCCAGAGCGGGGCGACCGCCACCACGTCGGACACGGTGTCTGCCGCGCAGAAAGCGGCCTCCGGCGGGCCGGAGAGCCTGCGCGAAGTGCTTGGCACGGGCTGGGGCACACACCGCGGCTTTGCGCTCAGCGCGGCCGAGACGGACGCCATGCTCACCACGGCGGCGCAGGCGCTCACGCGCGAGCGCGCGCTCGCGCAGCAGCTGCATGTTGCGACTCCGCGTGCCGCCCGGCTCGATGCCGGCGAGCGGCAGGGCTTGGCTGACCGTTACGCCGGCCTGACGTTCACGGAGACGTATATCACGCCGGGCAGCGGGCGGCTGCCGCCCGCATTTGCCGAGCGGGCGAAGGCGCTGCACCACCGGCTTGACAAGCTCCTGCGCCAGCAGCGCGAGCGCAGTGCCAGCCAGCGCACCGGCGCGCTCTCGCAGCGGGAGTTGTGGAAGATCCCGCTCGATGCCAAGGACGTTTTCCGCCGCAAGGCGCCGCCTTCCAAACGCGAGACGGCGTTTTACCTGCTCATCGACCGCAGCGGCAGCATGGGCGCCGGCATCGGCGACGGGACTTCCAAGCTCTTCACGGCACTGGCCACGG
>OIAB01000270.1_pt1 | contig 12912 bp, 10 predicted proteins | sample 1580651 | NCBI WGS metagenome assembly OIAB01 (sample SAMEA3882540, study PRJEB24775) | human gut metagenome | biome: human-associated habitat; feature: intestine environment; material: feces | place: Netherlands | collected 2009/2010
CGTTGGCGCGGGAGATCTGGCCGATCCTGCGGAAGATGAGATTGTTCACCCGGCGCAGCTGGGCCGGGATGACCTGCGGAGTCTCCCAAGGCGGTGCGACAGGAGTGCAGCAAGGCTCGATTTCTTTACACATAGTTATCATCCTTCTGTTCGTTATATGGCAGAGCTGTGAATGTTCGGAGGTCGAACTGTTTCACATAAAACTGTTTGATACAGGACTATTATGGACCAAAAAAAGAGGGCTGTCAACCCTCTTTTGTGCCTAGTCCCACCGGCCCAGCCCTGTCAGGATGGCGATGGCGACTTCGGGCTTGTTTGTGACCACGAGTTCCGGGTCGAGCCGGAACAGCTGGCGCAGGTCATCCCGGCTGTCATTGCCCACCGGCCACGGCGCGACCTTGAAGCCGTGGGCGTGGGCGTTGGAGATCAGGTCTTTGTCCCGGAAAAAGGCGTGGTACTCCGGCCCGATGTAGTCCACCGGAAAGCTGAACTGTGCGACGTAATCCACAAAATCGGTCTGGTAGTAATACTGCTGTAAGATCTGGGCCAGATTCATGCCGGGGAAGATGGAGTAGAGGAAATCGAGGCGGTCTTTCAGATAATAAAGAAGGATGCTGTTCTCCTCGTCGAGGCTGTTGGGGTCTTCCAGCAGGGCTGCCGCTTCGCTGACGGCCTGCGGGCTGGAAAGCTTCTCTGCGAGAGGGTCGGTCTTCTTGAGGCCCAGCTTTTCCCAGAAGGTGGCGGGCTGGACGAGCTGGGACTCGGGGCTGGAGGTCATGGCACAGATGGCCATCTGGGGCATCCGCTCCTTTACCCGGCGGAGGGCACCGTACTCGAAGGCCGTGATGACGGCCTTTTCTTCCAGTCCCGCGTCGAGGACGGCGTCGATGACCCGGTCTGCGATCTCCTCGTCCCGGTCGAAGTAGGGCTTCAGCTCGATGTGGATCATCTGGAAGCCCTGCGCGACTTCCAGCACCTCTTCGAGGGTGGGGATCTGCTCGCCTGCGTACTCGGGGCCTTTCCAGCTGCCGAAATCCAGCTTCCGCAGCTCGTCGAAGGTCATGTCCGGGATGTTGCCGTGGACGCCGGCCTTGAGGTCGGTGAAGTAGTCATGGGCCACCACGAGGTGACGGTCCTTGGTGAGCTGGACGTCGCACTCGAAGCCGTCTGCGCCCAGCGTCTTGGCCAGACGGAAGGACGTCAGCGTGTTTTCGGGTGCCAGATGGGACGCGCCGCGATGGGCGATGATAAGAGGGCGCATGGGCAAAGCTCCTTAGAAGACAGATTGTTGAAAAAATACTACCGTACATGATACACGTTTTCACAAATTCCGTCAATGACGGCGCTTCACAGGGGGAGAAGAAGGGCGAAAGTACGACTTTTATCGTCAAAACGACGAAAAAATAAGCTGGATTTTAGCACTTTTCACGAGAAAAAACCAAAAATCGGCCCATTTCTCTCCTATCTGTTTCTTCCCAACGGACAATTCCTATGGTAAGATTATAGTGTAATGAATCAAACCTCTCCGTCAGCGCTGACGCGCTGCCCCCCTGAAGAGGGGAGCGGGACTGAGAGGTTATCCCAAACGAAAAGATACCTACGGAATAAGGGAAATGGAGAGTTTTGCTATGACTGAGTTCAAGCCCATCAAGGAAGGCAAGGTCCGCGAGATCTACGACAACGGCGACAGCCTCATCATGGTCGCCACCGACCGCATCTCTGCATTTGATGTTATCTTAAAGAATAAAGTCACCAACAAGGGCAAGGTGCTCACCCAGATGAGCAAGTTCTGGTTCGACTACACCCGCGACCTGCTGCCCAACCATATGCTGAGCGTGGACGTGAAGGATATGCCGGAGTTCTTCCAGCAGCCCCAGTTCGACGGCAACAGCATGATGTGCCGCAAGCTGACCATGCTGCCCGTCGAGTGCATCGTCCGCGGCTACATCACCGGCAGCGGCTGGGCCAGCTACCAGAAGACCGGCAAGGTCTGCGGCATCCAGCTGCCCGAGGGCCTGCAGGAGTCCGAGAAGCTGCCTGAGCCGATCTACACCCCCTCCACCAAGGCCGAGATCGGCGATCACGACGAGAATATCTCCTACGAGCAGAGCATCGATGTGCTGGAAAAGCAGTTCCCCGGCCACGGCGAGGAATACGCCACCAAGCTGCGCGACTACACCATCGCCCTGTATAAGAAGTGCGCCGAGTACGCCCTCTCCCGCGGCATCATCATCGCCGATACCAAGTTCGAGTTCGGTCTGGACGAGGACGGCAATGTCATCCTCGGCGACGAGATGCTGACTCCCGATTCCTCCCGCTTCTGGCCGCTGGAGGGCTACGAGGCAGGCCACGGCCAGCCCTCCTTCGACAAGCAGTTCGTCCGCAACTGGCTCAAGGCCAACCCCGACAGCGATTACGACCTGCCGCAGGACGTCATCGACAAGACCATCGCCAAATATGAGGAAGCCTACGAGATGCTGACCGGCAAGAAGCTGTAAGGCTCCCGGAAATTCCGACCACCGCCCGCTTTGGGGAAGACCAGAGCGGGCGGTTTTTGTGTTGCGGTGTTTTACCTCTTGAACAGGGCGGTGGGTGGTGTTACAATAGCACAAGCAACGGGTACATTTTCGGCCCTTTGGTGTAAGAAAAAGGAAGCCGTGCGGACGGCGAAAGGAAACAGTCAAATGGAGATCAGCACGCGGGAGAAACTCTTGCAGACCATCAGCAGGTACATCATCATCACCCTGAGCATCAGCATCATGACCATCGGCGTATACTTCTTCAAGTTCCCCAACAACTTCGTCTTCGGCGGCGTGACCGGCGGCGCAGCCCTTGTGGCAAAGCTCACCCCCCTGTCGGCCTCGGCCTTCTCGTCGTGGGCAAACGTCATCCTGCTCGTTCTGGGCTGGATCTTTCTCGGCAGGAATTTTGCCATCAGCACCGGCTGGGCCACCGTCGTTATGAACGTGGAGCTGGCTGTGTTCGAAAAATATGTCCCCCTCAACGGCCCCCTGTCCGACCAGCCCATGCTGGATCTGGTCTTCGCCATCGCCTTGCCTGCCATCGCGTCGGCACTGCTCTTCAATGTGGGCGCCTCCTCCGGCGGCACCGATGTCATCGCCCTTATCCTGAAAAAATATACCCATATGCAGAACACCGGCGAGGCCCTCTTCATCACCGACCTTGCCATGGTGCTGGCAGCCTGCTTCGTGTTCGACCTCTACACCGCCCTTTACTCCTTCGTGGGCCTGACGGTGAAGAGCCTTGTCGTCGATGCGGTGCTGGAACAGATGAAGATGTGCAAGGCCATCCTCATCATCTGCGACGACAAGGACCCCATCTGTGACTTCGTCATGCGCAAGCTGGTGCGCGGTGCCACCTACACCCCCTGCTACGGTGCCTACACCGACCGCCCCCACTACATGATCTATACCACCCTTACCCACCGCGAGGCCCTGCAGCTACAGGCCTTTATCCACAAAGAGAACCTCAACGCCTTCATCTCGATGCTCAGCACCACCGAGGTGTTCGGCAAGGGCTTCAATCATGCATAAAAAATAATCAGCAGGATAAGCACATCTGTGTCATTGCTCGGAGAGGAATGATGCAGGTGTGCTTTTTCTTTGTTCTGCTTATTCGGCTCCACCCGCAGCAGCTTGGTGTCCTTGCCGCTGAGGACATCCTGTTATCTTAACGGCATTGCCTGCAAAGGAGGGCTTTTTTGTTTGCGCTCAAATGTGCTATAATAAGAAAAGTGTCGTTATTTGGTGAGGAGGCTGGAATCGAATGGACTTAAAGGAGCAAAAGTACGTCTGCACCCTTGCGGAGTGCAAGAGCCTGACCCGCGCCTCGGAGCGGCTGTATATCTCGCAGCCCGCACTGAGCCTGTACATCAATAATGTGGAAAAGAATCTGGGTGCGCCGCTGTTCGAGCGGAATGGCCGGAAATTCGAGCTGACGTGGCTGGGCAAGCAGTATGTGGAAAAGGCTTCTCAGATGCTGGAGCTGGAGCGGCAGTTCGAGGCGGTGATGCGGCAGACGGAGCAGGAGAGTGCCGGGCAAGTGCGTATCGGTATCGCACAGCGGCGCGCCATCTGGTTTCTGCCTGCGGTGCTGTCGGTGTACGAGCGGGAGTGGCCGCAGGTGGATGTGGTCATCCGGGAAGGAAATCTGGCCGATTTGACCACCATGCTGAAAAACCGGGAGCTTGACCTTGTGGTGCTGAGCCAGAGCGATGTAACGTCCGAGATGGAGACTATCCCACTGGGCATGGAAGATTTTCTGCTGATGGTGTCCGGAGACCATCCGCTGAACGAAAAGGCGGTTCCCGTCGAAGGCTCAAAGCTCGACTTCCTTGACCCGCACCTTCTGAGCGGTGAGACGATATTTCTGAACACCGAGATGCAGAGCGCCCGGCGGGTGGAAGAGAAGATCCTGAAAGATTACAAGGTCAAGCCGGGACGCATCCGGGTGGTACGCAATATGGAGCTTGGCGCACAGCTGGTGGCCGAGGGTCTGGGTGTGGGCTTTATCCGGCAGGGATATCAGAAGAACATCCACTATCCGAAGCCGGTGAAATACTACACCATCGATAGTTCCAAGTACGGACAGAATGTTGTGGTGGCCTACCGTCAGGATGTGGAGCTGACCAAACCCATGCGAGCTATGATCATGCAGATGAAGGATGCGGCAGAGGAGTATTTGGAGTTCTGATAAACTGAACATAAGAATTCCAAAATGAAGATATAATTTTTTCAAAATGTACAAAGCGCCTCCGATTTGGTAAACTGAAAGTACCAAAAATGGAGGTGCTTATTATGTTGGAGGAAAAACTGGAGCGAAGCGTTGAGCAGAGCGCAGCTGCCCTGACTGCAATGGCAGACGACTTCTTCGACCACCCGGAAGTGGGTCAGCAGGAGTTTCATGCATTTGAGACCCTGACCGGCTGGCTGGAAAAAGAAGGCTTCACTGTAGAGCGTGGTATTGCTGGTATGAAGACGGCGTTCCGTGCAATCTGGAAGCACGGCGAGGGCGGCCCGAACATCGGCCTGCTCTGCGAGTACGACGCTCTGGCCGGTCTGGGCCACGCCTGCGGCCACCATATGCAGGGGCCGGCCATTCTGGGCGCAGCCAAGGCACTGAAAGATGCAGCCATCGACGCACCGTATACCATCACGGTTTACGGCACACCTGCTGAAGAGACCATCAGCGGCAAGGTCGTGATGCTGGAAAACGGCTGCACCTTTGAGGAGCTGGATGTGGCGCTCATGATGCACGGCGGCCCGGCTACGCAGGTGGATGTCAAGTCGCTGGCACTCAACAAGCTCAAGATCATCTACCACGGTGTCTGCTCTCACGCAGCGCTCAAGCCCGAAAAAGGTCGCAGCGCACTGGACGGCCTGATTTTGGCTTGTCAGGGCGTCGAGTTCCTACGGGAGCATGTTCCCTCGGACGTTCGGATACACTACACCATCGTCAACTGCGGCGGCACGGCGGCAAATGTGGTGCCCGGCTATGCAGAAGCGAGTATGTATGTCCGCTCCTACAACCGCACGGAGCTGGACGGCGTGGTGGCCCGCGTCAAGAAGGTATTGCAGGGTGCGGCCATGATGACAGAGACGGAAGTGGAGATCATCGAGGAAAAGAGCCTCGACAACAAGATCCCGGTGCTGTCCCTCAACGAACTGGTGATGGAGCAGGCCGAGAAGGTCAAAGCTCCCTGCATCCGTCCGGCCCGCCAGAAGACCGGCTCCACCGACTTCGGCAACGTGATGCGCCATGTGCCCGGCACCTGCATCCGCGTGGCCTTTGTCCCGGAGGGTGCAGCAGCTCACTCGCAGGAGTATCTGGATGCCGGCAAGACCGAAGCGGCCCACAATGCGGTGGTCTACGGCGCAAAGATTCTGGCTCTGACGGGCGCACAGCTCATTGAGAACCCGGAAAAGCTGGAAGCCATCAAGAAGGAGTTCCATGAGAATCTGGCCAAAGAACTGCACGGCCAGAGCTGACGCTTTGGCGCGTCAAAAGAGAGGAGAAAATTATGGAAACGAAAAAGAAACAATTCAAGATGCCGCATACCTTCGTCATCATCGGCATCATCATCCTGTTTGCGGTCCTGCTGACCTGGATCATCCCGGCAGGCTCCTACACCCGCTTCGAGAACGAAGCAGGCATTAAGGTCATCGACCCCAACGATTTCAACTACATTGATAAGACTCCCGTCAACCCGCTCGAAATTCCTCTGTACATCGTCAAAGCCTTCATCAAGCGCATTGATCTGATGCTGGTCATCATGTTCGCAGGCGGTGCCTTCCACATCCTGACCAAGACCGGCGCACTCCACGCCGTGGTTGCCAAGATGGCAAAGATCTTCTCCACCCGCGTCTATCTGTTCCTGCCTATCCTGACGCTGGTGTTCGGCCTCATCTGCACCACGCAGGGCGTCAACCTGTTCATTGCCTTTGCACCGATCATGGTCATGATGGCTTTTGCGATGGGTCTGGACTCCATCACCGGTGCATCCATCATCCTGCTGGGCGGCGCCATCGGTTTCTCCACTGGCCCTCTGAACATCAACACCACCATCGTGGCTCAGAAAATTGCCGGTCTGCCGCTGTATTCCGGCGTGGGATACCGCTTTATCTGCTTTGCCGTGTTCTATGTTATCACGAACATCTACCTCATCCGCTACGCGCTGAAGATCCAGAAGCATCCCGAACTCAGCCCCATGTACGAGATCGACAAGACCAGCGAGTTCCGCAATGCTGCTGACCTCGACTCCTTCGGCAAGCTGGACGCCCGCAAGATCTTCATCATGCTGGTCTTCTTCGCATCCCTTATCCTCATCGTCTACGGCGGCATCAAGCTCGACTGGGATATGTCTGAGACTGCATCTGTCTTCCTCGCACTGGCTGTCATCGAAGGCGTGCTGGGCGGCTTTGGCCCCTCCGCAATTTCCAAAGAGTTCCTTGAGGGCTGCAAGAAGATGCTGGGCGCTGCCTTCATCATCGGCATGGCACAGGCGATCAGCAGCATCATGAACGCCGGTCACATCACCGATACCGTTGTCCACGCACTGGCAAACGGCCTGAACTTCGTCCCCACCATCCTGCTCGGACCCGCCATGCTGCTGGCAAACACCATCATCAACGTCTTCCTGACTTCCGGCAGCGGTCAGGCCGCAGCTGTCATCCCCATTCTGGCACCTCTGGCCGACCTCGTGGGCGTTACCCGTCAGACCGCAATTCTTTCCTTCAACTTCGGCGACGGCTTCTGCAACTACGTCCTGCCCACTTCCACCGCTCTGATGGGTATCATCAGCGCTGTGAACATTCCCTATGACCGTTGGATGAAGTTCATGTGGAAGCTGTTCCTCATCTGGCTGGCCGTCGGTTCTGTGCTGCTGATGATCGCACAGGCGATCCACCTCGGCCCCATGTGAACTGGAAGGCGGCAAAAAAATCAGACTATGGCGTCAACAATAAAGGAAATCAAAAATCCCTGGATCCGGACGCTGGCTGAGTATGGTCTCATCACGGTCAGCATCTGGATCATGGTCATCGGCATCTACTTTTTCAAATTCCCAAACCACTTTGCCTTCGGCGGCGTGACCGGCTTTTCCACCGTGTTCAGCCAGCTGCTCCACTGCTCGGCAAGTACCTTCACCACCGTTGCCAACTACGCGTTGCTGGTGCTGGGCTTCATCTTTCTGGGCAAGAGCGTCGGCATCCGCACCGTTTATGCGACCATCGTTATGTCGGTGAGCTTGCAGGCACTGGACGCTCTGGTGCCGATGCACGGTACTCTGACCGACCAGCCTATGCTGGAGCTGGTATTTGCCATTATGCTCCCGGCTATCGGTTCGGCGATGCTGTTCAACATCGGCGCATCCTCGGGCGGCACGGATGTCATCGCCATGATTCTGAAAAAGTACACCAGCATGAACATCGGTTCTGCCCTGATGGCAGCGGATGTGGCGGCTGTGGGCCTCTCGTTTGCAATGTACGGCCCCTCCACCGGTCTGTTCTCCATCATGGGTCTGGTGGCCAAGTCGATGGTGGTGGATAACGTCATCGAGAATATGAACCTCTGCAAGTGCTTCAACATCGTGTGTGAGCACCCGCAGGCCATCTGCAACTTCATCATCCACGATTTGAACCGAAGCGCGACCACCTTTGAAGCGCGCGGCGCGTACTCTGACGCCCACAAGACGGTCATCATGACCACCATGCGGCGCAGTCAGGCCATCCGCCTGCGCAACTTCATCCGCCAGCAGGAGCCGACGGCCTTTATCATGATAGAAAATTCCAGCGAGATCATCGGTAAGGGCTTCAGCCCCGTGTAAAAAGGATTTTTCCGCAGCAGGCAAAACGCACAGCCAGTGGTTTTGCCTGTTTTGCACTACCCGGCCAGATGACATTTTGTGCGGGAAAACGGGTGAAGCGGAAGAGAAAATGCAAGGCTTCCATGACCAAATGGAATAAATCTTGTGTACAAGAGAAATTTTTGGCGATTCTTAACGAATATTAAGACGGAAGCTATGCCTTTTGTAAGATTGTCCGATTATGATAGAACCATCAGGAGCGGTGCGGAAGAGCGCCGCCCCGCAAGAACGGTATAATGAATGAAGAAACCACCTGCCAAGGAGGAAAAAAGCATGGAGATCAAGAAAGCAGCCACGGCTGGTACTCTGGAATCCAGCGACTGCATGGTGACCGTGGAGCCGGGCGAGGGCAAGATCGATTTCTCCCTCGAAAGCTCCGTCATCCACCAGTACGGCAACCAGCTGCGCAAGGTCGCGCTGGAGACCCTGAAGAATCTGGACATCGATAACGTCCGCATCACCATCGTGGACAAGGGCGCACTGGACTGCACCCTGAAGGCCCGCATCGAGGGCGCTGTTTATCGCTCTGTTGATCAGTATGAGGATCTGCCTTGGGGAGGTGCCATTCGATGAATAATCCGAACAAGAAGCGCCTGCGCCGCACGATGATGTTCCTGAATGCGCAGAAGCCCGGCCTCATCAAGGACCCGTACATCTATAAGGCCGACTCCCTGATGCTGGATCTGGAGGACGCTGTGGCCGAAAACCAGAAAGATGTTGCCCGTTTCAGCCTGTACCACGCCCTGAAGACCGTGGATTACCGCGGCGCAGAGCGGGTCGTCCGCATCAACGGTCTGGACACCCCCTACTGGCGGGAAGACATCCGTGCCTGCGTGGCCGGCGGCTGTGACTCCATCCGCATCCCCAAGACCGAGCACGCCGAGGATGTCCATCGCGTGGCTGCTGCCATCGCCGAGGACGAGAAGACCTATGGCCGTCCCGAGGGCGAGGTGCTGATCATTGCCGCTCTGGAGTCTGCCCGCGGCGTCATGAACGCTCTGGAGATCTGCGAGTCTGACGAGCGCCTGTTCGGCATCGCACTGTCCGGCGGCGACTACACCAAGGATCTGCAGACCCACATCACCGGCACCGGCATCGAGCTGATGGGTGCCCGCCAGCAGATGATCATTGCCGCCCGCGCCGCCGGTGTGCAGTGCTTCGACACCGTCTACACCGACCTGAAGGATATGGACGGCTTCCGCAAGGACGTGGAGAACATCCACCTGATGGGCTTCGATGGCAAATCCATCATCAACCCCCGTCAGATCCCCATCGTCCATGAGATCTTTACTCCCACCCAGAAGGACATCATCTTCGCCGAGAAGGTCGTCAAGGAGATCGACTCCAAGAAGGCTCTGGGCATCGGCGTCTTCACCGTGGATGGCAAGATGATCGACATCGCCTTCTACGACGGTGCAAAGCGCACCATCGATCTGGCCAAGGCATCCGGCGTGTATAAGGGGGATTTGTGATTATGTTGAACGCAGTAGGCAGAGAAATTCCCGAAGAGATCCTCGAGCGCACCGGCAAAGAGGTCTTTCAGGGCAACAACTATAAGGACGGCAAGGCTTTCCAGAAGGCCAGCCCGAAAGTCACCCCCGTGATGCGCAACGACCACGATAAGATGGTCCAGAACATCCACGAGGCTCTGGTCAAGTGCAACGCCCACGACGGCATGACCGTCTCCTTCCACCACCACTTCCGTGAGGGCGACCTCGTGGTCTGCATGGTCATGGAAGAGATCCACAAGATGGGCTTCAAGAACATCACCCTGAGCGCAAGCTCTCTGGGCAAGGCCCATGACGCCCTCGTCCCCATGATCGAGGACGGTACCATCGTCAACATTGAGTCCTCCGGCGTCCGCGGCAAGATCGGCGATGCCATCTCCCACGGCAAGCTGAAGGGGCTGGCCACCATGCGCAGCCACGGCGGCCGCGTCCGCGCCATCGAGACCGGCGAGACCCATGTGGACATCGCTTTCATCGGCGCGCCTTCCTGCGACGAGTACGGCAACTGCTCCGGCATGGGCGGCAAGACCAACTGCGGCGTGCTGAGCTACGCCTATGTGGACGCCGAGATGGCTGACTATGTCGTCGCTGTCACCGATTGCCTCGTCGCTTACCCCAACTACCCCGCAGAGATCAACCAGACCAAGGTGGATTACGTCTGCGTCGTGGACCAGATCGGTATCCCCGAGAAGATCGCCACCGGCGCTGCCAAGCCCACCACCGACCAGCGCAAGATCCTGATGGCCGAGTACTGCACTCAGGTCGTGGCCAACACCCCCTACTTCAAGGACGGCTTCTCTTATCAGACCGGTGTCGGCGGCGCATCCATCGCCTCCACCATCTCTCTGTCCAAGATCATGGAGGAGAAGAACATCCATATGGGTCTGGGCGTCGGCGGCCTGACCAAGCCCATGTGCGAGCTGCTGGACCGCGGTCTGGCCCGCAAGCTGGTGGATACGCAGGACTTTGACCTCGACGCGGTCAACAACGTCCGCACCAACCCCAACCACTTCCCCATCTCTGCTGGCGAGTACGCAAGCCCGATGAACAAGGGCGCATTCGTCAACAAGCTGGATTACGTCATTCTGGCCTCTCTGGAAGTGGATACCCACTTCAACTGCAACGTCGTCGTCGGTTCGGATGGCATCATCACCGGCGCACAGGGCGGCCATCCCGATACCGCACAGGGTGCAAAGTGCACCATCGTCATCGCTCCTCTGCTGCAGGGCCGTATCCCGGCCATCTGCACCGACGTGACCACCGTCACCACCCCGGGCGAGAGCGTTGACATTGTCGTCACCGACTACGGCGTGGCCGTCAACCCCCGCCGTCCTGACCTGCTGGAGGCTCTGAAGGCCGCTGACTGCGTGCCTCTGAAGACCATCGAGGAGCTGCGCGACATCGCCTACTCCATCGTCGGCGAGCCGGAGAAGGTCCAGTTCGGCGACCGCATCGTGGGCATCATCGAGGCCCGCGACGGCACCGTCATGGATGTCGTCCGCGAAGTCAAGCCTTTCTCTTTCCGCGAAGATTGAGTGATATAGCGTAAAAGCGGGAATGTGGCTTGCCAACCACGCTTCGGAATGGATTCACGGATATTCCTTCGCTCTTCTCACCCCCGTTTTTGTGTCTGGATACGCACACAAGCTTCATGCGATTCTCCTTTTTCAAGGTTTTGTGTTTTATACCGGCATAAAACCAAAGAGCAGCCAGCTGCACCGCGCGCAGCTGGCTGCTCTTCTTTTTGTTTTTTGAAAAAAGGATGTTCTTACGGCACGAACCGGTAGCCCACGCCCCGGATGGTGATGATGTGCTGGGGGGTTGATGTAGACCATGATGGCGTTGTCGTCCACAGCGATGAGGTTGCCCCAGATCTGCTCGTAGATCATGTCCTTGGTGAACACCTGCTGCGGGTGGCGGACAAAGAGGAGGAGCAGGCTGCGCTCCTTCTCCGAAAGATTCAGCTCCACGTTGTTTTTGTAAAAGCGCATGGTGGTGGTGTCGCAGAGAAAGGGGCCGCAGCTGATCTGCTGGCTGTTCTCCTGCGAGAAGCTCTTGCTGCGGCGGATAAGGGCTTTGACCTTCGCGCCTAAGATCTGGGGGCGGAAGGGCTTGGTCACATAGTCGTCTGCGCCCAGAGACAGGCCGTACATGAAATCATAATCCTCGTTGCGGCCGCTGATGATGATGACCGGCGTGGTGACGCCGTTGCGCCGGATGGTCTGAATGACGTCGAAGCCCTCCATGTCTCCCAGCGTGATGTCCATCAGGATCATATCCAGCGTGCCGCTCTGCCGCGCAATGACGTCCAGCGCCGCCGCGCCGCTATTGACGACGAGAGGGTCCATCTCGTTGCTGATCATAACTTTCGATAAAAGTTTGCAAATTGCTGGATCATCGTCTACAATAAGAACATGATACGACATGATAACTCCCTGTACTTTTCTGACCGGAACGGTTGATTCTGCTTACGCTTACATAGATAAAATTATAACATTTTTAGACAGGAAGAGCAAGACCGCCCCAAAGGAGGATATGAAATGAAGGAGAAAGCTGCCCCGAAAAAGACATGGCTCCAGACCCTGCGCGCCCTGTGGGTGCCGCTGGCCATCGGCATCGTGACGGTGGCCGCACTGGCCCTTGTGGTGGGGGCGGTGTGGCAGGACTACCGCACCGCCCTGATGACCAGCCAGACGCGGCAGATGGAGCTGGTGGTGCAGAGCACCGCCGACAGCATCCGCGTCCTGCTGGAGGAATACGCTGACCGACTGGACTCCATCGCCGAAAAGGTGGCGGCGGATGCAGGTCTCCGCCCCACCGTGGCCCGGAGCGACACCATCCGGGACGTCTGGCTGGAAAACAGCAACGGCGAGGTCGTCTACAGCTGCTATGAACTCAGCGCGGTCTGTGATGTCCTTATCACCCGGACAGAGAAGATCTCCTACTGGCAGTACCACAGCGGGGATGAACACTATCTTGTGATGAAAAAACAGGCGGGGGAGAAGACCGTCTGCCTCGTGG
>OIAB01000271.1_pt1 | contig 12909 bp, 13 predicted proteins | sample 1580651 | NCBI WGS metagenome assembly OIAB01 (sample SAMEA3882540, study PRJEB24775) | human gut metagenome | biome: human-associated habitat; feature: intestine environment; material: feces | place: Netherlands | collected 2009/2010
AAGCTTTATAATAACGAAGTGTGCTGAGGTTCGCTGTCCTCGCCGCGGAAACGGGAGAGCCGGAGCCTCATGATAGAGCTACACGATAGAGTTAAGGGAAAAGGAGTATCTTACTATGCTGACGAATGAATATCTGAAGCGTGTCTACGAGGGCCTCGAGAAGCGCAATGCCAACGAGCCTGAGTTCCTGCAGGCTGTCCGTGAGGTGCTGGAGAGCATCCAGCCCGTCGTGGAGAAGCACCCCGAGTACGAGAAGGCCGGCCTTATCGAGCGTCTGGTCGAGCCGGAGCGCATCATCTCCTTCCGTGTGCCTTGGGTCGATGATCAGGGCAAGGTCCAGGTGAACCGCGGCTACCGCGTCCAGTTCAACAGCGCCATCGGCCCCTACAAGGGCGGCCTGCGCTTCCACCCCTCTGTCAATCAGGGCATCCTGAAGTTCCTCGGCTTTGAGCAGACCTTCAAGAACAGCCTGACCACCCTGCCCATGGGCGGCGGCAAGGGCGGCTCCGACTTTGACCCCCACGGCAAGTCCGACGGTGAGGTCATGCGTTTCTGCCAGAGCTTCATGACCGAGCTCTACCGCCACATCGGCCAGTTCACCGACACCCCGGCCGGCGACATCGGCGTCGGCGCCCGCGAGGTCGGCTATATGTACGGCCAGTACAAGAAGATCGTCGACCGCTTTGAGGGCGGCGTCATCACCGGCAAGGGCCTGACCTACGGCGGCTCCCTCGCCCGCACCGAGGCCACCGGCTACGGCATCTGCTACTTCTCCGCCGAAGTGCTCAAGCACCTGAGAAACGACAGCTTCGAGGGCAAGAAGGTCATCGTGTCCGGCTCCGGCAACGTCGCGCAGTACTGCGCGCAGAAGTGCATGCAGTTCGGCGGCAAGGTCATCGCCATGAGCGACTCCAAGGGCTACATCTATGATCCCAACGGCATCAACCTCGACGTGCTGTTCGACATCAAGCAGAAGCGCCGCGCCCGCATCAGCGTCTACGCCGACGAAGTGCCCGGCAGCGAGTACCATGAAGGCTGCAAGGGCATCTGGACCGTGCCGTGCGACATCGCCATGCCGTGCGCGTCCCAGAACGAGATGGATCTCGAGGGCGCGAAGGCCGTCATCGCCAACGGCGCCATGGCTGTGTTCGAGGGCGCGAACATGCCGCTGACCCCCGAGGCCATCAACGCGGTCATCGAGGCCGGCCTGCTCTACACGCCGGGCAAGGCTTCCAACGCCGGCGGCGTCGCCACCTCCGGTCTGGAAATGAGCCAGAACTCCCTGCGCATGAGCTGGAGCTTCGAAGAAGTCGACGAGAAGCTGCACGGCATCATGAAGAACATCTTCAAGTCCTGCTATGACGCCTCCGTCGAGTGCGGCCAGCCGGGCAACATGATGCTCGGCGCCAACGTTGCCGGCTTCCTGAAGGTCGCCAACGCCATGATGGCTCAGGGCATTGTGTAATTTCAAAATCTCTGTCGCTGCATAAGGAAGGTCCCCGAAACGTCTGTTTCGGGGACCTTTTTTGCGGGTGCGCAGGGAGGCGGGGGCGGCGGAAGGGGCATGGTTTTTTCCGGCGGCTTCCGGTCATGCGGCATTCTCGGCTCCCTTGTGGAAAGGGAGCTGGCAGCCATCAGGCTGACTGAGGGATTGACATGCGCATTCTCGCACTGCAGCCGGTATCTGCAATCCCTCCGTCACGGTGCAGAGCGCTGTGCCACCTCCCCTTACACAGGGGAGGCATCGCCGGACGGCGATGTATCATAGCATCCAAGGCGGGCCTTGCCCCCTCGGGCTCCCCCGCTGCTCCGGCATTTCGGGAACAGCCGATATTCGCCGCGCCGCAGGAACGCGCAGTCCTGCCTCCGCAGTCAAATCTCCCCTTTGCGCGGCGGGGCGATGCATGCTATAATGGCCGCAGACTTTTTCGGGAGGTGCGGCCATGGACACGCAGAGACTATCGCAGACGGTGCAGCCGCTGCTTGACTGGTACCGCGGGCACGCGCGCACGCTGCCCTGGCGCGCCGACCGCGAGCCGTACCACGTGTGGCTCTCGGAGATCATGCTGCAGCAGACGCGCGTCGAGGCCGTGCGCGGGTACTACGCGCGCTTTCTTGCGGCCGCGCCGGACGTGTTCGCGCTCGCGGCGCTGCCGGAGGCGCAGCTGCTCAAGCTCTGGGAGGGGCTGGGCTACTACAGCCGGGTGCGCAACCTGCAAAAGGCTGCACGCATCGTCTGCGAGCAGTACGGCGGACAGCTGCGCGGCGCGCGGCGGCGTCTGGCCCGACACGGTCGAGGGTCTGCTGGCGCTGCCGGGCATCGGGCCGTACACGGCCGGGGCCATCGCCTCGATCTGCTTTGAGCGCCCGGCCGCTGCCGTGGACGGCAACGTGCTGCGCGTGTGCGCGCGCGTGCTCGACGACGCGACGCCCATCGACAACGCCGCGCACAAGGTGGCACTCACCGCGGCGCTGAGCGCGTGCTACCCCGCCGGGTACTGCGGTGACTTTACGCAGGCGCTCATGGAGCTCGGCGCGACCGTCTGCGGCCCGAACCGCGCGCCGCAGTGTGCCGACTGCCCGATCGCTGCGCTGTGCCTCGCCCGCGCGCACGGCACGGCGGCCGCCCTGCCGGTCAAGGCGCCGAAGCGCGCCAAGCGCGCCGAGGACTACACCGTGTTCTGCCTGCGCTGCGGCGACCGGCTCGCCGTCGAGCGGCGGCCATCGAGCGGCCTGCTCGCCGGGCTCTGGCAGCTGCCGAACACGCCGGGCCTGCTCGACGAGCGGCAGGCGGGCGATTACGCCAGCGGGCAGGGCCTCGGCGATGTGCGGTTGCGCAGCGCGCGCGACGGCAGGCACATCTTCACGCACATCGTCTGGACGATGCGCTGCTACACGCTCGAGTGCTCGGCCATGCCGCCGCGCTACCACTGGGCCACGCCGGACGAGCTGCGCGAGGAGATCTCACTGCCGACGGCATTCCGGCAGTTTCTGGACGTTGAATCATAGCAAAAAGCCGCCCCTGTCAGGTCAGACAGGGGCGGCGGGATTTTAAATGTGTGCGAATCGAACGCTCGCGCTCAGCGCCAGAAGTCGTCGTTCCGGTCGCGGTACTGCGGCGGCATGGGGTACTGCATGCGGCGGAAATAGTCAAACACCGTCTCGCGCGTGACACGGCGGTCATCACGCGCCGAGCGGTTCACGCGCCGGATGCCAAACACGTACAGCGCGATCAGGTAGGCATAAAACAGCAGCGTGAAGCGGCCATTGCTCTGCTGCGCGAAGGCCAGAAAGTCATAGCACCCGTGCAGCAGCACCGGCACGACGACGCTCAGCGCGAGGTAGGCCCCGCGGTCCTCAGTGCGCCCCCAGTAGTCGGAGAGCTTGGCGTAACCGTAGAAATAGCCCATGAACACGCCGAAGATCGCGTGGCCGGGCACGGCCGTGACCGCGCGCACGATGCCGATGGCAAAGCCGTAACTGTAGACATACTTCACATTCTCGAACGCGGCGAAGCCGAGCGCGACCATGACGGCGTAGACGATGGCGTCAAACTGATAGTCGAACGCCGGATTGCGCCACGTCGTGCGCAGGAAGAGGAACTTGCACGTCTCCTCCGTCAGGCCCGCGACGACGAACGCCTCGAGAAAGTAGCCGAGGTAGGCATTGCGCACATGCAGCTGCTCGATGATGGCGCTGAGGATGAGCTCGACCACGATGGCCGGCAGGCACGAGAGCGCGCCGTAACCGAGGAGCTTGGCGAGCAGGGCCGGCGGCTCTTTTTCCGTGCGGTCCTTGCGGCAGATATACACCACCAGCACGACGGCCGGCAGCAGCGCGATGAACATCAAAGGATCGATCATGGGGGAAACCTCCAATCTGGGATGTGCGGGAGCGGGATCCTACATTGCCGCTCGGCGATGCCTCCCTTTCCACAAGGGAGCCAAGGGGCACGATACCGGCGGAAAGGCCGCAGGCTGCCGGTCAGAACAGCAGCCAGATCAGCAGCGGGATCGTCACGGCGGACAGGATCGTGCTGAGGAAAATGCACTTGGACGCGAACGCATCCGACCGGCCGTACTGCAGGCACAGCGCCGTGACGAGCATGGCCGACGGACACGCCGCCATGAGCACCGAGATGCCGAGCAGCGCGCCGGCGGCAAACGGCCGCAGCACCAGCCACGTCAGCAGCGGGCACACGAGCAGCCGCACCGCCGACACGACATAGACCCGCCAGTCCGTGAGCACCGAGCGCACGGAGATGCCGCCGAGCGACGTGCCGATGACGAGCATCGACAGCGGGATCGTCACGCCCGAGACCGACGAGATCGTATCGGCGAGGACGCCGGGCACGTGCACGCGCGAGAGCAGCAGCACGACCGACAGCAGCGTTGCGATGACCGGCGCGTTGAGCACATCCTGCCAGCGGACGCGGCCGCCGTCCGGCGAGAGCTGCGCCGCGCTGCAGGAATAGAGCGCGAGGTTGAACGGAATGTTGCACAGGGAGGCGAAAAACACCATCTCGTCGCCGAAGATCGCCGCGACGACCGGCAGCCCCACGAAGCCCACGTTGCCGAACGCGGTCACGAGCCGCGTCGCACCCACGTCCTCGCTGCGCGTGCGCATCAGCCGCGGCAAAAACCATGCCGGGAGCATCTGCAGCGCGACCATGACCGTCATGACCAGAATATAGTCGAGCAGCTCGCGGCCGCTGAAATCCGGCACGCTCAGCACGGAATTGAGGATGGTCGCCGGCAGCAGCACCTTCACCATCAGGGGCGTCACACGCTGATTGAACTCCGGCCCCGTGATGCCGATGCGCGCACAAAGGTAGCCAAGGAGCATGATGAGCACCAGCATGGCCATCTTGGCAAAAACAATGGACAGATTCATATTTCTCTTTTTCTCTCTTTTCTCGGATTCTCTCGTCGGGCGGCGCATGGTGCTACCAACCCAGTGTAGAATAGTATATGCCAGACATTGTGTCTTGTAAAGCGGAATTCTCAACGGGTACTTGCCAAACGCCGCCCGGCCTGTTACACTGACAGAAAAGGGGGTGTGCGCATGAAGAAAACCGTCATCACCGTCATCCGCGTCATCGTCATCGTCGCCATTCTGGGCCTGCTGACCTACGGCGGCTTTGTGGGGATGAACCGCGTGTCCGGCACCGGGGACTACACCATCGATCAATACGCCGCGACCGACGACGGCGGTCTGCTGACCGTGACGAAGGCCGGAACGACCGTGCACGTCAAGTGCTCGGCCGATCAGCTCGCCGCCGTGGCCGCGCAGCCGGACGGCACGTTCCACCTGTCGTTCTCCTACAGCCAGATCACGAACAGCGGCACGCTCAAAGACATCACGCCCGCCGGCTGACCACTGTGCCGCGCGGCTGACTGCCCGTCTGAACACGCCCGCCGGCTGACAACCGGCCGGGCGCGTTTCTTAACAATTCTGAATTTTTCGCGCGCGCTTGCACAATCCGCGCCGGTGCGCGTATAGTAGAGGCAGCAATTAACAGATTTTCGGAAGCCAAACATTCTCCCGGAGGTAACCTCGTATGCAGACAACCGATCCCCGCCGCACCCCGCGGCCCGACAGCGAGGAGCGCACGCAGAAGCCGGGCGCGGCCGCCCGGCCGCACCCGGTCAACCGCCGCGCGCCGCGGCGCCGCGGCCCGAACCAGTCGACGCTGGTGTTCGCGGCCGTGCTGGCCGTGATCGTGCTGGCGGCCGTGCTGGTGCTCGTGCTCGCGAGCCGGCATAACCGCGCGCCCAAGGACGATCCCGCCGCGCTGGCCACGCCCACCGCACAGGTCACGGAGCAGGACACCGTGCTCGCGGAGGCAAAGCGCCTCGCCGCGCAGTATGACTATGACAAGGCCATCGCCGCCGTGACGGGCTTTGCCGGGTGGGAGAACGTGCCGGAGCTGCAGCAGGCCAAGGCCGATTTCGAAGCGCAGAAGGCGCAGGCCGTCCGCTACGCCGACCCCACGACCATTCCGCACATCTTTTTCCACACGCTCATCGCGGACACTGCCCGCGCCTTTGACGGCGACCCCGAGCAGGGCGGCTACAACCAGTTCATGGTCTCGATCAAAGAGTTCAACGCCGTGCTGCAGAGCCTGTACGAGCGGGGCTTCGTGCTTGTGGACATTCACGACGTCGCCGGGCCGCAGCAGCAGGCCGACGGCTCGACGAAGTACGTCGCGGGCGACATCTACCTTCCCGCCGGGAAAAAGCCCATCGTTATGTCGCAGGACGACGTGTGCTACTACGAATATATGACCGACAGCGACGGCGACGGCAAGCCCGACAAGGGCGGCGACGGCTTTGCCTCCCGCCTGCTAGTGAAAGACGGCAAGCTCACGTGCGAGTATGTGGACGCCGACGGCCAGACGCTCTACGGCAGCTACGACCTCGTGCCGCTGCTGGATGATTTCCTGTAGCAGCACCCCGACTTTTCCTACCGCGGCGCGCGCGCGACCATCGCCGTGACCGGGTATCAGGGCGCGTTCGGCTACCGCATCAGCAGCGACTATCAGGCAAAGCTCGGCGCCGAGGCCTTCGCGCAGGCGTGCAAGGACGCACGCGAAGTGGCCGACGCGCTGCGCGCCGAGGGCTACACGATCGCGAGCCACAGCTACGGCCACCTGACCTACGGCGACATTTCGCCCGAGCGCCTGGCCGGCGACGCGCAGAAGTGGAACGATCAGATCGCGGCCGTCATCGGCGAGACCGACGTGCTGCTCTACCCCTTCGGCAGCGACATTGCCGGCATCGAGGCCTACAAGGGCGCGAAGTTTGACACGCTCTACGGCCTGGGCTTCCGCTATTTCTGCAACGTGGACTCGGCCGAGCACTGGGTGCAGATCCACGACGGGTATGTCCGTCAGGGCCGGCGCAACATCGACGGCTACCGGATGTACTACCAGCCGAACCTGCTCGACGACCTGTTCGACACCAAGACCGTCTGGGACGACGCCCGCCCGACGCCTGTGCCGAAGATCTGACCGAAACCAAAATACCTCCGTATGACTGCATCATACGGAGGTATTTTTATGCCGGATGTCGAACCGCCACACGGCGACGGCGTAGGACACGAAGGCGATGGCCTCGATGACCATGCACGAGTACGAGCGTGCGAGGATGTCATACGTGAACCAGAACGGCGAATTGGTCAGGTAAAGCAGACGCGTGCGGCGCATGTCGCGCGTCCAGAGCGCGACCGTCGTCATGCTCATGGCAATGCCGGGCAGCAGGCTCATCGGCCCCGCCCACGTGAGGACGGTGTTGACGACGTACAGCGCCAGAAACACCCACAGCCACGCGCGGCTCTGCGCCCACTTGCGGTCGTTGAAGTAAAACACGACGCTGCGCGCGAACGACAGAATGTTGATCGTCGCGGCGGTCATCGCGCCGAGCAGCCCGTAGTGCACGATCCACATCAGGCAGGCGGCGGCCTGCGCGGCGAGGATGACGCGGCGGTTATTGAATTGTACCGAAGCAAACACGATCAGGCTGCCGAGCAGACCCAGCGCCTGGTTGAGCCAGAAACCCATGTGCCCACACCCTTTCTTCCCGCGGGAAAGAGGATTGTAACACAAACGCGCGGAAAAGGCAAGCCTTCCCACGCGATTTTTCGCCCACATACAACGCCAAAATATACAAATCAGGAAGCCGCCGCAAGCGCCGCTTTGCTATTTATAAATAGTATCGCTCAGAACCACGCGGTGATCTGCTGCCAGAGCGGCAGACTGACCAGCCAGCGGATGAGCGGCACGAACAGCAGCGCCGGTAAATAATCCGCCACCTTGATCTTCGTGGCGCCGGTCTGGTTGAGGCCGATGGCCGCCACGAGCAGGGAGCCCGCGCACGTGAGGTCCGCGACCGTCGCCTCCGAGAGCAGCGGCGCAATGGCCCCGGCCAGCAGCGTGAGCGCCCCCTCGACCACGAACACCGCCGCGCCCGCGAGCATGACGCCCGCGCCGAGCGTTGTGGCCATCATGGCGCAGAAAACGAGATCGATCATCGACTTGGTGAGCAGAATGCTGTTGTCGCCGCGGATGCCGGCGTCGAGCGAGCCGTTGACCGCCATGGCGCCCACGCAGCACAGCAGGCTCGCCGTGACAAAGCCCTCGGCCAGCGACGGGCCGCCCTCGTGCCGGTGAACGTGCGTCTCGACCCAGGTGCCGAGGCGGTGGATGGCCCCATCAATGTTCAGCAGCGCGCCCACGGCCGCGCCGAGCGTCATGGACACGATGACGATGAGGATGCTCCGGCACGCGAACGCGCCCGAGATGCCGATATACAGCACGCAGAGGCCGAGACCGATCATGACCGTCTTGCTCACGCGCTCGGGGATGCCCCTCCGAAACAGCAGGCCGACCGCACCGCCGGCCACAATGGCGAGCGCGTTGACGATGGCGCCTGTCATGCTCATGAATGATCCGCTCCTTCCCGCCGCGTCCGCCATATTTAAATAAGGTATCCCCCCGGACACGGCGCGCCATGAAATGTTACCGCTCTACGATAGCACAACCGCCCGGCAGTGTAAACACCCAAATGCGGCGGATTCAGCCGTGCGGCGCGGGGCTGGACGCTTTGAGCTCGCTCAAAAACAGCTGCCCGGCGGTGGACAGGCCGGTCTTCTGCTTGTAGATGACGCCGATGGTGCGCTGCAGCTCCGGAGAGAGCCGGCGTGCGGTGAGCCGCTGGCCGCTGCGGCGCAGCACGGCCTCCGGCAGGATGGACACGCCGAGCCGGCTCTCGACCATGTTCAGGATCGTGTAGTCGTCGGCCACGCGGTACTGCACGTTGATCTGCGGGTGGCGCGCAAGCAGCTCGCGGATGCAGCCGCCGCCGCGCCCCTCCTCGAGGAGGATGAACGGCTCGGCCGCCAGCTCATCGACCTGAATGAAAATGTTCTCGCCCAGCGGGTGGCCCTCGGGCAGGACGGCGAGCATGGTGTCGCGATAGATCGGCTCGCATGCAAACGGCGTCGTGCGCGACATGTCCGTGAAGCCGAAGTCGACCACGCCCTCGCGCACCCAGTCCTCGATCTCGTAATACAGGCCCTGATAGAGCTCAAAGCGGATGCCGCTGTGCTGGCTCCGGAAGCGCTCCATGGCCGGCGGCAGCAGGAAGCTCGACACGCTCGTGAACGTGCCGAGGCGGATCGTGCCCTGCTCGAGCCCGCTGAAGCCCGCCGCCTGCGACTGGAGCATGCGGTAGGCGTTGACCGTGTCGCGGATGTACGGCAGCAGGTGGCGGCCCTCGTAGGTGAGCGCCACGCCCGAGCGCGAGCGCACCAGCAGCGTCACGCCCAGCTCCTCCTCCAGCGACTTGATCATCTGGCTGACGGCCGACTGCGTGTAGCCGAGATCGCGCGCCGCGTCCGAAAAACTGTTGCGCTCAAAGACCTTCAGGAAGGCAATGTATCGGTTCATAAGCACCTCACAAATAAGAAACGCTAATCTAACTATCAGAAATATTTGCTTTACTTATCCATAAAGGCATTATATAATGGGCACTGTCAGATAGCAAGCGGGAATTTTCGTGACCGCACACGAACCTCGCCGCCCGCTGACTGGCACGCATTTTCTCCCCCAAGCAACATGATAATTCCTTTTTCCAACTCCATTTCTCCTATGGAAACGCCCCTGCCGGAACGGACAAACCGGCAGGGGCGTTTTCCGTTTTGCGGGAGAATGGCTGCGCACTTTTCAAGCCGTCTCCTTTGAGGGGAAGGCAGCGCCGCACGGTACTGTGGCCGCAAGGAGAAAATATTGCCGTTCAGCGATGCCTCCCCTGTGTAAGGGGAGGCGGCGCGGCGCTCTGCGCCGTGACGGAGGGGCTGCAGATACCGGCCGCAGTGCAAGAATGCGCGTATCAACCCCTCAGTCAGCCTGACGACTGCCAGCTCCCTTTGCACAAGGGAGCCAAGGGGCGCGGGACGGACGTACCGGAAAAAACAATCACCCCGCCGCAGACAAAGCAGCCCTCCCGGATTCGGGAGGGCTGCTTTTCCCTTGAAATTCTGCCCCAACGGTCAGTCCACCACCGTGACGGCCGCTGTGGTGGACGCGGCGATGGCGTCCGCCTGCAGGGCGTCGGCCGTGACGGTCTGCAGCGGCAGACTGCCGAGTGCCGACCAGTCCAGTGACCCGGAAACGCCGCGCACCGTCAGCTCCGTGAGCCCGGTGAAATCCTCCAGACCGGATGTGCTGTCCAGCTCGCAGCGGATGAGCGTGAGCGACGTGATCGCCCGCTCGCGGTCGAAGCTGTGGAAGAAATCGCCGCGCAGATCGCAGTCCACGAGCGTGACGCGCGTGAGCGAGGACTTGTGCAGCGGGATCAGCAGCTCGCGGCGCGTGCAGTGCGAGAGCGTGATGTCCTGCAGCTTTGTGAGCGCGCGCAGCTCGGACAGGTCCGACACGTTTGCGCCGTTGAGACTCAGCTTCCGCACGTTCAGGCAGCGGCCGAGGCCGGTCAGGTCGGTAATGGCGTTGCCGTCGGCCGTGAGGGCAGTGAGCTTCGGCAGCTGTTCGATGCCCGACAGGCTCGTGAGCCGGTTGGCGCTGACATCGAACACCTCCACACCGCAGGCGGGCAGGCTCTCGAGCGAGGTCAGCGACTGAAACTGCACCGATACCGCCGTCAGGCTCGGAAAATACGCGAGGTCGGACAGGTCGCGGATGTCGCCGCGGCGCACGGTGACGCTCTGGCCGGAGGGGTCGGTCATCTCCGCCGTCTCGACACCGGCGGCCGCCGCGTCCACGCCCTGCTGCGGGGCGGCGAACCAGTACCGGTCGCCGCAGACGTACAGCGCCGTGAGGCCCTTGAGGTCCGCGACCGTGAGCTCGCCCGCAGGCTTGCCGGCATAGTCGCGCGCGGCCTGCTCGAGCAGCGGGTTCTGGAACTGGGCCACCGTGTCGTCCGCGAGCGTCTGCACCGCGACGGTTTTGGCCGTGAAGCGGTAGAGCAGGCCCGTGAAGTGGCCGACGATGCCGGCCGCGATCAGACAGCCGGCGAGCACAATGGCAATGATCGCCGCCGCGAGGCCGCGGCGCTTTTTCTTCGGCCGCTCAGGCTTCGGCGCCTTGGGCGGCTTTTCATGCTTGGCCCGGCGGGGCTTGGCGGCGCGGGGCTTTTTCTCTCTCGCCTTTTTCCCGGGCGCGGGCGCCGGGGCATCCGGCAGCTCCGGCGGATCACCGGCGAATTTTGAAGCGTCGAGCAGCTCGGCCGAGAAGAGCTTGTCGTAGAAATATTCCTCGCTCGGGTAGGTGTACTTCATGAGCGCGAAGAGGTTGCCGATCTGCATCTCCATGCCGGGGGAGAGCTCCGTCTGTTCGAGGTAGACGTTGATGACGGGTTTTTTCTTCGTCAGGGCATAGTGCATCTCCTTGCGGCAGTTGTCCGAGCGCAGGTACGCCGGGGACAAGAACGCCAGCACAAGCTGCGCGCGCTCGAGATGCGACGCGATGCTCTCCGGCCACTCGCTGCCGGCCTCGATGCCCTCATCGTACCAGACGCGAAAGCCGCGCGACTGCAGGGTGCGGATGATCTCGAGCACGGCCGCGTCGTTCTTGTGCGCGTAGCTGACGAAGAGATACGGCAGCGTGCCCTCATAGGGGCGCAGAAGGGTCTTCAAGGAACCACCTCCGGAAAAATTTCAAAATTCAACTGGATTTTGTTCGTGTATCACACACGGCCGGGCCCGGCAAGGGCTTTGAGCCCGGCGAGCCAGGCATACGGCACGCGCAGCCCGCCCCGGCCGGAGCCGAGGGCGATGTCCGGCTTGCGCAGACCGTGGTAGTCCGAGCCGCCGGAGGGCGCGAGGCCGAAGCGCTCGGCCAGCGCCTGCGCCGCCGCCGTCTGCTCGGGCGTATAGGTCGTGTAGTGCACCTCGACGCCGAGGGCCCCGGCGTCCGCAGCCGCAGAGAGCATGGCGGCGCGCTGCGCATCGTCGAAGCGGTACTTGAAGATGTGCGCCACGACCGGCACGCCGCCCGCCGCGCGCAGGGCGCGGGTGAAGTCCTCCAGCGGGACGTTGTAGCGCGGGACGTAAAATTCCTTCCCCCGGCCAAGCAGGCCGCGCATGCCGTCCGGCACCGACGCGATGCACCCGTGCTGCACGAGCAGCGCCGCGATGTGCGGCCGGCCGAGCACCGTCTGCCCCGGGAAGGCCGCGTGCAGGTCGGCCATCGTGATGGGGTAGCCCGCATCGTGCAGGCGCTGCACCATGGTCTCGTTGCGGGCGTTGCGCTCGTCGGTCGCGCGGGTCATGAGCGCGCGCAGCGCGGTATCCTCCGTGTCCATGAAGTAGCCGAGCAGGTGCACCTCCTCACCGCCCCAGACGGTGGACAGCTCCACGCCGGGCACGACCTCGATGCCGCAGCGCTGCCCCGCCGCGCGGGCCTCGGGCAGGCCGGCAAACGTGTCGTGATCCGTGACGGCCACGGCCCGCAGGCCGAGCGCCGCCGCCTTGCGCACCACGTCAGCCGGCGCGTCCGACCCATCGGACGCGAGCGTGTGCGTGTGCAGGTCAATCCGCTCCATGGCGCACCTCCAGCCCGTCCGGCAGCGCGTCGCCCTGCCAGAGGACATAGACCGTGCCGTCCGTGACGCGCACCGTGGCCGCCGCGCCGGTGAACGAATTGCTCACGCCGAGCGGCATGGCGCAGCGCAGCTCCGCATCCGTGATCTCGTAGAGCAGGCCGCGCAGCGTGACGCCGCGCGCGGCATCGCCGCTGCTGAACACGGACACCGTACCCTCCATACCGGCAGGAAAGGTCAGCGTGCCGTTTTGCACCGCCGTGACCACCCAGCCGCAGCCGATGAGCCAGCCCTGCGCGCCCGCGTCCGTGAGCCCGCGCAGCGTCTGCAGGCTCGCGATCGTCTGGTCGAG
>OIAB01000272.1_pt1 | contig 12896 bp, 10 predicted proteins | sample 1580651 | NCBI WGS metagenome assembly OIAB01 (sample SAMEA3882540, study PRJEB24775) | human gut metagenome | biome: human-associated habitat; feature: intestine environment; material: feces | place: Netherlands | collected 2009/2010
TTCAACCACTTCCAGTTCGGTTTCCAGCCCTTTGGCGTCTTCAACCGTAATTACGCCTTCGTTGCCGACTTTTTCCATCGCCTGTGCCAGATATTCGCCGATCGTGCGGTCGCCGTTGGCGGAAATGGTGCCGACCTGGGCAATTTCTTCCGAAGTTTTGATCGCTTTCGAGCGCGATTTGACGTCGGCGACAACCGCGTCAACCGCCATGTCGATACCGCGTTTCAGATCCATCGGGTTCATGCCGGCGGCTACCGCCTTGCAGCCTTCGTTGATGATGGCTTCGGCCAGAACGGTCGCGGTCGTGGTGCCGTCGCCGGCCACGTCGTTCGTCTTGGTGGCGACTTCCTTGACCAGCTGGGCGCCCATGTTTTCAAACTTGTCGGCCAACTCTATTTCCTTGGCGACGGAAACGCCGTCCTTGGTGATGACGGGGGCGCCGAACTTCTTGCTCAGCACCACGTTGCGGCCCTTGGGGCCGAGGGTGATCTTAACGGTATCTGCCAGAGTGTCGATGCCGGCACACAGTGCCTTGCGGGCTTCCTCGCCCTGCTTGATCTGCTTAGCCATATTCTTATCGCTCCTTTATAAAAGCTTGATGATCCAGTGATGAGGGAAAGACGCTTACTCCACGATGGCCAGGATGTCGGCCTGACGCACGATGGTGCACTCTTCGCCGTCCACCTTGACCTCGGTGCCGGAGTATTTGCTGGTGAGCACCTTATCGCCCACCTTGACGGTCATCTTGACTTCCTTGCCGTCCACAACGCCGCCGGGGCCGACAGCGATGACCTCAGCCACCTGGGGCTTTTCCTTAGCACTGCCGGTCAGGATCAGACCGCCCTTGGTGGTCTCCTCAACCTCAACAGCCTTAATGACAACACGGTCTGCAAGCATCTGCACCGGATGATCCATTTCCTGAAAAAGAAACAGAATGAGAATGGAAGTCAGCAAATTGTATATCAGCGTAATCTTCTCTACCGCAAAAAGCCCCTTACGGGTTTCTACCCTTTTAAATAAATCTAAAGCCATCCCTTATCCTTATACCAGGCAATGGTTTCCTTTACACCCCGTTCCAGGTCGTACTCAGGACTGAAGCCCAGTTCCTCGACGGCCGGTGTGATGTCACACTGCCAGTTGCGTTGTTTCATTATTCTATACTTGTCCGAATTGAGCGTGCTGGTCTTGTTCTGCCGCTTCGCCCAGAATTCGGCGAGCAAAGATACGACTTTCAATACAATTAACGGACATCTCAGGCGAATAACAAACGGATTGCCCAATTCTTTCCTTATCAAATCGGAAAAAGCACGGCTGCTATACACCTTCCCGTCAGCCAGGAAATAGGCGCGGCGGGACACCTGCTTCTCTATCCCGAGGAAGACAGCCTGCACGATGTCCTTTACATATACAAACGTCAAGTCCTGGCGGCAGAAGCCTACAGAAAAGTCCGTATGCTGCCGGATGGACTTCGCCATGAGGTAATAATCCTTCTCACGCGGCCCGTATACACCCGTCGGCCGGTAGATGACGTAGGGGAAACCCGGAATACTCTGCAAATAAAGTTCTGTTTTCAGTTTACTGAGTCCGTAGGCGGTATTGGGTGAAGGGGGGTCACTCTCCATAATCGGGTCGTAGGTCCTCTCGCGTACCGGGCCGAACACACTCAGCGTACTGATGAAGATAAACTGCTTGGGAATCATGTTCAGCTCCCTCAGCGTATCGATGAAGTATTTGGTCTGCAGATAATTCACCAAATCGAATTCGTTCTTGTCCACACACTTCGTCACACCGGCACAATGGACAATATAATCAAACTTATTGTAGGTCCCTTTATGTCCCGAGAGTTGTGCCCTCAGTTCATTGGGGTGCGCAAAGTCCAGTTCGAGGAAATGTATCTTGCGGTCACGCAGATACTCGCGGCTGCTGGACGAACGTACACCCGCCCACACACCGAACTTGCGCTTCAACGCCTCCTCCACGATGAAACTTCCGATAAATCCGCTTGCTCCTGTAATTAAAATCGATTCCACTTCTTCTGTTACAAATTACTAATTACTTTTCATCCGGTCCGTCACCTTGACGCTCCTTGTGTTACTCTGTCGCCTCGTTACTCTTCTTCACCGGCTCCACATGGATGCTGACCAGTGTTCCTTTGCCGAACTGCCTTTTCAGCTTGTTCTCCACCGCCGTTGCCGTCTCGTGAGCTTCCTCCAGCGAGATGCTACCATCCATACGCACATGCACCTCGATGGCACAATAACTGCCGATGCGGCGCGTACGAAGGTGATGCGGCGAGCTGATACCGGGAAAAGAGAGAATCGTCTTCAGTATCTCATCCTCCACCTCGGCAGGCAATGATTTCTCCAACAGTTCGTCCACACACGGTATCAACAACTGCACAGCCACCTTCATAATGAAGAAGCTGACAATAACCGCTGCCACCGGGTCCAGCACCCGCCAATGGTCACCCAAAAGAATGGCGCCACCTATACCCGCTGCCGTGCCTATGGACGAAAACGCGTCACTCCGGTGATGCCAGGCATTGGCAACAACCGCCTGCGAATTCAACTTCCTGCCCTTGAATACGGTATATTGATAAAGCACTTCCTTGAAAACGATGGATACCAATGCAGCCACCAGTGCCAGTATACCGGGTTCCTGCAGAGAGCCGCCTTGCAGGAAGCGGTAAATGGAGGAAGCCCCGTTCCAGAAAATGCCGAATCCCACAAACAACAGAAAAATACCGATAATGGCAGTTGCCAGCGTCTCGTACTTGCCATGACCGTAATCGTGTCCTTCATCTTCGGGCTTTGCCGAAATGCGCACAAAAACAATGACAATAATATCTGTAATGAAATCCGACAAAGAATGTACCGCATCCGCCAGCATGGCGGCACTGTGACCTACAATACCTGCAAAGAATTTGAAGACAAGCAAGAGAAAGTTTACCACACTCCCCACAACCGTCACCCGGTAAATGTCTTTTTCCCGTGTGGCATCTGCTTTTTTGTTCAGAGTTTGCATTTCCATCTGCTTTTCGTCTAAGGTACAGCCTATCTTCACTTTGTGTGCAAATATAGTACATAAATCCATTACAATCTGTCGTTCCTTCATTATTTTCAATAGAATGATAATATTTTGAAGTCTGAGTGAACGAAGGAACATATTTATTTGTTTACTTTGCAAGAGGTAATCACCACAGATTACACAGATTGACACAGAATCTCTATTTATACATAAAATACATCATAACATTATGGCCAAAAAGAAAGAAAAGAAAGCCGGCAAACGCATGAAGAAGAAAGAGCTCGTCAAAGTACTGCTGGAATTCTTCCACACAAAGCAAGACGAAGTATTATCCCTGAAATACATCTTTGAACAACTCCACCTCACCACACATCCGCTGAAGATGCTGTGCATGGACATCTTGTCCGAACTGTCGATGGACGACTACATCACAGAAGTGGACAAGCACAAATACAAGCTGAACAACCACGGCGTGGAAATGACCGGAACCTTCCAGCGCAAGAGCAACGGCAAGAATTCCTTTATACCGGAAGGTGGAGGCGAACCGATATTCGTGGCCGAACGCAACTCGGCACACGCCATGAACAATGATAAAGTGCGTATCGCCTTCTATGCCAAGCGTCGCGGACGCGAAGCCGAAGGAGAAGTCATCGAGATACTGGAACGTGCCAACGACACCTTCGTGGGTACCCTGGAAGTTGCCAAGTCATACGCTTTCCTTGTAACGGAAAACCGTACGCTTGCCAACGACATCTTCATCCCCAAAGAAAAGTTGAAAGGCGGCAAGACGGGCGACAAAGCCATCGTAAAGGTGGTGGAATGGCCCGACAAAGCCAAGAACCCCATCGGCCAGGTAATCGACATCCTGGGGCGCGCAGGAGACAATACCACCGAGATGCACGCCATCCTGGCGGAATTCGGCCTGCCCTATGTCTACCCCGCTGCCGTAGAGAAAGCTGCCGACAAGATACCCGCCGAAATCTCCGCCGAGGAAATAGCCCGACGTGAGGACTTCCGGGGTGTGACCACCTTCACCATCGACCCCAAGGATGCCAAGGACTTCGACGACGCCCTCTCCATCCGCAAACTGAAAGGGGGACTTTGGGAAGTAGGCGTACACATTGCCGACGTGACCCACTACGTGAAAGAGGGCGGCATCATAGACAAGGAAGCCGAGAAGCGTGCCACATCCGTCTACCTCGTAGACCGCACCATCCCAATGCTCCCCGAACGGTTGTGTAATTTCATCTGTTCACTCCGCCCCGACGAAGAGAAGCTTGCCTACTCCGTCATCTTTGAAATGACGGAAAAAGGCGAAGTGAAGAACTCACGCGTGGTACATACCGTCATCAAGAGCGACCGCCGCTTCACCTACGAAGAAGCCCAGGAGATTATAGAAACTGGCAAAGGAGACTTCCAGGAAGAGATGCTCCAACTGGATAAGCTTGCCAAAATACTGCGTGAGAACCGCTTTAAGGCAGGAGCCATCAACTTCGACCGCTACGAAGTGAAGTTCGAAATTGACGAGAAGGGCAAACCCGTCAGCGTCTACTTCAAGGAGTCGAAAGATGCCAACAAGCTGATAGAGGAGTTCATGCTGCTCGCCAACCGCACCGTAGCCGAAAAGATAGGCCGCGTGCCCAAAGGCAAGAAAGCCAAAGTGTTGCCATACCGTATTCACGACCTCCCCGACCCGGAGAAGCTGGACAACCTGGCACAGTTCATCGCCCGTTTCGGCTACAAGCTGCGTACCAGCGGTACAAAGACCGACATCTCCAAGTCCATCAACCACCTGCTGGACGACATCCAGGGCAAGAAGGAGGAGAACTTGATTGAAACCGTCTCCATCCGCGCCATGCAGAAGGCACGCTACTCCGTGCATAACGTGGGGCACTATGGTTTGGCTTTCGATTACTATACCCATTTCACCTCGCCCATCCGCCGCTATCCGGATATGATGGTACACCGTCTGCTCACCAAGTACTTGGACCAGGGAGGCCGCACCGTGTCCGAACAGAAATACGAAGCCCTCTGCGAACACAGCAGCAGCATGGAGCAGATAGCCTCCAACGCGGAACGCGCCTCCATCAAGTACAAGCAAGTAGAATTCATGACCGAACGCCTGGGACAGACCTTCGACGGCGTCATCTCCGGCGTAACGGAATGGGGACTCTACGTGGAGCTGAATGAGAACAAGTGCGAAGGCATGATTCCCATCCGCGACCTCGACGATGACTATTACGAATTCGATGAAAAGAACTACTGCCTGCGCGGACGCCGCAAAAATAAAATTTATAGTCTGGGAGATGCCATTACCATTAAGGTGGCACGCGCTAACTTGGAAAAGAAGCAGCTGGACTTTGCACTGGTGTAACCTCACCCCCGACCCCTCTCCGAAAGAGAGGGGAGAGGAGAGCAATGAATTGAAAACTTGCGAAACTTGAGTGAAGTGAAATAAAGAATAACCCTACAATATTAAATATCCCCACTTCCCCACTCCCCTCTCTTTCGGAGAGGGGCCGGGGGTGAGGCTTTGCACATGAAGACAATTACTATTACAGACCCTACACAGATTGAGGAAATTATCCGTAAATGCCCATACTGCATAGTGGGCATCACAGACCTTGAAGGAAACCCATATGCGGTTCCCATGAACTTTGCCTATCAAGACGGGGTAATATACTTGCATTCCGGCCCGGAAGGCAGTAAAGTGGAGATGGTAACAAAGCACCCGCAAGTTTGCATCACCTTCTGCGAAGGACACGAGCTGGTTTATATGCACCGGCAAGTGGCATGCAGCTACAGCATGAAGTCGCGCAGTGTTATCTGTCGTGGGAAAGTACACTTCGTGGAAGACATGGAAGAGAAGCGACGCGTACTCGACATGCTGAAGCAATATACGGAAAATGAATGCAAATATGCCGAACCCGCCGTACGCAATGTCAAGATATGGGAAGTGAAAGTAGAGAAAATAAGCTGCCGGTCATTCGGGTTAAGACCAAGCGAACTATAAATACCATCTGCCGGTCACCTGCTCCACATTGATGGAGCGGATAACCGGCAGAAATATTTACTTTTACAACGGATATTCCTCAAATGCATACAACAGCGTCGAAAGATACCGTTCTCCCGTATCGGGCAGCAGCGCTACAATCGTCTTTCCTTCATTCTCGGGCAACCGTGCCAAGCGGGTAGCTGCAGCAACGGCAGCTCCCGAAGAGATGCCGACCAACAATCCCTCATACTTCGCCAGTTCGCGGCCCGTACGTATGGCGTCATCATTGGATACCTGCAGAACTTCGTCTATTACGGCACTGTTATAGTTCTTCGGCACAAATCCGGCACCGATACCTTGTATTTTATGGGGACCGGGCTTCCCACCGGAAAGTACGGGAGAATCTTCGGGCTCCACAGCCACAATCTTTACCTTCGGGTTATTGGCTTTCAAGGCTGCACCCACACCACTCACTGTGCCTCCCGTCCCTACACCGGCCACGAAAATATCCACCCGGCCGTCTGTATCACGCCAGATTTCTTGTCCGGTAGTACGCTCGTGCATTGCCGGATTGGCAGGATTGTCAAATTGCTGTAGAATCAGCGAGCCGGGGTTGGCGGCTTTCAGTTCTTCGGCACGGGCTATTGCGCCTTTCATACCGTCGGCACCCGAAGTCAGTACCAGTTCCGCACCAAGGGCTTTCAAGAGGTTGCGGCGTTCCAAACTCATCGTGTCGGGCATCGTCAGTATCAGCTTGTAACCTTTGGCGGCGGCCACAAAAGCCAGCCCTACGCCCGTATTCCCACTGGTAGGTTCGATGATGGTGGCACCAGGCTTCAACAGCCCTTTTGCCTCGGCATCTTCTATCATGGCAAGCGCCACGCGGTCCTTCACACTGCCGGCAGGGTTAAAATATTCCAATTTGGCAATAACACGGGCTTTCAGACCCTTATTCTTGTTATAATTATTCAACTCCAGCAAGGGAGTGTTGCCTACCAGGTCGGTAAGGCGTTCTGCTATCTTCTTCATAATCCAACTGTTTTTAAATTCCTCATTCCCCTAAGGGAAAAGACTAACAATCCGGAGTGGAACGAGGTATGTTATTTCTTACAAGACAAAAGTAGCGCAAAATTGGTTCGTAGAAAATACCACAAATATGGTAAATACGTACTATAAATGAGGGATATGTAGGATATTTGACGAGTATTTCCTATCTTTGTTGCCACTTTTAAACTTAAGGATATCATAATGAGTCCACTCAACTTTACCCACATTTTGACACAAGCAGTCGATGAGCTATCGGAAAGCGAATCATACAAAGGACTGTTTCACCAGCATACGGACGGCAACCCGCTGCCTTCGGCAAAAGTGCTGCGCGACATCATCGAACTGGCGCGAGCCATCATCTTCCCCGGATATTTCGGAAATTCTACGGTCAACAGCCGTACGGTGACTTACCATATCGGTGTCAATGTCGAACGCTTGTTCGACCTGCTGACCGAGCAAATCCTTGCCGGCCTCTGCTTTGCAGGCGACGGCGAATGCAACTGTTGTACCGAGCTCCAACGGGAAGAAGCCGCCTTATTGGCTGCCAAGTTCATCAGCAACCTGCCGGCAATGAGACGTACACTCGCCACAGATGTGGAAGCCGCCTACAACGGTGACCCCGCCGCACAGTCGTTCGGCGAAGTCATCAGCTGCTATCCGGCCATCCGCGCCATCAGCAACTACCGCATCGCACACGAGTTGCTCAAGTTGGGTGTTCCCCTCATTCCCCGCATCATCACCGAGATGGCGCACAGTGAAACGGGAATCGATATCCATCCAGGAGCGGAAATAGGTGGTTATTTTACCATCGACCACGGTACGGGTGTGGTAATCGGCGAGACCTGCATCATCGGCAACAACGTGAAGCTGTACCAGGGTGTGACCCTCGGTGCCAAGAGCTTCCCGCTAGACGAAGACGGCAAGCCCATCAAGGGTATTCCCCGCCATCCCATTCTGGAAGACAATGTGATAGTCTATTCCAACGCCACCATATTGGGACGCATCACCATCGGACAAGGAGCCACCGTAGGCGGCAATATCTGGGTGACAGAAGATGTTCCCGCAGGAGCAAGGATTGTACAGACAAAGGCCAAGAAGTAAGTCACAAACAACCAATAAACAATTAAAATCGTAAATAACTCAAATCAGCAGTTCAAGTAGTTAAATGGTTATCAGCCACTAATGAGAGAAACGAGTGACAACTACCCAGATTGCCGATTCACATAAAGTAAATGCATAGATGAGCGAACAATCTTTTGAAATGATTGCCAAAACCTTCCAAGGACTGGAAGAGGTACTGGCACAAGAGCTGACTGCACTGGGCGCCAACGAAATAGAAATAGGCCGCCGCATGGTATCTTTCAGTGGTGATAAGGAAATGATGTACAAGGCAAACTTCTGCCTGCGTACAGCCATCCGGATACTGAAACCCATCAAACACTTCACAGCCAAAGATGCCGACGAGGTTTACGAACAGATTAAAGCCATCCGATGGGAAGACTATCTGGATACGGACAAGACCTTTGCCGTGGACGCGGTTGTATTCAGTGAAGAGTTCCGTCATTCCAAGTTCGTTTCCTACAAGGTGAAGGATGCCATCGTGGACTATTTCCGCGAGAAGACCGGCGAACGTCCCGGCGTGCGTGTCAACAAACCGGACGTGCTGCTGAACATACACATTGCCGAAACCAAATGTACGCTGTCTCTCGACTCCAGCGGCGAATCGCTGCACCGCCGCGGTTATCGCCAGGAAGCAGTAGAGGCCCCGCTGAATGAGGTGCTGGCCGCCGGCATGATATTGATGACCGGCTGGCGTGGCGAATGCGACCTGATAGACCCGATGTGTGGTTCGGGAACCATTCCCATCGAAGCGGCGCTGATTGCACGCAACATCGCTCCGGGCGTATTCCGCAAGGAGTTCGCTTTCGAGAAGTGGGTGGATTTTGACCAGGAGCTGTTCGACACGATATACAATGACGACAGCCAGGAACGTGAATTTACGCATAAGATATACGGTTACGACAACAGCCCGAAGGCAAACGAAATTGCCACACACAATATAAAGGCTGCCGGCGTAAGCAAGGACGTGGTATTGAAGCTGCAACCTTTCCAGCAATTCGAGCAACCTGCGGAGAAATCCATCATCATCACCAATCCTCCCTACGGTGAGCGTATCTCTACCAACGACCTGCTGGGCCTTTACTCCATGATTGGCGAGCGTCTGAAACATGCCTTTACGGGCAACACCGCATGGATTCTTTCTTACCGGGAAGAGTGCTTCGACCAAATCGGGCTAAAAGCCACCTCCAAGATACCTTTATTCAATGGTGCGCTGGAATGCGAATTCCGCCAGTACGAAATCTTCGATGGAAAGTACAAGGAATTTCGTGCCGAAGGCGAGGAGTTGAGCAAGGAGCGCAAAGAATTTCGTCCGGCTTCAGGAGAAAGGAAAGAGTTCAAACCCGGAGAAAGACGCGAATTCCGTCCCCGATTCAGCGGAGAGAGACGTGAATTCGGTGGCGAAAGACGCGAATTCAACGGTGAACGCAGACCAAGAGAATTCAAGGACAGCGAAAAGCGCGAATTCCGTCCGCGTGAAAGAAGAGAGTTCAAAGACGGGGAAAAACGGGAGTTCAGACCGAGGGAAAGACGCGAATTCGGTGGAGAACGCAGAACAAGGTCAGGTGAATCTTACCCGGAAAGAAAAAGAAGAGAGGCGGGAAAGAAGGAAGAAGAATAACACGAACAATGACAAGGAGAATGAATGCAAAGAAAATAAGTAAGAGCATTCTTGCACTGCTGATGGCAGTGCCTGCTCTGTTTACAACAAACGTCATGGCACAAGAACTGAAAAAGCCGACCCTGGAAGACCTTATTCCCGGAGGTGAAACCTACCATACTGCCGAAAACAAGTGGTACCAGTGGTGGGGCGATGCCGCTTGTCTGGAACTTGGCATCGACAATATAGAAGGTACATGGGCTGTCAAAGGATTAGGTGCCAAGCCCGGAGAGAAATTCACTGCCATCACATTGGAAGAAGCCAACGCGCTGCTGGAAGAAAAAGGACTTGGAAAACTGCGTCACTTTCATGCTGCAAAGGCTGTCAACGTACCCCGAGGCGTCAATCTGGGTATTCAAGTCCAAATAGACCCACTCCTACTGCTGAACCGGCAAGTACCGTGCCCTCGTCGACTGGAAGAAGAAAAAAGTCATCTGGAGCCAGCCTTGCCCCGCCCAAGCCGAAAATGAGGATTGGAACGAAGTAAGCCGCCATTTGGCTTATACTATCGGCAATAATCTCTATGTGATGACCGGTGACGGGCAAACCCTGAAAGTCACCAACGAACCGGAAGGCATCGTCTGCGGTCAAAGTGTGCACCGCAATGAATTCGGCATTTCAAAAGGCACTTTCTGGAATCCTGCCGGGGACCTGCTGGCTTTCTATCGAATGAACGAAAGCATGGTTACCCCCTATCCATTGGTTGACATCACGGCAAGAATAGCGCTGGTGGATAAAATACGTTACCCCATGGCCGGCATGCTCAGCCATCAGGTAAAGGTAGGTATCTACAATCCGGCTACTCAAAAGACCATCTACCTGGACATGGGCGACCCCAAAGACCGCTACTTCACCAACATCACCTGGGCACCGGATGGCAAAAGCCTCTATCTGATAGAGCTAAACCGAGACCAGAATCACTCCAAACTGTGCCGGTACGATGCCGAAAGCGGAGAGCTGCAACAAGTGCTCATCGAAGAGAGACATCCCAAATATGTGGAGCCGCAATCTCCCATTCTATTCCTGCCATGGGACAGCCACAAGTTCATCTATCAAAGCCAGCGTGACGGTTTCAACCACCTATACCTATACAATACGGAAGGGGAACTGCTGAAGCAACTCACCTCCGGCCCTTGGCTTGTACAAGACATCGTAGGTTTTAACCGGAACACGAAAGAGCTCATCATCAAGAGTACGGAAATCTCTCCTTTGCAGAGCAACCTTTACGCTGTCAACCTGAAGAATGGCAAACGCAGCTTGATAGGAGACCCAACCGGCATGCACTCGGCACAAATCTCCGGTTTCATGGGAACTTACCTCATCGACAATGCCTCTTCGCCCACTTGCCCCCGTATCATAAAACTGATGTCCACCAACCCGAAAAAACAACGGGAACACACACTGCTGACAGCCAAGAACCCCTACGAAGGCTTTGAAATGCCCAGCATAGAAGTAGGCACCATCAAAGCCGCCGACGGCAAGACAGACTTGTACTACCGCCTGATAAAGCCTGCCGACTTCGACCCGGCAAAGAAGTATCCCGCCATCGTCTACGTATACGGCGGCCCGCACGCCCAGATGATAACGAACGGCTGGATGAACGATGCCCGCGGCTGGGACATCTACATGGCAAACAAAGGCTACATCATGTTCAGCCTCGACAACCGTGGCAGCAGCAACCGTGGACTGGAGTTTGAAAACGCCACCTTCCGCCAGCTGGGCATCGAAGAGGGCAAAGACCAGGTGAAGGGCGTAGAATTCCTGAAAAGCCAGCCTTATGTGGACGGAGAGCGTATCGGCGTGCACGGCTGGAGCTTCGGAGGACACATGACTACGGCGCTGATGCTGCGCTATCCCGAAATTTTCAAGGTAGGCGTTGCCGGCGGACCGGTTATCGACTGGGGATACTACGAGATAATGTACGGTGAGCGCTATATGGACACTCCGCAAGCGAACCCGGAAGGCTATAAGCAGACAAATCTGAAAAACCTTGCCGGTAACTTGAAAGGACATCTGCTCATCATACACGACGACCACGACGACACCTGCGTGCCGCAGCACACCCTTTCATTCATGAAGGCGTGCGTGGATGCCCGTACCTATCCCGATTTGTTTATCTATCCCACGCACAAGCACAACGTCCTGGGACGCGACCGTGTGCATCTGCACGAGAAGATAACAAGATATTTTGAAGAATATCTTTAATGTACAATGTACCATATACAATGTACAATTTGCTATGCAGTGCGGGCGTGCAAATAGGGAGTAGATGGTAGAAGAAAGAAGAGAATAAAAGAGAGAATAAATCATTAAGTATAACAATCTGTACAACTTACCTGATGCCCCACAGCACAGACAAATTGTAAATTGTACATTGTAAATTGTAAATGAACCCATGAAAGTATTATTATTAGGCTCCGGTGGCCGTGAACACGCTCTGGCATGGAAGATTGCCCAAAGCCCGAAAGTAGAGAAACTATATATTGCTCCCGGCAATGCAGGTACAAGCGAAGCAGGCGAGAATGTGAACCTGAAGGCGACAGACTTTCCCGCACTCAAGGCCTTTGCCCTTGAGAAAGAAATCGACATGATTGTTGTGGGTCCCGAAGACCCGTTGGTACAAGGCATCTTCGACAGCTTCAAGGAAGACCCTGCCACCTGCCATATCGACATCATCGGCCCCACCGCCAAAGGTGCTACACTGGAAGGTAGCAAGGAATTTGCCAAAGGCTTCATGATGCGCCACAACATCCCCACTGCCCGCTACAAGAGCATCACCGCCGACAACTTGCAGGAGGGACTCGACTTCCTCGCTTCCCTCGAAGCGCCTTACGTACTGAAGGCCGACGGACTGTGTGCAGGCAAGGGCGTGCTGATTCTCCCCACACTGGAAGAAGCTCAGAAAGAGCTGAAGGAAATGCTGGACGGCATGTTCGGCGATGCCAGCGCCACGGTAGTCATTGAAGAGTTCCTCAGCGGCATCGAATGTTCCGTATTCGTGCTGACAGACGGACGGAACTACAAAATCCTGCCGGAAGCCAAAGATTA
>OIAB01000307.1_pt1 | contig 11901 bp, 12 predicted proteins | sample 1580651 | NCBI WGS metagenome assembly OIAB01 (sample SAMEA3882540, study PRJEB24775) | human gut metagenome | biome: human-associated habitat; feature: intestine environment; material: feces | place: Netherlands | collected 2009/2010
TTTCCGCTCTATCGCCCCTCATTTCTATTTTATCTTGTTTGTACCCCTTGTACACCGATGTTTGCTATGTTTTTTGCCCAAAATAATCACTCCATCACTCTAATCGTACTCTCAATAAATCACTCGTATCTTCCTCATTGTTCAGGTATCAAAAGGACTTGCGCATACATGGACAATTCAATGTGGTAACCATCCTTGACCGTCAGTCTTGCCTTTTCACCATTGCTTGATAATTGAAGGGATGCACTTACATCATCGGAGTTGGAATCGGGCACAACAAAAACGGCAGACTGCTTTGCTTTGTTTTCGACTGTATAATTTCCAGCGGGAACTGTGTACCGAACATATTTATAGCCACTCTTAGTGGTCGCTTCTTTTCCGTAATCACCCAGTTCACCATCCGTCAACAGAATAGAGCCATCAGGTACATTTCCAGCGTCAGGCTTCAAGTCTTCGTTCTTGTAAAGAAAATCATCCGTTGCTCCATTTTTTTGTATCCTTAATAGAATAGATTTCATCATCAATCGTGGCTATCTGAATATATATCTTTCCGTTAATCTGTGCATTGTATCGGCTACCAGCAGCCCAATCATCGGTCTGTTCTAGCCAATTCACATCATCCAGTGTATAATCAAGGCCTGCAAGCGGAAGTGCCGCTTCTTCCATCACACTAGCGTCTGATTCTGCAGTTCTTTTAGCTTCTTCTTCCTTATCATATGGAAGCATCATTCCGGCAATAAAACCTACCAACAGAACAGCCAGCACTATCAAATCATTCTTAAGACTGCGTTTTTCACGCTTAGCAGCCATCCTCAAGAGAACGCACATAACTCTTATTGCATAAAAAATCAACCCAAATAAAAATGCAACACCAATATACCCCAAATCTTTTTGAGACACTGAATAGCACACACCGTAGCCAAGATATGCTATCGCTACGCCACACAATATCCTTTTATTTTCTTTTCCTCTAAGCGTATTGATTATTTCATATATTCCAAGCGCAAACCCGACAAACGCAAGAAGCACTCCTAGAATTTTCATTTTATAGATTCCTCCTTTTCGACGCTGTAAAGCAATTATAACACAGAATACAACCCCTTTGTAGTCGTCTTTTTGATTTTGCAAGAAACTTGGTCGATTGAGTGATTGTTTCTATCCCGATTCTCTCCATCCGTTCCTCGGATATGCCAAGCGCATCTCAAATGCACAAACGACTGCGCTATTTCACCATGGTGAATGCGCTTGTCGTTCCGCTGGTCAAGGCCATGGGCAAGCGGATCAGCGCACTGGCCGAGGACGAACAGACCATCGAGAACCCTGCCCTGCATCTGGCGGTGCACATGAGCATGATCCTTTCGCTCCGTGAGGGCGAAATTCTCGGCTTGCAGCCGAGTGATCTGGATTTTGATGCCGCCGATGGGCGTGGCACCATCTCAGTCAGCAAGACCATGCAGCGAGCCAACAAGAACGCTCTGGAAAAGCTCGATCCAAATCAGGTCTACTACACCTTCCCGAACAGGCGTGAGGGCAGCAAGTCCTCCCTCATCCTGAAAAAGCCCAAGACCAAGAAGTCCAACAGCATCCTGTATATGTGAAAGCCGAGCTTCTGGCATGGCTTGAAAAGCTCAAGCAGGACGAGCAGAACGCCCCAGAAAAGTACAACAACTGCGGGCAACTATTCCGGCTCCCGGATGGTCTGCCCATTGCGCCGGAGCTGCTGACAAAGTGGTACCGCCTGTGGAGAGCCGAGCACCCGGAGTTTGAGCAGATCGTGTTCCACGGTCTGCGGCATTCCAGTGCGACCTATCAGCTGATGATCTCCGGCGGCAATGTGAAAGCTGTTCAGGGAACCACAGGACACGCTACGGCAGATATGCTGGTGAACACCTACGCCCATACGCAGGACAAGCCCCGGCTGGAACTGACCGAGAAGATCGAGGCAAACTTCTATTCCCAAGACCTGACCCCGGCAGCACCCCAGCCCCGGCAAAACGAAAAACCGGCGGCAACAAAAATCTCCGGTAAGGAGATCCTTGAAGCCATCCGGCTGATGGACGCAGACGAACGCAGAGAATTGACGAGAGCCTTGTTCGCCTAAAATTTCTTCTTTTTATGCAAAGGAAAGCAGGCTGTGCAAACCTTGCGCAGAAACGCCCTTGATTCGGGCAAATGTGCAAACGGTGTGCAGAAAGTGTGCAGCCGCTTTCCTACATAAAGAAAGAACGCCAAATCTTACGATTTGACGTTCAATATCTGGTGCACCTCGCGCACTCATATCCGAACTTTTCTCCGCTTTCACAGCTTCCCCGAAAGCGACCGTTTCTGTACCTTCCTTATAGTTAAAGGTAATAAGCACCTTATCATCATAGAGATAGATGGCATTGATGAAGGTATCCACCAGTGCCTGCCGCTGCTCCGGCTGGGTCATATCCAGCTTGCGGAAGCGGAGCAGCCAAAACCGGACGAATTCTTCTTTCATCTTCGGCTTAGCCAGCCGTTCCTCTGCAATGCGGGCTTGCAGTTCCTTCCTCTGCTCTTCCAGAGCTTCCAGCCGCTCCTTGGTGGAGCTGGTCAGAATGCCCATCTGGATAGCGTTCAGCATATTGGTGATGCCGACTTCCGTTTCCTTCAACTGCTTTTCATCGATGGGCAAATCCGTGCTTTCCTGGTTTTGCAGTTCCATCACTTTGGCGATGATGGCATTCATGGAAGCGTCATCTTCCACCAGCTTCATGGTCTCGTTGATCACCAGATCTTCCAGCCACTGTTTCCGCACGGCCTTTTTATCGCAGGTCTTTTTCTTCTTGGCAGCAGCACACTTATAATAGGTGTACATCTTCCCGGTGTGGCTGACACCGCTTTCTCCGAACATCAGCGCTCCGCACTTGCCGCAGTACAGCTTGGTGGTGAGCAGATAGCTTTCCTCTGCCTTATGACGGGCAGGGGCCTTTTTATTTTTCGCCAGCTTTTCCTGTACCTTGTTGAACAGTTCCTCCGATACCAGCGCCGGAATCGCATTGGGCTGTACCACATCCCGCAAACGCAATTCGCCGATGTACCGGCGATTACTCAGCATCCGCTGAATCGTGTTATAGGACATCTCCCCGCCCATCGAATTTTTGATGTTGTGCGCCTTCAACCAATCCCGCAGGTCAGTCATGGTCGCACCGTCCACATACTTCTGGAACGTCTGCTCCACATACGGAGCCAGCAGCGGGTCTGGCTGGTAATGCCGGGTCTCATCGATCATGTAGCCGAACGGAATCGTGCCACCATTATAAATGCCCTTGAGAGCGTTCTCGGTCATGCCGCGCACGACCTTTTCGGACAGGTCAGCCGAGTAATATTCGGCATAGCCCTCCAGCACCGACTCCAGAATAATGCCCTCTGGGCCAGCCGAAATGACTTCCGTAGCCGATACCAGCTTCACGCCGTTTCGCTTCAGCTGAGTCTTGTACCGGGCACTGTCGTAGCGGTTTCGGGCAAAGCGGTCGAGCTTCCAGACAATGATGATGTCAAAGATGCCACGCTCACTGTCTTTGATCATCTGCTGGAACTGCGGGCGATTATCCGTTTTTTAACCGAATGCAATACTTTTTTCAAATAAAAGCTGCTCTCATTCTCAGATCGTCCAATTCTGGCTTGCCGATTGCAGATCCACCATGTGGGTGTACAGTCCCTTCCGAGCGTACAGCTCATCCGGTCTGCCTTGCTCCGCCACGATGCCACCCGACAGCACCACCACCTGATCCGCACCGGCTACGGTGCGCATCCTGTGGGCGATGATGAGGACGGTTTTGTTTTTTATGAGCCGGGATAGAGCCTCCTGAATGGCAGTTTCGTTTTCCACATCCAAGCTGGCGGTGGCCTCGTCCAGCAGGATGATGGGCGCATCCTTCAGGAAGGCGCGGGCGATGGAAATGCGCTGACGCTCACCGCCGGAAAGAGCGCAGCCATTCTCGCCGATATTGGTGTTCCACTTGTCCGGCAGCTTCTCGGCAAATTCCTCGCAGTTTGCCAGCTTTGCCGCCGTAAGGACCTCCTCGTCGGTGGCACCTTTGCGCCCCAGACGGATGTTTTCGAGGATTGTGTTGTCAAACAGGGTCACATCCTGAAAGACGATGGAATACAGGCTCATGAGTTTTTCCGGGTCGATTCGGGAGACATCCATGCCGCCCACGGTGATACTGCCCTTCTGGTAATCCCAGAACCGTGCTGCCAGCCGGGAAACAGTGGTCTTGCCGCTGCCGGAGGGGCCCACCAGCGCCGTAACCTCCCCCTGCTTTGCGGTAAAGGAGACATCCCGCAGCACCGCTTCACCGGAGTCATAGGCAAAGCCCACATGGTCGAACACGATATCGCAGCCCTGATTGGTCAGCTGCTCGCTGCCGGTCTGCAGGGGAGCGTCCAGAATCTCATTCATCCGCCCCACATTGGTACGCATGGCGATGACCGCCGCCAGATTCTGCAAAGCCCCCTGCATGGGGTCGTACATCCGGGATGCCGCCATCAGGAACAGAAACAGGGTCAGTACGTCGATGCTGCCCTGCACCAGCAGCACCGAACCGGTGAGCGCCACCGATGCAATGCCCAGCTTGAGCACCATGCCGGCGGAGGACACAAACAGCGCTGTTTCCAGCTCTGCCACAATAGACTGCTTTTCCACTGCCCGAATTTTGCCGGAAAGGCCGGACAGATACTGCTGCTCCGCATTGCTGGCTTTCAGGTCCCGGAGAGTCTCGATGTACTCCTGAATACCGTCCGCACAGGCCATTTTCGCCGCCATGGTCCTGGCCTGCACCTTATCCTGTACCCGATAGCTGCCCACCACGATGGCAGCGGATACCGGAATGACCCACAGAGCCGCCAGTGCCATCCGCCACTCAAAGGCGAACAGGCTCAGGGCAATGAGCACCGTGGAAATGAGGGAGCCGAACAGACCGGGGATGAAGTGGGAGCAGTCCTTTTCCAGTACCTCGCAGTCCGCCATGATGGTGCTTGTCAGGTCGGCAAGGTCTCGCTTGCCGAAAAAGGACAGAGGCAGCTTCCGCAGCCGCTCTGCAAGGGTCAGGCGGCGGGTGCCGCTCTCTTTATAGGTGGTAAAATAGGTGCCGTTGTACTGGAACCATGTGGTCAGTAAAATCAGTGCAAAGCAGGCAACGCATCCCAGCAGATAAAAGGTACTTCTCTCACTCGTAGAGCCTGCCAGCAGGTCTTTTACCAGAAGATACAGCAGCCCGGTGGGCAGCATGAACGCCATGTTCTGGAACGCACAGGCCAGAACGCCCTTTACAAGCCCCTTTGCGCCCTCCGGGGAGCTGGCTGTGGCGTGTTGAATTTTTTCGATCATTCCTTACCCCTCCTTTGCGACCTTCCACTGCACCGAGGCCTGATAGTCCTGCCACATCCGGGCAAACAGGCCGTTCTGCGCGCACAGTTCGTCCTTTGTGCCGGATTCCACAATCTGCCCATCCTGCACCACATAGATGCAGTCGGCGTTGGCTACGGTGGACAGACGGTGTGCGATCATCAGCACGGTTTTGCCCTTGGCAAGCTGAGCAAAGGCTGCCTGCACCTTTGCTTCATTGTCCGGGTCGGCAAAAGCGGTGGCCTCGTCAAGCAGCAGGATGGGCGCATTTTTCAGCATGGCGCGGGCAATGGCAATGCGCTGCTGCTCGCCGCCGGACAGATACACGCCTTTTGTGCCAATGACGGTATGGATGCCCTCCGGGAACTTTTCCACGATATCCATGCACTGTGCAGCTTTCAGCGCCGCCAGCACCTCGGCTTCGGTGGCCTGCGCTCTGCCCAGCCGGACGTTGTCCAGAATGCTGCCCTTGAGCAGGCGGCTGTTCTGGAACACAAAGGAGATGGTGTCCATCAACTCTTCCTTGGGGATGTCCCGCACATCCGCTCCGCCCACCCGGACGCTGCCGCTCTGCACATCAAAGAACCGGCAAATCAGGTTTGCCAGTGTGGATTTGCCGCCGCCGGAGGGGCCAACGAAAGCCACCATCTGACCCGGCTGAATTTTCAGCGAAACGCCCTTGATAACATCCGTTTTGCCATCATAGCTGAAATGCACATCCTTCAGGGACACAGAGGCATCTTTCGGATGCCGCGGATGATCGTTTTCTGGCACAGGTTCCGCATCCAGAACCGAATCCACACGAGCCAACGCATCTGCCACAACGAGTTCATTTTCGCTCATGTACATGATGCGGGTCAGGGTCAGGGAGATTACCGGGGTAATGATGATGTAGAACAGCAGGTTCAGCAGAAATTCCGAAGTCACACCGTTCCGGGTGAACAGAAGCCCACCTACAATCAAGAAAGCAAACACACCGTTGATTGCGGCAGTATAGAGCATCATCGGCATCCGCAGCTCTTTGGTGTAGGCAATGACCCACTTTTCGTACTCATCAATGGTCGCTTTGAATTTTTTGAACGAAAAGACGGATTGCCCGAAGGTCTTGACTACCGGGATGCCGCGGACATACTCCACGGCATCGTTAGACATTGATTCCAACGCATTACCGTATTGCCGCATTTTGTCTGCCATCCGCCTTCCTGTCATGGCGGACATGATGACGAAGCCCAGTGCCACCGGAACGAGACTCAGCAGACCCAGCCGCCAGTCGAACACAAGCAAAAGAACCAACAGACCTATGGGTGTTGCCATTGCATTATATTTGTCCGGCAGCTGATGGGCGAGAAATGTCTCCGCTGCGCCAGTACTCTCGTGGATGATCTTGCGCAGCTTACCGCTGCCAAACGTCTCCGTAAAGCCCAGCGGCAGTGTGGCAAGGTGTTCGGAAACCTCCAGCCGCAGATTGGTCGCCACCCGGAACGCCGACAGATGGGAGCACATCAGTGCCGCAATGTAAATGAGGTAAGCCAGCACCGCAAACAGCACTGCCATCCAGCCGTAATGGGGGATGTTCACCGCCTGCGCATAGTCCGGCGCGGCGTTCAACACATCCCGCAGGATCTTCCAGATGTACACAAAAGGCACCAGCGCCACCAGCGCACTGACCGCAGACAGCACCCACGAAGCGTAGGTGAAATATCGGTAGTTCCCGGCGTAGCCCATCAGCCGGGAAAGATCGGACTGTTTTTTCACGGAAAGACCTCCTTCAAATCAGATTGCGGCAAAAATGTGCTGTGGTATTTCAACTCCACAGCACATTCTGCGTTTTAACCCGCCAGATTTTCGGTGCAGAACAGCTCAATGCAGTTGTCGATCATCGTCTGGTCACAGTCGGTGGAAATGCCGGAGGCCAGCCAGTAAGCATATTCGCCTGTATCGTACTGGCTCAGAGCTTCTGCATCCGAACCATAGCGAAACTCAATATGGTAAGTTTCCGCACTGGTGTCCGGCGCAAGGAAGAAGTAGGTGAACTCGCCGGAATCGGCATCATCGCTTTGAAACTCATACAGCCCACGCACAGGCTCCATGCCAATATAGTGATAGGTATGGGAGAACAGCACATTGCCGTCCTTATCGGTGCCGGAAATGGTAGAAGTTTCACCATCGAAGGTCAAGATCGCAAGGCTATTGGTAAAGCCGCAGAAATAGGCTCCGCCGCCGTTGGCATACGCTTTGACTGCATCTTCGCCGTAAACATCACCTGTCACCATAGAGGACAGCTTCTCAAAAGCAGCTTCGGCATTGTCCTCGCCCACGAGAGCGGTACAATCATCCAGCCATGTCTGCTTATATTCGTCCGCCAGAATCACCGGCCACAGTTCCTGATAGCTGCCCGTTAGGTCGTTCAGCAACTGTGCAGCGGCAGCTTCGTTTTCATCCACAGCAGAAGAGGCGGTCTCTTCTACGGAAGAAACAGTGCTTTCTGCGGCAGAACTTGCAGAAACGGGAACAGAGCTCGCCGTGCCGCTGCTGCAGCCAACCAGAAGAGAAGCAGACAGAGCTAGCACAGCAGCTGCACTCAGAATTCTTTTCATCAAACGCATTATCAATTTCCTCCACAAAATCAGAATATCGGCGTTAGTTTCAACTAATCGCGATACTGATTTTACTGGAACCGGACTTTCTGCGCAAGAACCAAATCGACAGAATCTATCCAATCGGACGCATCTTCCGATACTCCGTAGGCGTCATGCCGGCTGCTTCCCGAAATGCAGAAGAAAACTTATTCGGATTTTCGTACCCGACCCGATGGGCGATTTCAGCAACCGTGCAATCGGTTTCGAGTAGTAGCTTCTGTGCCAGCTGCAGCCGGTACTCTTTCTGATACGCATAGACCGAGCTTCCGTAAATGCCTTTGAAACAGCTTTTTAATGCCGTAGGCGAAAGGCCGACCTCCTGTGCAAGCTGTTCGATTGTACGGCGAACTGTCAGTTCCTGCGTGAGAAGAGCCGCAGCCTGCTTCACACACTCCACCTGATGCTGATTGAAATACTCTGTCTGCTGCACATCTTCCCTGTTTTTCAGCCGGGTCAGAATATGCAGCAACTCCAGCACTTTCAGCCGAAGATAGCCAGTGTCCGGCACAGAATGCGCTGTGTAAAGCTCTGAAAAAATATGGGCAATGGTCGGTTCTGACCGCAGGATACAGCAGCGGTTTTCCGTGCAGATGTACCGCCGTATGACATCAAGGTCTACGCCGTACCATTCCATTTGTTTCCGCATTTCCGGCGAAATCGCATCCAGATCCAGTAGGATGGTGATGCCGTGGTAGTGCCGCAGCGGAAAGCAGGAGGACGACTTTTTGCGCGCCGCTGCACACACCGCAAAATCCCCTGCTGCCAGATAGCAGCAGCTATTTGCCCCAAAACTGCACTCGTAACGCCCCACGCGGCAGTGGTTGATCTCAATGACATTCCGCATTGGTGCCGTGGCTTCCTCAAAGAATGCAAGGTGCATATCGTTATAATACAGCTCTGCACCCAAAAACAGTGGACAGATAATCATACTCCCAGTTCCTGTCTCATTGGAAAATTTCACGGTGTGAGGCATTTCAGTCGAGGTCGTTTCTTCTATGGAAAGATCAAAAAGTGATTTATGCATAGCCATTCTCTTTTCCTGAAGATTCGCTTTTTCTTACTGATTCGCAGACGTGAACTGTCAAATTCCATTTCTCTGCAAAAATGTTTCCATCAAATCAAGATACCGTTCCGCCTGAACGATAAAGCCCACATGACCGCCCGGAACTGTGCGGATCTCCGCATCCAGTTTCCGGAACAGATCTGCGAACCGTTTCTGATCTTCCTTTTTGAAAATGTCATTTTCCGGGAGGAGGATCAGTATCCTCCCCCGCAGATATTCAAAATCATTTGCTTGGAAAGGCGGGTAATCCTTCAGCATATATACACACCGGAAGCTATGGATGCACTTTCTGCAAAAAACACAGACAATTCAGCAATCGCTGTCAGCCTGCGAGGTGCGCAGAGTGCTTTTTCTCATACACCGCAGCCGCGATGCACCAGCAGATAAAACGCTTTGTTTCTTCTTTCTTCATTTTCTTCGCTTCCTGTGCATCTATTTTATGGTTTTCATGCAAAAATCGCAGTGGTCATTTCCGCGCCCTAGCGTCATGCTTCTCTCCCAGATCAGCTTCGGATGCAGCCCGGTATAGCTGATGTCATCACTGTCACAAAAGCAGCGGCACAGCTCCGGGCAGCCGTATTCTGCGCAGGTGTCGTGATAGGGACACTTCATCATATCCACACGCCAGACGCCGTTACCGGTCTGCAGTTCTTTTGGGGCAAAGCCCGCCGCCGGGCCGAAAACGCTCCGGGTGGATTTGACGAAAACGCCGGGAACAAGGCGGTAAAGCCCCGGTATGTGCAGCAGGGCGGCAAGCTGTTTGTGGCTCGTTCTCGCCAAGTGCTCCACATAGCCGTGAACGGTTTGCAGTGCCTCCTCTTTCGGCATGACCCGCTGCAAGGTCTCGTAGGCCGAAATGCCCGGCAATATCTGCCGCTTGAGGTGATATTGCTTTTCCTTGCTTGCACCCGCATTTTCAGCCAGCAACGCACTCAGGCGTATATCGAAAGCGGTGTTCAGTTCCTTTGCCCGCGCGGGAAAGCGCAGTGCCACAGTCTCCCGGAAATCACGGGAGAGATAGGTTTCCTTCATCGTCCTGCCTCCGTTCCAGCTTTCACGAAGCCCTTCTTTTTATACCCGCAGTCGCAGTATGGGCCGCCGGAGGCGAGAGTGTACTGCCGCACAAAGTTCGTCGCAGCGCCCGCTTCGCTCATGGTGTAGTCCAGATGGCACAGGGCAGGGGTCAGATCGTACAGACCCAGTTCCTTCATCAGCACACAGATGCCGCACTTGGTAAAGCGTCCTTCATAGCCGCTGCCGTCAGGGTATTCGTAAAATTCCATGTTCCACGAGTAGGGGTTGCGGTCGGCGGCTTTCAGAGCAGCGGTGGCCTTCATGGCGGCAATATCCTTTGGGGTAAACTTGCTTTTTCCGCTCTTGCGGCAGAACCACTGCATGGGCTTTGTCATCATGGACTTTGCGTAGTAATCCGTCAGCCTGTCCACCTCCGGACGTTGCGGCATGGAGAGGATGAACGCGCCGAGCATTGCGCAGTTGACGATGTTCATCTTGAAGCGGTCCGCTTTTTCAAACTCCGGTAGCCTGCGGATGATCTGCCGGTATTGCGGCTTTGCCTTTTTCGTGATGGCTCTTGCGGTGGCTGCATCATAGCCCAGCACAGCGGTCAGCTGCTTTTGAAAGGAGCCTGAAAACAGCACCCACATTCCCATAGGCATCCCGGCGTATTTCATTGCAGATACCTCCCGGCTTCCGTTTCCAGTGCCTGCCATACCGGGTAGGCTGCGCCATGTTCATCGAAAAATTTCTTAAGATCCCGGTTCAGCGCACTCATTTCGTCGATGGCGTTCATGGCATGGTCGGAGGCGCAGAGTTTTCCCAGCGAGGTGGCGCACATCAGCTTGAAAAAGCGCAGGCAGGTCTTGCGGTATTTCTCCCCTTCAAAGTCTGCATCCTCCTTGGGCAGAATGGTGTGCCCGGCATCTCGGATGGCGCGGTATCCCTCGATGTTGGCATCCAGCACACGGTTCAGGTACGCGGTATCGCCCCTGAGCTTTTTCAGGTCGCCGTCTGTCTTATAGCAGGCGAAGGCCGCAGGCATCACAAACGCGGCATGGCAGAGCAGATAGTCCTCCATGTTCGGCTCGTAAACGACCTTATATTTTGTGCCGTGGAAGATGCGCCCGATCAGCTGTTTATTGGAGATTGCACCCGGCAGCTGTCCGATGGTGATCTTTTTCAGGTCGATGGAGACAACCCGGTCAACCTCCCGATGCCCCGCAGAAAGCGCAAAGGCAAACAGGACGTTCTTTTCCGGAAGTGCCGCCGCCAATGCTTTTGTCTGTACGTTGTTGCCCACAAAAACGATGTTCTTCGTCCGGTTCGCCCGCAGCGTGTCCAGAACGGAATCCAGCTGTGTATAGCGCAGGACCACAAAGATCACATCGTACATTGCATCCGGTGCAAGTTCAGTCACCACCGGAATGCGGCTGACCGAGGTGCGGAGCGAAAATTTGTCCTTGATCCGCAGGCCGTTCTGCTTGATCTCCGCAGCCCAGTTTCCCCGCGCAAGCAGAGTGACATCCTTTCCGGCGCGCAGCAGATTTCTTGCCAGATTGCACCCCAGAACGCCTGCACCATATACCAGAATTTTCATAGCTTGCCTCCAAATCCGATCTTCACGATCTGCATTTTCATTCCGTTGTCACCGACCTTGGCGAGAAACCGGAAAAAACCGCTGACGGAAGGGTCTTTCAGGTCGCTGTAACCTAACATATAGCCCCGACTGGATACTCGCAAACGGTTGTCCCATGGGGTAAAGATGCACCATCCCAACAGCCCCTTTGCGGATGCCCGCAGCGCAGACCAGA
>OIAB01000314.1_pt1 | contig 11791 bp, 12 predicted proteins | sample 1580651 | NCBI WGS metagenome assembly OIAB01 (sample SAMEA3882540, study PRJEB24775) | human gut metagenome | biome: human-associated habitat; feature: intestine environment; material: feces | place: Netherlands | collected 2009/2010
GTACGTATAAGAGGAATATCAACCAGACCGGCAGAGGCACCACCATTAGCCCATTTCCATACCATATTGCAATCACCACTTTCGCTGGTAACCATTTTGATAACAGAATTACGGCAGTCAGACGATCGACGTCAACGTCGTCGTCAACCACTACGGCAAAAACACCGAGTGCGAGATCGATACCTCCGGCGCGCTCAAGGACGCGGCGAAAAAGGTTTTCCGCGGCACGATCGACTTTAAGACCGGTTCGGCCAACTCCGTCGGCAATGAGAAAGAGACCGTGCTCATGCTCGGCGACGATGTCGTCAACAGGACGGTGCCGCTCATCCTCTGCGCAGAGGAAAACGTCGTCGGCAACCACGGCGCGACCATTGGCGAGCTCGATGACGAGACGCTGTTTTACTTTGAGAGCCGCGGCATCTCGCGCGAACAGGCCGAAAACATCCTGGCCCGCGCATCGATCGAGCGCTTTGCGCGCACGGTGGACGACGAAGCGCTGCGCGCGCAGATTCTTCAGACGCTGGAGGAGGAACTCAACGATGGCGTATAACTACAAAAATGACTTCCCGATCTTTCAGCATACGGACGTCGCCTATATCGACAACGCGGCCACGGCCCAGCGCCCGCAGTGCGTGCTCGATGCAGTGGCAGATTTCTACCGCTGTCACAACGCGAACCCCCTGCGCGGCCTGTATCCGCTGAGCGTCGAGGCGACCGATATTTATGAGCAGGCGCGCGAGACGGTGCGCAGCTTCATCGGCGCAAAGTCGGCGCGCGAGGTCATCTTTACCCGCAACACGACCGAGAGCCTGAATCTCGTCGCCTATAGCTACGGCCTGACGCACGTCAAGGCGGGCGATGAGGTGCTCGTGTCCATCATGGAGCACCACAGCAATCTGCTGCCGTGGCAGATGGTCTGCCGCCAGACGGGCGCGGAGCTGAAGTTTATCGAGTGCGCGCCTGATGGCAGCGTGGATCTTCAGCAGATCGAATCGCTCATCAGCGGGCGCACAAAGATCGTCGCGATGACGCAGGTGTCGAACGTCCTCGGCCGGAAGTACCCGGTGCAGGAGGTCGCCGCCATGGCGCACAAAAAGGGCGCGGTCATGGTCGTGGACGGCGCGCAGAGCACGCCGCACATGCCGGTGAACGTGCAGGAGCTGGGCGCGGATTTCTTCGCCTTCTCCGGCCACAAGGTCTTTGGTCCCATGGGCATCGGCGGGCTGTACGGCAGGGAAGACCTGCTCGAGGCAATGCCGCCGTTTCTCTCCGGCGGCGAGATGATCGAATCCGTCACGCGCACGGGCGCCGTCTATGCCGAACTGCCGCATAAATTTGAGGCCGGCACGGTCAACGCTGCCGGTGCAGCCGGTCTGGCTGCTGCCATCCGGTATGTGCAGAGCGTCGGCTTCGACACCATCCAGCAGCGCGAACATGACCTGACGGTCAACGCCCTCGCGCGTGTGCTGTCCGTCCCGCATGTGCACGTGCTCGGCACGGACAAGCCGGAGGATCACAACGGCATCATCACATTTACGGTCGACGGCGTGCATCCGCACGACATCAGCGAGATCATGGCGTCCGACGGCGTGAACATCCGCGCCGGCCACCACTGCGCGCAGCCGCTGCTCGCGCACCTCGGCCTGAACGCGACGGCTCGCGCCAGCTTTGCTTTCTACAACACCGATGAGGATGTCGACCGGTTCATCGAGAGCCTCTCGACCCTGAGGGAGCGTATGGGATATGGAAAATAGAAGCTTCTATAATGAGATCCTGACCGAGCACAACATCCATCCGGAGTTCAAGCACGACATTCCGGACGCAGACATTGCGCTCGCGGGCGTGAATCCGAGCTGCGGCGATAACATCGTCCTCAAACTCAAGACCGACGGCGATGTCATCACCGACGGCGGCTTTGTCGGCGACGGCTGCGCCATCTCGCAGGCGTCGGCGGACATCATGCTTGGCATGATCGTGGGGCAGAAGAAGGAAAAGGCGCTGGAAATGGGCCGCACCTTCCTGCGCATGATCCACGGCGAGGCGACCGAGGAAGAGATTGAAAGCCTTGAAGAAGCCTCGGCTCTCAAGGACATCGCGCACATGCCCGCTCGAGTGAAATGTGCCATGCTCGGCTGGCGCACGCTTTCGGAGGCGCTGACCGGCAAGGTCGAAGAATAAGCCGTTCCCGCCGCCGGTGGATGCTGATGAGGCGTCTGCCGGCGGCTTTCTGCGCGCTGGAAATCCCCGGTTTGACAGCGCGCGCCTGTGGGATTATGATAAGACATTCTCTTGACGGCAGGTGCTGTGTATGACTGATTTTGAACCCGCTCTTCTGCGGCGCATCCGTGCGCTCGCGGCCGCGCAGCCGCGCGTACTCGTTGCCATTGACGGCCGCTGCACCGCCGGAAAGACCACGCTGGCCGCGTCCCTGCAGGCACAGCTGGAGTGCAATGTGTTTCATATGGACGACTTTTTTCTCCGCCCGGAGCAGCGCACGCCCGAGCGCCTGCGTCAGCCGGGCGGCAATGTGGACTTCGAGCGTTTCCTGACTGAGGTGCTCCGTCCGCTGCGCGATGGTGCGCCGGTGACGTATCGCCCTTATGACTGCCGAACGCAGCAGCTGTGCGCGCCGGTTCACGCGGAGGCAAGGCCGGTCAATCTCATCGAGGGGTCCTATTCCTGCCATCCGGCGCTGTGGGATCTTTATGATCTGCACGTGTTCCTCTCGGTCGGCCCGGAGGAGCAGCACCGCCGCATTGCTGCGCGCAATGGTGAAAAAATGCTGCCGATGTTTACAAACGTCTGGATCCCGATGGAGGAGACGTACTTTGCGCGGTTTCAAGTCGCGGAGCGCGCCGACCTTTGCTGGGAACATTGAATCGAACTGCGATGACCGCGCGGGGCTTGTGTCCCGCGCGGTTTTGTGCTACACTAAAAAGACATACACAGCGTGAATTTTCACAGAAAGGCGGGAGCCCCCATGGATGTTCTGCGTTTCAAACAGGCCAACTGCAAAAACTGCTACAAATGCGTCCGGTTCTGCCCGGTCAAGTCCATCCGCGTCTATCAGGGTCACGCACAGATCATTTCCAGCGACTGCATTCTCTGCGGCAACTGCGTGTCCGTCTGCCCGCAGCACGCCAAGGAGGACATCAGCGACGTCGCGCAGATCCAGGAACTGATCGCATCCGGCCAGCAGGTCGTTGTGAGCGTTGACTCCTCCTACATCGCTTATTTTGATACTCCCGGTTTTGCGGGCATCGCCGAGCCGCTCAAAAAGCTCGGCTTCGCGGCAGCGCACGAGACGGCAGAGGGCGCCTATCTGGTCAAGCGGGAGCTTGAGAAGCTCGCCGCCCAACCGGGCGATGCGCCGATCATCACCTCCGGCTGTTCGACGATCGTGCTCTATGTGGAAAAGCATCTGCCGGAGGCACTGCCGTATCTGGCCCCGGTGCTCTCGCCGATGCAGGCACATGCCGTGCTGCTGCGCAAGCGTTATCCGGGCGCGACCATTGTCTATATCAGCCCATGTATCTCCAAGAAGGAGGAGACGACGCGCTTTGAGAGCGTCGGCGCCGACTACGACATCACGTTCACGGAGCTCGAGGGCTGGATGAATGAGGCCGGCGTTGCCGTCAATCCCAACGTCCCGGCTGATGAGCCGATGCTCTCGCGCGGCTACACGATCACAAACGGCGTTCTGCGCTCCATGTCGCTCGATTCCGGGCGTGACTATCTGTTCCTTGACGGTCTGGATGACAGCATTCAGACGCTCAAGAGCGTCGTCAATGGCGAGCTGCGCAACTGCTTTATCGAAATGTCCGCCTGCCACGGCAACTGCGTCGGCGGTCTTGCTTTCCGGCAGAAGCACACAAACCTGCTCGAATCGTGCCGCCGCGTGATCAAGAGCGCCGGCGGCGGAAAAAACTTCGACATTCAGGAGCCGGTGGATATGCACCGCGCGCTCATAGACAAGAAGCACCCGGTCGACTTACCGCCAGACTCTGTTATTAACGGGATTCTGCGCAAAATGGGCAAATTCAGTCCGGCGGATGAGCTCAACTGCGGCCTGTGCGGCTACCGCACCTGCCGCGACAAGGCCATCGCCGTCTATGAGGGCCGCGCTGAGATCAGCATGTGCATGCCATATATGAAAGAGCGTGCCGAGACCTACTCCGAGAAGATCATCAACGTCTCGCCGGAAGGCATCGTCACCGTCGGCAAGAAGCTGAAGGTCAAGCAGATCAACAAGGCTGCCTGCAAGATTTTCGGCATCAAGGATCCGGCAGATATCATCGGCTACCCGGTGTCGCGCATCATGGATGAGTACGACTTCGTGAAGATGATCAGCCAGGACGAGACACAGGTCACGGACGAGGTCTTTCTCGCTGACTATAACGTCTATCTCGAGCGCATCTTCATCTGCGACCCGGAGCGGACGCTCTTTACCTGCATCATGCGCGACGTGACGAAAGCGCGCCAGCGCCGCAACAAGATCCAGAAGACGAAGATCCATGCGGCCGATCTGGCGGACGATATCATTGCCAATCAGCTGCGCATCGTCCACGAGATCGCGAGTCTGCTCGGCGAGACGGCAGCGGAAACCAAGGTGGCGGTCCACGATCTGAAGGAAGCCATCATGCTTGATGAGGACGGCGATGATGATGCGTAAACGAACGAATCGCTGCAGGAACACGGTCTGGGACATCAGCGTCATCAGCCGCAACAAAAACGGGGAGACGCTCTGCGGCGATCAGTGTGCGCTCGAATGGGACGACAATGACGCGACGGTCATCCTCTCCGACGGCCTTGGCAGCGGCGTCAAGGCCAACATCCTCTCCACGCTGACAACGACCATGCTCACGACCATGCTCAAGGGCAACGTGCCGATCGAAGAGTGCGTCACGACTGTGGCCGAGACGCTCCCCATGTGCAAGGAGCGCAAGCTCGCCTATGCGACCTTTACGATCCTGCAGACGGCCGGCACCCGCGCGCGCCTGATCCAGTATGACAACCCGAACGCCGTGTTCGTGCATGACGGTGCGATCGTGAAATACAACTATTCCGTGAACTTTATTCAGGAAAAGGAGCTGCATGAGAGCTACCTGCATTTTGACGTGGGCGATATGCTTGTGCTCTTCAGCGACGGCGTGTCGGAGGCCGGACGCGGCGTGACGACGGACGCCGGTTGGGCACGTCAGGACATTGAGGATTTTATCCTGCGCAATTATTCACCCACCGTCTCCTCACAGCGCATGGCGGCCAGTATCCTCTCGACCGTCAAGACGCTGGACATGGACGCCATGCATGATGATACGACTGTTGTTGTCGCGCGCCTGCGCGAGCGCTGCCCGGTCAATATCATGATCGGTCCGCCCGAGAGCAAGGACGACGATCTGAGCACCATACGCCTGTTCTTCGGCAAGGAGGGCAAGCATATCGTCTGCGGCGGCACCACGGCTAAGGCCGTTGCGGAGTATCTGGGCGTCAAGGTGCGCACATTGCCTGGCAGCGGCACGGAGGAGGTGCCGCCGATGAGCGAGATCCACGGTGTGGATCTGACGACCGAGGGCGTCGTTACGGTCAATGTGACGATGGAACGCATCAAGGACTACCTCGCGGATGGCATGTACACGCTCGAGCTCGCCCGCATGAAGGACGGCGCGTCCAAGCTCGCGCTCGTACTGCTCGAGGAGGCGACGGAGGTCAATGTCCTCTTCGGCAACGCGAGCAACCTCGCCCAGCAGGATACGGAGTTCAGCTTTGAGCGCAAGCTGCAATTGGTGCAGGAGCTGCGCGATATGCTGACTCTGGCCGGAAAAACAGTTAAAATGAGCATCTGCTGACAGATGCCGATATTCACGGAGTGACCCTAACGAATGAAAATCCAAACTTTTTTTGCAGTATTGCTGTGTAAGCTTGCACGCGGCCTGCTGCGGCTGCTGCGCCGCGGCGGTACGGCGTTTCCCGGCCGCGTGGCGCTCAAGGTGTACCCGCAGGTACTCGGCGTGCTCTCGCGGGGGGTGCGCGTCATCCTCGTCACCGGTACGAACGGCAAAACGACCAGCTCCCGCATGATCGAGCAGGCATTTGCCGATGCGGGCCTCAACTACTTTGCCAACCGCTCGGGCGCGAACCTCATCTCCGGCATCACGGCGGAGTTTGCCATGCACAGCACCCTGACCGGCCGGCCCAAGTGCCAGTTTGCTGTCATCGAGTGCGACGAGGCGGCGTCCAAAACGGTGCTCAAGTATCTCAAGCCGGAGGTCATCGTGGCCACGAACGTGTTCCGCGACCAGCTCGACCGCTACGGCGAGATCACGCACACGCTCAACAACATCCTCGAGGGCATCCGCCACACGCCGGAGAGCACACTGTGCATCAATGCCGACTGTTCGCTCATCGCGTCCATCCCGGCACAAGTGCCGAACCCGGTCGTGCGCTTTGGCGTGAACGTGCCGCTTGGCGGCGACGACCTGACGGAGATCTCCGACGCGCCGCACTGCATCCACTGCAAGACGGAGTACGTCTATGACTACCGCACATACGGCCATCTCGGCGCGTTCCGCTGCCCGAAGTGCGGCTACCACCGCGAGGATCCGCAGGTCGCCGTCACGGCGGTGCAGGACCTCGGCGTGGACACGAGCGACGTCACCATGTCCATCGGCGGGCGGGAGTATGCCGTGCACATCAACCTGCCGGCGGCGTACAACGTTTACAATGCCGTCGGGTCGGCGGCGGCGCTGTACGCATTTGGCTTCACGCCGGAGGCAATCGTGCACGCGCTCGGTGCGTTCGGCTGCGGCTTCGGCCGCATGGAGAAGTTCGACCTGCGCGGCACGCCCGGGCGCATGATGCTCGTAAAAAACCCTGCCGGCTGCAACCAGACCATGCGCTACCTTGCCGGGCTGAACGAGGATGCGACGTTTGTCGTCTGCCTCAACGACCGGGACGCCGACGGCACGGACATCTCGTGGATCTGGGACGCGGACTTTGAGCGGCTCGCCGCCATGGGCGAGCACCTGCGGCAGGTGTTCGTGTCCGGCACGCGCGCCGATGAGCTGCGCCTGCGCCTGAAATATGCGGGCGTAGATGAGGCAAAAATTCAGGTGTTTTATGACTATGACCCGCTGATCGACGCAATGTGCGCGTCGGAATATCCGGTGTTCATCATGCCGACGTATACGTCCATGCTTGACCTGCGCGGCCGGCTGCAAAAGCAGCTCGGCGGAAAGGAGTTCTGGGAATGAGCGAAAAGACCCTGCGCATCTGCCATCTGTACCCGGACCTTCTGAACCTCTATGGCGACCGGGGCAACATTCTCTGCATGCGCCGCCGCCTGGAGTGGCGCGGCATCGGCGCCGAGGTGACGGAGGTCACGGTCGGCCAGCAGGCGGATTTCACACAGTTTGACCTGTTTTTCATCGGCGGCGGTCAGGACTTTGAGCAGGAGGTGCTTCTGTCCGACCTGAAAGCCGGAAAGGGCGATGAGATCAAGGCCGCCATCGCCGACGGCAAGACGTTCCTGACCATCTGCGGCGGCTACCAGATGCTCGGCAGCTACTACCGCACGTGGGACGGAAAGCAGTGCGATTTCATCGGCGCGATCGATTATTACACCGTTGGTTCGAAGGAGCGCATGATCGGCAACTTCCTTTTCGAGTGCCTGCCGGAGTCCGGCGGCAGCACGGTCGTCGGCTTTGAAAACCACAGCGGCAAGACCTACCTTGGTAGCGGCGTGTCGCCGCTCGGCAAGGTGCTCGTCGGCGGCGGCAACAACGGGGAGGACGGCTTTGAGGGCGTGCGCTATCACAACGTGTTCGGCACGTACAGCCACGGCCCGGTCCTGCCGAAAAACCCCGCGTTTTGCGATCATCTGCTCACAACGGCGCTGCACCAGCGCTATCCGGCGCTGGAACTCCAGCCGCTGGACGATGCGGCAGAGCTTGCTGCGCACAACACCATGCGCGACCGGCTGCTGAAAAAATAACTGCATGGAAAATGGGCGCATCCGTCTGGATGCGCCCACCGTGCGTTTTCGGTTAAAAATCCTCTGGTATCGGAATGTCAGCGCGTGGCACCTTGTCCCAGGAAAAGTCCGCCGCCAGCTCCGCCGCCGTCACCGGCGCGTCCGTCGGCCGCAGTCCGGCGAGCTTTGCGAGCTTGCCGGTCAGCTGCTCCGGCGTATATTTTTGCCGCAGGGCCTCCATGTTCAGGTCGCCCTCGCGCTTGGAGAGTTTGCGCCCGTCCGACGCGACGAGCAGCGGCGCGTGTGCGTACTCCGGCGCGCGGCCGCCGAGTGTTTCGATCAGCCAGATCTGCCGCGGCGTGGAGTCGAGCAGATCGCGCGCGCGCACGACGCGCGTGATGCCCATCTCCAGATCGTCCACACTCACGGCAAGCTGGTAGGCGAACACGCCGTCCGAGCGCCGGATGAGGAAATCATCGCGCCCGCGCCGCAGCTCCGTTTTCTGCGGGCCGTAGTGCCCGTCGACGAAGGAAATGTCCGCATCGGCCACTTCCAGCTTTTTTGCCGCGTTCCGGCCCATGCGCAGGCGCGCCTGCACCTCCTGAACCGTTAGTGTCCGGCAGGGGCAGCCGGCCTCGCGCGGCTCGCCGGGGTGCGGCGCGCTCGCCAGCCGCTCGGCGCGGCTGCAGTAGCAGTCATATACCATCCCGCGCTCCGTCAAAGCGTCCAGCGCGGCGGTGTAGCGCTCTGTGCGCGTGCCCTGACGGCTGTCCTGCGAGCCGGGGCGCCAGCCCTCGTCCCAGTCGAGCCCGAGCCAGAGCAGGTCGTCGGCCATGAGCTCTGCGTAGTGCTCCCAGCTCCGCTCCGGGTCGAGATCCTCAAGGCGGAACATCATCGTCCCGCCGCGCGCGCGCACATCCAGCCACGCCAGCAGAAATGTCAGCACATTGCCCAAATGCAGCCGCCCGCTCGGACTGGGCGCAAAGCGGCCGCGGATCGTGTTGTCCGGCATCGGTCATCCCTCCGGTTTCATTCTGAGAGCATTATAGCATAACCGTGCCGGTTCGCAACGCTTTTCAGGTCAAATCCCTTGAAACCATGCGGGAAATCGGATATAATAAAGTGTTATTATCAGCGGAGGAATGTCTCATGGCGAAATCATCCATCGAAAAAACGAATGTCATGCGCCTGCTCGACCAGAAGAAGGTGCCCTACACGCCGCACACATATCCGCACGGCGACGATGCGGTAGACGGCGTGACCGTTGCACAGATGACGGGCATGGACCCGGCGAAGGTGTTCAAGACGCTGGTCGCCCGCGGCGCGAGCAAGACGCCGTACGTGTTCGTAATCCCGGTCGCGTGCGAGCTTGACCTCAAGAAGGCGGCGAAGGCCGTGGGGGAGAAGTCCGTCGCCATGCTGCACGTTTCCGAGCTTACGCCCCTGACGGGCTACGTGCGCGGCGGCTGCTCGCCGGTCGGCATGAAAAAGCAGTTTCGCACGGTCTTTGCCGCGCAGGCGCTCGCGCAGGAGACCATCCTCGTCAGCGCCGGCAAGATCGGCTATCAGGTCGAGACCGCGCCGCAGGCGCTCATCGCGCTCGTGCGCGCGACTACGGCGGATCTGACCATCGAAGAATCCTAAGCAACCACGGAGGCACCCATGCGGGATCATATCGTTATCAAAGGCGCGCGGGAGAACAATCTCAAGAACATTGATGTGGAAATTCCGCGTGATGCGCTGGTCGTCATGACCGGCCTTTCCGGTTCCGGCAAGTCGAGCCTTGCGTTCGACACCATCTTTGCCGAAGGCCAGCGGCGCTATATGGAGAGCTTGTCGTCCTATGCGCGCCAGTTTCTCGGCCAGATGGATAAGCCGGACGTCGATTCCATCGAGGGCATGAGCCCAGCCATTTCCATCGACCAGAAGACCACCAGCAAGAATCCGCGCTCAACCGTCGGCACGGTCACGGAGATCTACGACTATCTGCGTCTGCTCTGGGCGCGCGTCGGCGTGCCGCACTGCCCGAAGTGCGGCAAGGAGATCCGCCGCCAGACTGTGGACCAGATCGTTGATCAGATCGCGGCGATGCCGCAGGCGACGCGTGTACAAATTTTAGCGCCGGTCGTCCGCGCCAGAAAAGGCGAGCACCAGAAGGTGTTCGACGATGCCCGCCGCGGCGGCTATGTCCGTGTGCGGGTCGACGGCAGCATCTATGACCTGACGGAGGTCATCCCGCTCGACAAAAACCGCAAGCACAATATCGAGATCGTGGTCGACCGCGTCGTCATCCGCCCGGATCAGAACCGCCGCCTGACGGACGCTGTGGAGATCGCGTCCGCGCTCTCCGGCGGCCTTGTACTGGCGGACATTCCGGAGGAAAAGCGCGAGATCCTCTTCTCGCAGAACTATGCCTGCGACGACTGCGGTATCTCGATCGAGGAGCTCACGCCGCGCATGTTCTCGTTCAACAGCCCCTACGGTGCCTGCCCGACCTGCGGCGGCCTCGGCACGCGGCTGCGCATCGACCCGGCGCTCATCATCCCGGATTCGTCGAAGTCGCTCATCGAGGGCGGTGTTACGGCCAGCGGGTGGAACAGCGTCAAGGGCGAGAGCATCAGCCGGATGTACTACGAGGCGCTGGCGGAAAAATATCACTTTGACCTCACTACGCCGATCGGCGACCTGCCGGAGAATGTGCGCGAGATCCTGCTCTACGGCACGGGCGACGAGGAGCTCACGCTGCATTATGATACGAACCGCGGCGCCGGTGTGCTGCGCCGCCCGTTTGAGGGCATCGTCTGCAACCTCGAGCGCCGCTATCAGGAAACGCAGAGCGAGGCCATGCGCACATCGATCGAGTCATGCATGGCGGAGACCGCCTGCCCGGACTGCCATGGCGCCCGGCTGCGGCCAGAGGTGCTGGCCGTCACGGTCTCCGGTGCGCAGGAGAATGCAGTCGTGCGCTGCTGCGCCTATATCCGCGATTATTTCCGCCAGACGATCGGCGAGCGCGCGGAGGTGCTCGGCCCGGCGCCGCTGCCGGTCGTGCGCATGAACAACCGCTACCGCTACCGCGTCACGCTTTACTGCAATCAGAGCAAGGCGGTGCGCCGCGCGGCGGCGAACATCGTCATGTACTGCAACACAGAAAAATCATTCCGCGATGTCACCGTTTTTGCCGATGACAATCCGCTGGATTAGAGGAGAGATACACTATGGCTACAAGAATGATTCTCAAAAACGGTGACCCGCAGCTGCGCAAGCACTGCCACGAGGTCAAGGATTTTAACCCCCGGCTGCACATGCTGCTCGACGATATGCGTCAGACACTGGCGGAGTCCAACGGCGTCGGTCTCGCCGCGCCGCAGGTCGGCGTGCTGCGCCGCGCCGTCATCGTGCTCGAGACGAACGTCCCGGACGACGAAGAGGAGTATATGATCGAGCTCATCAACCCCGTCATCGTGGAGACGGCCGGGGAGCAGACCGGCGCCGAGGGCTGCCTGAGTATCCCGAATGAGTTCGGTGTCGTTACGCGCCCGGACTACGTGAAGGTCCGCGCGCAGGATCGTCACGGCGAGTGGTTCGAGGTCGAGGGCCACGGCCTGACGGCGCGCGCTTTCTGCCACGAGATCGACCACCTCGACGGTGTTCTGTTCATCGACAAGGCCATCCGGATGCTCTCTCCCGAGGAGCTCGAGCAGCAGGCGAAGGGGTGAGGCGCATGCGCATCGTGTTTATGGGCACGCCGGATTTTGCGGCCGTGTCCCTGCAGCGCCTGCTCGATGAGCGGTTTGACGTGGTCGGTGTGTTCACGCAGCC
>OIAB01000321.1_pt1 | contig 11647 bp, 10 predicted proteins | sample 1580651 | NCBI WGS metagenome assembly OIAB01 (sample SAMEA3882540, study PRJEB24775) | human gut metagenome | biome: human-associated habitat; feature: intestine environment; material: feces | place: Netherlands | collected 2009/2010
AGCTGCCGGAGCGGTGCTTAAGCCGCAAGGCGGGAATTGTGCGGTGTTGCCCAAGAGCTCTGGAACTGAGGAATTTTTTATGGCTAAGAAAAAAATCCGCCTGATTGCACGGCTGGATGTCAAGGATACCAACCTCGTCAAAGGCATCCAGTTGGAGGGCCTGCGCAAGCTGGGGAATCCCAACCTGTTTGCACGGGAATATTATGAGCAGGGCATTGACGAGCTGCTGTACATTGATATTGTGGCCAGCCTGTATAACCGTAACAACCTTTCGGATATTGTGCGCAAAACCGTGGATGATGTGTATATCCCGGTCTGCGTGGGCGGCGGTCTGCGCAGCGTCGAGGATGTGCGCCACATTCTTTCCATGGGGGCGGATAAGGTTGCCATCAACACGGCGGCCATCAAACGCCCGGAGCTGATCACCGAGGTTGCCAACGCCTTTGGCAGCCAGTGCATGGTGCTTTCCATCCAGGCCAAGCGCAACCGCACCTGGCCCGGCAAATGGGAAGCTTATTATGACAACGGCCGCGCCCATTCTGGTTATGATGTAGTGGAATGGGCCAAACGCGGCGTGGCGCTTGGGGCAGGGGAGATCCTGCTGATGAGCGTGGACAACGAGGGCCTGCAGCGCGGCATGGACCTGGAACTGATCGAGGCTGTGACCAAGGCGGTCAATGTGCCGGTCATCTGCGGCGGTGGTGTTGGCTGCGGGGATGACATTGTGGACGGTGCCAAAGCCGGTGCCGATGCTGTGGCCTGCGCCGCAGTGCTGCACTATAAAAAAGAAACCGTGCAGGAACTGAAAGATGAAATCCGCGCAGGCGGGGTGGAGGTGCGCCGGGTATGAAAGTAACAGTGATCGATTACGGTCTATCCAACCTGCTCAGCGTGCAGCATGCGTTCGCCCATTTTGGGGCAGAAGTACAGGTGACCAGCAGCCCGGCAGATGTTCTGGCAGCCGATGCCCTGGTGCTGCCCGGCGTGGGCGCTTTCCAGGACGGCATGCAGGGGCTGGAACAGCTGGGGCTGATCGAGCCCATCAAGCAAAAGACGGCCCAGGGTACCCTGTTGCTGGGTATCTGCCTTGGGATGCAGATGCTGTTTGACGAATCCGAAGAATTCGGCCTGCACAAGGGCCTTGGCCTGATTCCCGGCCGCGTGGTGCGCATCCCGGATGTGGACGCGGACGGCAGCCCCCAGCGGGTGCCGCACATCAGCTGGAACCCACTGTACCCGGCGGGCGGCCGCACGGATTTTTCCGGTACCGCCTTGCAGAATGTGCAGCCGGGACAGGAATGCTATTTTATCCACTCTTATGAAGCAAAGCCCGCAGCGGAGGAATACCGCCTGGCCGATACCGTGTATGGCGGCCGCAAGGTGTGCGCCGCTGCCCAAAAGGGCTGCGTGATCGGCACCCAGTTCCACCCGGAAAAATCTGGCCCGGTGGGGCTTGGCATCATCAAAGCCTACCTGGACCTGTGCGCCCAGGCAGAATAACAGGGAAATAAAACGGATTTTCAAACGTAAGATAATCCAATGCTGGGGAACGTTCTGCGCGAGCGTTCCCCTTTTTGTTGTTGGTTTTGCCAAACTGATGGGTAAATTTTGGGCGGAGTTGTACAATTTGGTGCAAATTTGCCTGCAAAAATGGCACCAAAAGTCCATAAAAGTCCGAAAAATGGTCATTTATCTATTCCCAAGGACAAAAGTTTGGTGTATAATAACACCTGTAGCTTGGTTAATTAAATGACAATCTTTCTGGAGAGGTGTCTGTGCATGAAAAAGCTGATATTGGTCACAAGCCCACCGGCCTGCGGAAAAACCTTTATTTCCAAGCAGCTGGCAAAAGCGCTGAACCACGTTGTCTATCTGGATAAGGATACCTTGATCCCTTTGTCCAAGCAAATCTTTGCGGTGGCGCACCAGCCGTATGACCGCAGCAGCATCTTTTTTGAAAAATATATCCGTGACCTGGAATATCGTGTGGTTCTGGACCTTGCTATGGAAGCGCTGGAGTACGATGATATTGTGCTGATTAACGCCCCCTTTACGCAGGAGATCCGTGACCTTGACTATATTACCACCCTGCGTGCCGAACTGAAAAAGAAGCAGGCGGAGCTGGTTGTGATTTGGGTAGATACTAACCCCGAAGTGTGCCACCAGCGCATGATCGACCGCAACTCCGTGCGCGATACGTGGAAGCTGGAGCACTGGGATGAATATGTGAAAACGATCGACTACTCCATCCCGGAAGCACTGAAGAAAATGAGCAACTGCCTCGATCTGATGCTGTTCTACAATTCTTCGGATGAAGAATATCAGAAATCCATGGAGATGGTTATAACCCGCCGCTCAGCTTAAAGCTGGAAAACCAGCCCGATTCGCTGCTGATCTTCCACAATTCTTCCGATGAAGAGTTTGAAGAGAGCATGAAAACCATTGTTGCCCAGTTGGAAGCCGCTGTGGCCAACCGTGTGGAGATCCCGCGCACCCGGTATTGATACTGTCTGTTTTTTATTCCCATTGTGCCGCTTTGGCATGATGGGATTTTTTATTTGCTGTCTGAAATTGCTTTAATTGCTTTTACCGCCGGGGTATGGTATAATCTATTCTGTATCAATCTGCAAAGCAGGGCGCTGCTTTGCGGCAAAAATCAACAGCAAAAGGGGCAAGGGCATATGGCAAAGGATCTTCTGGTCGGTTCCACCGGTTTTGTGGGGGGCAACCTGGCGGCAAAACATGCGTTTGCCGCGGTATGCCATTCCACCGATATTGCCGCGCAGTTCGGTGCCAAGCCGGATCTGTGCGTGTACGCCGGGGTGCCCGCCGCCATGTTTTTGGCGAATGCAGACCCGGATGCCGACCTTGCCGTGATGGCCGCCGCGCGGGAAAACCTGCGCCAGATCGCCCCCAAACAGCTGGTGCTGATCTCCTCCATCGCTGTCTATGCCGACAGCAGGGGAAAGGACGAGCAGAGCCCCATGACACCGGACGGCCTGCCCGCCTATGGCCGCAACCGCCTGCAGCTGGAACGATGGGTGCGGGAGGATTACCCCAATGCGCTGATTGTGCGGCTGCCTGCCCTATACGGCATTGGGCTGAAAAAGAACTTTTTGTTTGACCTGCACACCATCACCCCGGCTATGCTCAAGCCGGAAAAATATACCGAACTTGCACAAAAATCCCCCCTGGTACGGGATGGCTATACCCTGGCAGATAACGGCTTTTATAAGCTCAACGGTGCGGTGGATGCCGCGGCCCTGCGGGAATTTTTTGCGGGCAATGATTTTAACGCCCTTGCCTTCACGGATTCCCGCAGCCGTTACCAGTTCTATCACCTGGCCCGCCTGTGGCAGGATGTGCAGACCGCGCTGCAAAACGGCCTGACTACCCTCAACCTGACCACCCCGCCCGTTACGGCGGCGGAGGTTTACACCACAGTGACCGGCAAAGCCGACTGGCAGAACGAGCTGCCCAAGCCCCCGTTTGATTATGACCTGCGCAGCCGGCATGCTGCGCTGCTGGGCGGGGCGGACGGATACCTGTGTACAAAACAGCAGGAGCTGGATGAGATCTGCGCCTTTATGCGCGCATGGAGGAACTGAGGATGTCCGAACTGAAACTTGCAATTTCCAATATTGCGTGGGATAAAGCGGATGACGAAGCTGTTTACGCTGCCATGCAGCAGAACGGCTTTACCGGGCTGGAAATTGCCCCCACCCGTATTTTCCCGGAATATCCGTATGAAAACCTGACCGGAGCCGCTCTGTTCGGCGGCTACCTGCTCAACCGCTGGGGGTTCCATGTACCCAGCATGCAAAGCATCTGGTACGGCCAGACCGGCAACATTTTTGACCCCGTGCAAGCCGAAGAATTGCTGGATTATACCGCCGAGGCGTTCCAGTTTGCCCACACCATCAACTGCCCCAGTCTGGTGTTCGGCTGCCCCAAAAACCGCCGCCTGGACCCGCCGCACACCGCGGCGGAGGGTGATGCCTTTTTTGCCAAGGCCGGTGCGCTGGCGTCCCACTATGATGTGGTGCTTGCCATTGAGGCCAACCCCCCGGTATACACCAACTACCTGAACAATACAGCCGATGCGTTTGCCATGGTCAAACGGCTGCAAAGCCCCGGCCTTGCGGTTAATCTGGACCTTTCCACCATGATCTCCAACGGCGAGCGCCTGCGGGATTTTGTGGATGATATCAAATACGTCAGCCATGTTCATATCAGCGAGCCGGGGCTGGAAACCATTGTTCCACGCCAGGAACACAAAGAACTTGCTATGCTGCTGAAAGCCGTTGGCTACAGCGGCGATGTTTCCATTGAGATGAAGCGGACGGATGTGGAAACCGTCCGCAAGACCCTTGCCTATATTGCGGAGGTGTTTGCATGAGCCTGCAGCCAGTGCCGATCCAGAATGTTCCCGGCGTGCCGGATTATACCTGCACCGCCTTTTTGCCCAAAAGCAGCGATTACTGCCTGCTGATCCCCGTCATCAATGAGGGCTCCCGCATTTTGACCGAGTTGGGCCGTGCCCAGAAAGCCGGGGTGGACCGTTTGGTGGATATTGTCATCTGCGACGGCGGCTCCACCGATGGCAGCATGAACCCCGATACGCTGGAGCTGTACGGGGTGAACACCCTGCTGGTCAAAACCGGCCCCGGCAAACAGGGTGCCCAGCTGCGCATGGGCCTGCATTTTGCCCTGACCTTTGGCTATAAGGGCGTGCTGACCATTGACGGCAACAATAAGGATTCCATCGAGGATGTTCCGGAATTTGTTGCCAAGCTGAAAGAAGGCTATGACCTTGTGCAGGGCAGCCGGTTTATCCCCGGCGGTCATGCCATCAATACGCCCAAAACGCGCTATGCGGCGGTACGGCTGATCCATGCGCCAATCATCAGCGCGGCAGCCCACCAGTGGTTTACCGATACCACCAACGCTTACCGCGCCTACAGCCGCGAATACCTGACCCACCCCGATGTGCAGCCGCTGCGGGATGTGTTTATGGGGTACGAGCTGCTGGCCTACCTCAGCATTCGTGCCACTCAGCTGGGTCTGCACGCCTGCGAGGTCCCCGTGACCCGCGCATACCCGGCATCCGGCAAAACGCCAACCAAGATCAGCGGCTTTAAGGGCAACAGCAATCTGCTGCAGGTGCTGTTTGCCGCCGCAACGGGCAAGTATAACCCGTAATCGGGCAGGGGTGCCCGGCATAGTAATAGATTATCGGAGGTCCTGTGCATGACAGTGGATAAAATCATTATTGGTGCTGGCCTGTATGGCCTGTACGCAGCCCAAAAGTGCGGCGCGGCAGGCCAGCGGGTACTGGTGCTGGAGCGGGACCCCGCCCCGTTCATGCGCGCGACCTATATCAATCAGGCCCGCGTACACATGGGCTACCATTACCCGCGCAGCTACTCCACGGCCATCAAGAGCGCACATTACTTCCAGCGCTTCTGCCGGGATTATGATTTCTGCCTGCACACAAGCTTTGACCAGATCTATGCCACCAGCGCACATTTCAGCTGGACCAATGCGGCCGAATTCCGCCGCTTCTGCGCCGCGGCCAAGATCCGCTGTGATGATGTTGCCCCGGAGCGCTACTTTAATAACGGTATGTGCGATGGCGCATTTTTGACCACCGAGTATACTTATGATGCCCAGGTGCTGAAAAACTGGTTCCTGGAACAGCTGGCAAAGCTGCCCAATGTGCAGGTTCTGTACAGCCATAAGCCGGACAAAATTGAAAAAGCCGGCAGCGTGTGGCGGGTAACGGCAGGGGATACCACGGTGGAAGCACCGTTCATCCTGAACGCAACCTATGCGGGCGTGAACGATATCCACGCCATGCTGGGCCTGCCGCCGTTCAAAATCAAATACGAAAAGTGCGAGATCATCCTGTGCACGGTGGATGAGCGGCTGAAAAATACCGGCATTACCGTGATGGACGGCCCGTTTTTCAGCCTGATGCCCTTTGGCCAGACCGGCCTGCACAGCCTGACCAGTGTGACCTTTACTCCCCACGAAACCAGCTATGATGCGGTAGCAACCTTCCCCTGCCAGCAGCAGAGCGAGGGCAAATGCAGGCCGGGCAGCCTGTATAACTGCAACGAATGCCCGGCTAAGCCGCAGAGCGCCTGGCCCTACATGAGCCAGCTGGCCCGCAAATACCTGAAAGAAGAGTACGGCTTTGCTTATCAGGGCAGCCTGTTCAGCATGAAGCCGATTTTGAAAGCCAGCGAAATAGATGATTCCCGCCCCACCGTGGTGCGCGTGATGAACACCGAACCGATGCTGGTCAGCGTACTTTCCGGCAAGATCAACACCGTGTATGACCTGGACGAGGTATTGAACGTATGAGTGTGACAAATAAAGAAAAGAATTTTATCTCGGCTGTGGTCTACCTGCACAACGATGGTGCCCAGGCCGTGCGGTTTTTTAAGGCGCTGAACGCCGTGCTGGACCAGCACTTTGAACAGTATGAGCTGGTTGCCGTGGATGACGCCTGCGCCGATGATACCATCCCCACCCTGCGGGACTGGGCCAAAGCGCTGGAAAAGCCGCTGACCATCCTGCACCTGAGCCTGCACCAGGGGCGCGAGACCGCCATGAACGCGGGCTTGGATGCCGCGATCGGCGATTATGTGTATGAGTTTGACTCCACCCAGACACCGTACCCCATTGAGCTGGTGTTTGAAGCTTACCGTGCCGCCATGGCGGGCAGCGATATTGTATCCGTCTGCCCGCGGTCCACGGCGGGCAGCAGCAAAATGTTCTACCGCGTGTTCAACGGCAACAGCCATTCGGCTTACAAGCTGCGCACCGATGCGTTCCGCCTGGTCAGCCGCCGCGCCATCAACCGCGTGCATGCTTCCAGTGAAACGCTGCCCTACCGCAAAGCGGCCTATGCGGCATCCGGCTTAAAAATGACCGATCTGGAATTTGATGGCCGCCTGACTGATAATTCCGGCGGGCGCTTTGCCCTTGCCATGGACAGTCTGGCGCTGTATACCGATGCCGGGTATAAGCTCAGTGCAGGCATTGCCATCGTGATGATGTTCCTGGCGCTGGCGGAGCTAGCCTACACGCTGATCATTTTCTGCGCCGGGCACCCCATTGAAGGGTGGACCACCATGATGTTTGTGCTGACCCTTGGCTTTGCCGGGCTGTTTGCTGTGCTGACCATCATCATCAAATATCTTTCGCTGCTGGTGGACCTGGTGTTCAAAAAGCAGAACTACCTGATCGAGAGCATCGAGAAAATCCAAAAGTAAACCCTGCACAGGCGGGGAAGGGAGGGAGCCACCGCATTGATGCAGCAATATGACCAGCGCCGCCTGCGGCTGTTTGCGGTGGTGCTCTTTCTGGGAATCATGGCGGCCAACCTGGGGCGCTATCTGATCTTTGACGGCCTGTACCTGTGGGATGCCCGCCTGCGCTGGCAGGAGTGTGCCTATGTGCTGCACGGGCTGAACCCCTTTGATGTGATGCACAGCCGCGTGCCGTCCATCGAATCTATCGGCTGGCTGGATGCTTCCCTGGGGGGCACAGTGCCCTGGGCCTATGTGCTGGGCAATGTAATCAACCCCGGCTTTTTGCCGTACAGCGCGATGTGCGTGTACATTCTGGCGTTGGATTTTATCGCTCCGCTTGTCACGGCGCTGTGCATGGGCCGCTTTTTGCTGCGCCACCGCTATGTGCAGGATAAATACATGGCCGTGCTGGCATCGCTGCTGGTGTTTGCCCCCAGCATGTGGGCCAATGCGGTGCTGTTTGGCAACCAGAGCGGCATTGTGTGCTGCTGTGTTATCCTTTCCATGTGCGTGCTGGAGGACAGTGAGACTTTGGCGGGCCTGCTGCTGGCTGTTGCCATGTGCAAACCGCAGGTGGCGTTTGTGTTTTTGTTCCCGCTGCTCTGCAAAAAGCACTGGAAAGCAATAACCGTTACCTCCGGCACTGTGCTGGGGTCCTGGCTGCTGGCGGCCATTTTAACCGAAAGCAGCCCCATCTCCATGCTGACAGATATCATGGACCAGGGGTTGAGCTATAATACCTCTTATTATGGGCTGTTCAACTTTTTGTTGGGCTTTGGCATCTCCACCAAGGTGGTTCTCCTGCTGGATGTCGCTGTGGGCGGTGTGATTCTGCTGGCTGCTGCGGCCTGGATGTTCCGCAAAAAGCTGGATAATGACTGGCTGCTCTGGTACGCCGTTACCGCGGTGGTTTCCGTTATGTGGTTTTATAAGCAGAGCCATGATTATATCATTCTGGCGCTGCCTGCCATCGCTATTTTCTGCCTGCCGCATATCAGCCTGCCCGCATGGGGCAGTATCCTGATTTTGCTGGTGGATGTCATTGCCTTTGCGGTACCCAAAGTCTGCACCCTGCTGTGCGGCCTGCCGAAAGATGTGGTTTCGCCCTGGGCTAAACTGCTGGAAACGGTGGCCATTATGGCAACACTGTACTATGTGTTCCAGTCTGCCAAGCGCCATGCGGCGGCATTGCAGCAGGCGAGCCAGAATGGATAATTCCATAGGGGCACACATTGTGCGCCCGCTGCCCTGGCTGGAATAAACGCCTTGCTTAGAAAACGAAACACACGGCAAAACACCCGCGGGCAGACCGGCCCGCACCCTTGTGATGCCATAAAGGAGGCCGTGACCCGGCATGCCGAACCTGTTATCCCGCCTGCGCGGGCTGCGGCCAGCGCTGACCCGCCGCGCATTCTGGCTGTGGGCGGCGCTTATCACCCTGCTGCGCTGCGCAGTCACCCATTTTCAGCTGGCCTATATGTGGGCTGGCGGCGCCCCGCTGGACGATGAACTGATGTTCCGCGCGGCCAACGCCATCACCAGCGGCCAGTGGCTGGGGGAATACGACTATTTAACGCTTTCCAAAAGCATGTTTTTTGCCGTCTGGCTGGCACTGCTCAACAAACTGCACCTGCCCTACCTGTTGGGCGGGGCACTGCTGTGGTGTGCTGCAGCGCTGCTGGCGGCGTTTGCTCTGCGCCCGCTGTGGCGCAAAAGCCCGGCGGGCCAGGCCAGGGCCTTGACCCTGCTGCTGTACGCGCTGCTGGCATTCCTGCCGTCCAGCTGGGCGTCTTACACGCTGCGCGTTTACCGGGATAATATCTTCCCGGCGCTCTGCCTGCTGTTTTTTGCCGGTATGGCGGGGGCGGCGCTGCGGGCTGTGTTTTATACCCGCCAGCAGGCACCCATTTGGCCGTGGCTGCTGGCAGCGGGCGTTGGCCTTGCCTGCGGTTACCTGAACCGTGAAGATGCCGGGCTGTTTTTGCTGCCTTTTGCCATTGCGGCTACCCTTTGCATGCTGGTGGTGCTGCTGCACCGCCGCCGCTGGCTGTGCGCCGCGGCGCAGGTGATTCCATATGCGGTTCTGGCGGCAGGGGTGGGCATTTTCTGCGCGCTGAACCAGCACTGGTACGGCGTGTGGGGGCTTTCGGATTTCAGCGAGGGCTCTTTTGCCGATGCGATGGGTGCCATGACCCGCGTGGCGACGGATTCGGACGAGCCGCTGCTCAGCGTGCCCACCGATGCGCGCGAAAAGCTGTATGCCGAGATCCCGCAGCTGCAATGCCTGCAATACTGGCTGGAGGAGGACCCCCAGCTGCAAAATGATTTCCGCGACCCGGAACTGGACGATTACCGTGCGGGCAGCTTTTATTGGGCAATCCGCCGTGCCGCCCAGTATGAGGGCATTTATGCCGACGCTGCCACCGCCGATGCCTATTGGCAGAGCGTAGCCGATGCCATCAATGCTGCCTGTGATAACGGCACCCTGCCCGCCCGCAGCGGCAGGCGCAGCGCCACCAGCCAGCCCATCCGTGCGCAGTATGTACTGCCCGCAATCCGGGAAGCTGCCAAGAGCGCCCTCTGGGCCCTGACCTTCCAGGATTGCCCGGCCTATTACCAGACCCTGCGCTCTATCGGGACCACCGAGGACGTTGCCCAATGGTCTGCCTACCTGTACTGTAACTTTAATAATGCCGCTGAAGCGGGCAAGGATACGCCCTACTATGCGCCGCTGCAAAAGCTGGCCTACCGCGCGCTTGGCGTATTGCGCTGCGTGTACGCGGTGCTGCTGCCGCTGGCCTTTGTGTGGGCTGTGGTGCGGCATCTGTGCGCATTGCCCATGGTTCTGCGCCGCCGCACGGCAGGGGCAGCACTGCCTTGGCTGCTGCTGTTTGGCCTGTTGGCTATGGCAGCCCTGCGCTGCGGCATGATCGCCTTTGTTGAGGTTTCCAGCTTTGGCATTGGCACATCCACCATGTATCTTTCCACCGTGCACCCGCTACTGCTGCTGTACACATACGGGTGCCTGATCTGCTACCGCAATAAAGGAGTCATCACCGAATGACGGATCTGTTGATTATTGGCGGCGGTGCGGCGGGCCTGATGGCCGCCGGTGCCGCCTGCGCACGGGGGCTGACCACCGCCGTGGTGGAACACAACCCCAAAGGCCCCGGCCAAAAGCTGCTGATTACCGGCAAGGGCCGCTGCAATGTGACCAATGATTGTGATGTGCGCGAGTTTTTGAACTATGTGCGCCATAACCCGCGCTTTTTGTACTCCGCGCTGTACGCATTCTCTCCGGCAAGCGCTATGGAACTGTTTGAATCCCTTGGCGTGCCGCTCAAAACGGAACGCGGCCGCCGGGTGTTCCCGCAGAGCGACCGTGCCGCCGATGTGCTGGCCGCCCTGCGCAGCTATGCCGCCGACGCCAAATTTGTGCATGGCAGCGCCAAAGAGCTGTTGATTGAGGATGGTCGCTGTGTTGGCGTGCACACCTCAGATGGCAAAACCCACCGCGCAGCCCATGTTCTGGTTACTACCGGCGGCACCAGCTACCCCGCCACCGGCAGCGATGGCTCCGGCTATAAGCTGGCACGGCAGGCGGGCCACACCATTGTGCCGCCCCAGCCCAGCCTGTGCAGCCTGGTCAGCCCGGATCCGGCCTGCCGCCAGATGATGGGCCTAAGCCTGCGCAACGTGACCTTGACCCTGCTGAAAGACGGCAAACCGCTGTTTACTGAGCAGGGCGAAGCACTTTTCACTCACTTTGGCATCTCCGGCCCGCTGGTGCTTTCGGCTTCGACCTATATTGACGATGTGCAGCTGCACCGCTATATTGCAGAGTTTGACTTGAAGCCTGCCCTGGATGAAAAAACACTGTATGACCGCCTGACCCGCGACTTTGCGGCCCTTGGCGGCCACAGTGCCCAGGGTGCACTGGAAAAGCTGCTGCCCAACTCGATGCGGCCGGTTGCCGTTAAAAAGTGGGGCGTTGACCCCGCCACCCGTGCCGCCCAGATCACCCGCGAACAGAAGATGGCACTGGTACACCTGTGCAAGCACTGGCAGGTGCCCATCAGCGAACTGGGCGATTTGCAGCACGCGGTGATTACGGCTGGCGGCGTGGATACCAAAGAGGTTGACCCCAAAACCATGCAGAGCAAGCTGTGCCCCGGCCTGTATTTTGCGGGCGAAGTGCTGGATGTGGATGCCCGCACCGGCGGCTACAACCTGCAAATTGCATGGGCCACCGCACAAGCTGCGGTGCGCGCGATAGGAAACGATACCTAGGGCAACACCGCATAATTCCCGCCTTGCGGCTTAAG
>OIAB01000322.1_pt1 | contig 11646 bp, 7 predicted proteins | sample 1580651 | NCBI WGS metagenome assembly OIAB01 (sample SAMEA3882540, study PRJEB24775) | human gut metagenome | biome: human-associated habitat; feature: intestine environment; material: feces | place: Netherlands | collected 2009/2010
GGTCAATGTCGTCCGGCTCGCCGATGCCGTGTGCCAGGCAGCACAGGTAGTTGATGGACGCGAACATATCGTCCGCGATGATATGCTTCGGGATGAGCAGGTCAAGGTTCTCCTCGATGGCTTCCTTGAGCGCGTCGCCCTCGTACTGCTCCATGAGCTGGCGCAGGATCACGCCGCGCACGAGTTCCTTGACACCGAGCTCGGCAGGGTCGAAGTCGACATAGTGCTTCATGTCAACCATGCCGTTGCCGAACACGCGGATGGACTTGCCGTCCACGTCCAGATAGACGTCGTTGACGCCGGCCTCGGCGATCTCCTCGGCGCGCTCGCGCGTGAGCACCTCGCCCGCCTCGGCAATGATCTCACCGGTCATCGGGTCGGCAACTGGGGCCGCCAGCGCGAAGCCGGCGATGCGGCCGCGCAGACCGAGCTTCTTATTGAACTTATAGCGGCCGACGTTCGAAATGTCGTAGCGGCGGCGGTCATAGAACAGGCCCTCGAGCAGCGTCTCCGAGCTCTCGACCGTCGGGGGATCGCCCGGGCGGAGCTTGCGGTAGATCTCGACGAGCGCCTCCTCGCGGGAGTTGCAGGTGTCCTTGTCGAGCGTGGCGACGATGCGCGCGTCGTTGTCGAACACTTCCTTGATCTGCTCGTTCGTGACGACGCCGGTCGTCATGTCCGGGATGCAGGACAGCCAGGTGTTCGGGTTGTCCGCCTTGTAGGCGCCCATGGCCTTGATGAACCAGGTCACGGGCAGCTTGCGGTTTTTATCAATGCGCACATAATATACATCGGAAGAATCAGTTTCGTATTCCAGCCATGCGCCGCGGTTGGGGTTCATGGTTGCGGTGAAAAGGTCCTTGCCGGTACGGTCCTTGCTGGAAGCATAGAACACGCCGGGCGAACGAACCAGCTGGCTGACGATAACACGTTCTGCACCGTTGGAGATGAAAGTGCCGGAATCCGTCATGAGCGGGAAATCGCCCATGAAAATTTCCTGTTCCTTCACTTCGCCGGTGCTTTTGTTCAACAGGCGCGCAGTGACATAAAGCGGCGCAGCATACGTTGCGTCACGCTCTTTACATTCTTTAATGGTATATTTGGGGTGCTTGTCCAGACGGTAATCGACAAATTCCAGCGAGAGATTCCCGGTGTAATCCTCGATCGCGTCAATGTCGTGGAACACTTCGCGCAGGCCCTCGTCCAGGAACCAGTTATAAGAGTTTTTCTGGATCTCGATGAGGTTGGGCATGCCAATCACTTCGTTGATGCGGGAAAAGCTCATTCTGGAGGTTCGACCGTTTTGTACGGGCTTGACCTTTACCATAAAATGCGACCACTCCTATTCCGTTCAGATTTGTTTTTGGCAAAAGCGCTCCGCCGAAGCAATGATTTTCTTGGAACATTCGTCGTTTTTAACAAAGTTTGAAAAAACGCGAAAAAATCAAAATTCCTTTAGGGCGCTCTATTCCATTCTGTGATACTATGCCAGTATACCAGCCAAAAAGCTGATTGTCAAGGGCTCTTTTGGCATTTTGCGTGTTTTTTTATCAGACAATTGAACGCCCGGATGCGTGTCGCATTTCTTTTGGCAAAGTGCTATTTTTGCATTTCTTCTGCCACTTGACAAATCCTTGAAATGCCGCTAATTGGCACAATGCCCAATTACCTTGTGTGTTTTTTGTATGGGTTGCAGCCTGCGTTTTTTCTGCATTTTCCCGGTTTTTACGCTTTGCAAACAAAAAGTGCCCTTCCCGCCGTTATCCGTGTGCAGGGTGGGCACTCGTCTGTTTTTGGTGTTATGCGTTTGATGCCGGGCCCGCCACACGGGTATTTACACCAGCTCCACCCGGTATTTTTGCAGCCAGTAATTCAGCTGCACAAACCAAGCAATGGTCTGCGGAGTGGTCATCAGCTGGCCATACCAGGGGGTCGCAGTCTCGGCAGCGGTCAACAGCTGTTCCAGCGCTGCCCTCTTGGCAATACGCAGCAGCGGGGCATCCGGGTCCTGCATCGCACTGCGCAGCATGGCGCTGACAGCGTTCAAATACGCCGGGTTCCATGTTTTAGGGTAGGGGCTCTTTTTTCGCCACAACACTTCCGTGGGCAGCACGCCCTGCATCGCCTGGCGCAGCAGGCCTTTTTCGTGGCCCTCGTAATCCTTATATTCCCACGGCACGCTGTACAGGTATTCCGCAATGCGGTAATCGCAGAACGGCACGCGCACTTCCAGCCCGCTGTACATACTCATTCGGTCCTTGCGGTCCAAAAGGGTCTGCATAAACCAGTTAAAGTTCAGGGCAAACATCTGGCGCATCCGTTGTTCCAGGGGATCCAGACCGGGGCGGATGGAAGTTTGCTCCAGCGTGGCGCGGTAGCCTTCATCAATATACGCCGCCGGGTCAATGCTGCCGAACACCTCCGGCTTAAAAAAGCTGACCCTGTATGCCGTGCTCTGCGCCCAAGGGAAGCCATACCGCTCCCGCACGGTCTTATCCCTGTACCAGGGGTAACCGCCAAATATCTCGTCCGCGCACTCGCCGGAAAGTGCCACGGTGGCTGTTTTACGGATCTCACGGCAGAACAGCAGCAGCGAGGAGTCCACATCCGCCATACCGGGCAGGTCGCGGGCATCCACCGCTTCCAGCAGGGCGGCGGCCAGTGCTTCGCTGTCCAGCGTTACCCAGGTATGCTGCGCGTTCAAGAACTGGTTCATGGTGCGGATATACGGCGCATCCGGGCTGGGCTGGAAATGGGTGGCGTGGAAGTACTTTTTGTTATCCTGATAACCGACCGAGAAAGTCTGCAGCGTTTTGCCCCGCGCCGTAAAGTGGGAATCCGCGATTGCCGAAATCAGGCTGGAATCCAGCCCGCCGGAAAGGAAGGTTGCCACCGGCACATCCGATACCAGCTGCCGCGTGACGGCATCCATCACCAGGTCCCGCACTTTGGCTGCGGTGTGGGTAAAATCATCGGGGTGTTCGTGGTCGGTCAGCTGCCAGTAGCGGCGCACGATGAGGCGCGGCGCACCAACCTGTGGCACAGTGTATTCTGCGCAGCAGCCGGGCTTCAATTCCTGCACATTGCGGAACACCCCGCACCCCGGCGTGCGGCCGGGGCCGAGCAGCAGCACATCGGCCAGCCCATGGGCATCCACCTGCGGCGGGATCTCCGGGTGGCAGAGCAGCGTTTTCAGCTCGGAAGCAAAGATCAGGCTGTCCCCGCGCAGGGCATAGAACAGCGGCTTGACCCCGATGCGGTCCCGCGCCAGAAAGAGCTTTTGCGCCCGCTGCTGCCACACAGCAAATGCAAAAATACCGTTCAGCTTTTCCAGACAGTCCGGCCCCCACTGGGCAAAAGCATGTAACAAAACCTCAGTATCGGAATGGCTTACAAAGTGATGGCCCAGAGCCGCAAGCTGGGCGTGCAGCTCCGGCGTGTTGTACAGCTCGCCGTTGTACACCAGAATGTATTTCTCCCCGCCCTGATCCAGCACCATGGGCTGGCAGCCGTTTTCCAGATCCACCACAGCCAGCCGCGCATGGATCAGCGCCGCATGGCCGTGCAGGTATATTCCCCGCTGGTCCGGCCCGCGGCGTGCAAGGCTTTTCTGCATTCGGCAGTAAGCTGGGTAGTTGGCTGCAATCTTATTTGGGTCCGCGCTGATCTGTCCGGCAATTCCACACATCGTTATCCCCTCCCCTATATCATCAGGGTAATCGTATGCTGTGGCTTTGTCATTTATGCCTGCTGCACAAATACACCCGCACCGCCGGGCAAACAGCAGTACGGGTGCAGATGATTTTAATTTGCTATTTCTAGAATCACGGCATCAATCCAGGAAGTCGCGCAGCTTTTTGCTGCGGCTGGGGTGGCGCAGCTTGCGCAGGGCTTTTGCTTCGATCTGGCGGATACGTTCACGGGTAACGTTGAACTCCTTGCCCACCTCTTCCAGCGTGCGGGGGCGGCCATCTTCCAGGCCAAAGCGCAGGCGCAGGACCTTTTCTTCACGCGGGGTCAGGGTTTTCAGCACATCGGCCAGCTGCTCTTTCAACAGGGTCTGGCTGGCGGCTTCGGCGGGAACGGGGGCTTCCTCATCGGGGATAAAGTCGCCCAAGTGGCTATCTTCCTCCTCACCGATGGGGGTTTCGAGGCTGACGGGTTCCTGTGCCACGCGCATAATCTCGCGCACTTTGTCCACCGGCATATCCAGGCGCTCGGCAATTTCTTCGGCGCTGGGCTCATGGCCGTTTTCGTGCAGCAGTTGGCTGGAAACCTTTTTGACCTTGTTGATGGTTTCCACCATATGCACAGGGATACGGATGGTGCGGGCCTGATCCGCAATGGCGCGGGTGATGGCCTGGCGGATCCACCACGTTGCATAGGTGGAGAACTTGAAGCCCTTGGTATGGTCAAACTTTTCAACCGCTTTGATCAGACCCAGGTTACCTTCCTGGATCAGGTCCAGGAACTGCATGCCGCGGCCCACATAGCGCTTTGCAATGGAAACTACCAGACGCAGGTTGGCTTCGCTCAGGCGCTGCTTGGCGCGTTCGCCGTCCTTGCCGCCTTTCTGGATATCCAGGGCCAGCTGCACTTCCTCATCGGGGGTCAGCAGGGGCACGCGGCCGATCTCTTTCAGGTAAACCTTAACGGGGTCATCGATGGTAATGCCGTCCGAGGTAACGGTATCCTCAAAGTCATCCATCCCCTCCTCGCCCATATCGGCCACAGCGGACATATCAGTGGCGTCATCATCCACCACTTCAATGCCGTTGCTTTCCAGCTCTTCATACAGCTTTTCCATCTGCTCCGCGTCAATAACACGGCTGCTTTCTTCCATAGCGTCACTGATTTCGGTACTGGTCAATTTGCCTGCACGGCGGCCCTGTTCAATCAGGTTGCGAATCGAATCTTTCTTTTCTGCCATAAGTAGTTTCTCCTTTGGTTTTTATTCTGCCCATCTTACTGGAACGGGATAAAACAACATGGTTTTGGCCGGGTGGAAATTATTCTTCCGGCGGGCGTTCGCCCACTTTTTTGCGGGCAAGGGCGGCAAATTTCTGCCGGAATTCATCGTCTGTGGTGCCTGCCACCTGGGCGCTTTCGGGGTTTGCAGTCTGCAAACGATCCAGCAGCATATCAATATCCCGGCGGGTCAGGCGGGTATCGGCGTTTTGGGCCTGGGCCAGCATCACCTGGCTGTAGGCTTTTTCCTCCAACAAGGGGGAAAGGGTCGTGGCGTTGGCGGGCTGGCCGCGGGCGGCGCAGTCATAAATCGCCTTGATTGCCTGCTGCATTTCCGGCAGCACCACCATGCCAAGGTTCAGCCGCTCCCGGATGTAGGGGATGGCGCCGGCATCCTGCAGCATAGCCGCCACAAGCTGGCGGGCGGCGCTTGCGGCCCCCAGGGCAGCTTCGCCCCCGCGGTCATAGGGCACGCGGATATCCGCCGCAATCCCCTGGCGGGAAAGTTCGTTCTGCTCTTTGCGGCGCGCCCTGCGCCCGGCCCCGCGCACGGCGCTTTCCAGCTGGACCAACACAGCCTTTTTATCAATGCCGGTCTGTTCCGCAATGCGCCCGGCATACACATCCCGCGCCGTGGGGCTGACCGCGCTGCCTGCCAGAATGCCGATGGCTTCATCCACATATTGCAGGCGCTGGGCATCGTTGCGCAGGTCATATTTTTTCACTGCCTTAGCCAACTTGAACTCCAGCGGGGTTGCGGTGCCTTCCAGCACGGCTTCAAACCGGTCGCGGCCATAGGTGCGGATAAATTCATCCGGGTCCTTGGCACCGGGGATGTTCAGCACCCGCACCTGCAAATTGGTACCGGAAAACAGCGCCAAACTGCGCTCCGTTGCCTTCTGGCCTGCTTCGTCCGAGTCATAGCTCAGCACCACTTCGTCGGCGTATTCCGTCAGCAGCTTGACCTGCTCCGGCGTCAAAGCCGTGCCGCAGGCACAGACAGCGGTATCAAACCCGGCTTCGTGCATCGAGATGACGTCCATATACCCTTCGCAGAGGATATACCGCTTGGACGTTGATTTTTTTGCCACATTCAGCGCAAACAGCGTGCGGGATTTGTGGTAGACCATCGTTTCGGGCGAGTTGATGTATTTCGGCTTGGAATCATCCATCACGCGCCCGCCGAACGCAATGATATTGCCCCGCACATCAATGATGGGCACCATCACGCGGTGGCGGAAGATATCATACAGATTGCCCTTGGCGCTGCGCTTGACAAGGCCGGAGGATTCCAATTCCGGCTCGGTAAAGCCGCGGTGGCGCAGGTAGTGCAGAAGGCCGACAAAATCTTCCGGTGCATAGCCCAGGCCAAACCGGCGGATGGCCGCATCCGAAAGGCCGCGTTTTTCGCGCCAGTAGCGGCGAGCCATGGCGGCTTCCGGCGTTGGGGCGTTGAGCTGGTCATAAAAATAGCGCGCGGCGTTGCGGTTGATCTCCAACAGGCGGGAGCGGGAACGGCTTTCCTGGTCGTCCTCCTCCGGCATGGGCATCCCGGCGCGGCCCGCCAGCTGTTTAACAGCTTCCACATAGCCCAGGTTGGAAATTTTGCGCACAAAGTTAATCACATCCCCCGCCGCACCGCAGCCAAAGCAGTAAAAACTTTGGGTATCCGGGTAGACGGTAAACGAAGGGGTTTTCTCGTTATGGAAAGGGCACAGCCCGGTATAGGTCCGCCCGCGATGACGCAGCTGCACATATTGGCCGATTACTTCGGTAATATCATTGCGTGCAACCACTTCCTGTATGTATTCCTGTGGGATCAATGGGGCTCCGGGCCTCCTTTCGCGTATATATCGTAATAATTTATAGGTTAGCGGGCGCACAATGTGCGCCCCTTCGGGGCAGGCGGCAGTGCTCTAACATACTGCCAATTTTATAGCACCTGCCACTTTTGCGGCACAAACAGCTCCTCAAACAGGCGGGTAGCAAATTCATCGCTCATGCCGGAAATATAATCCGCCACGGCACGGTCCATTCCCTGGTGATATGCCACCTGCATATAAAAATTAGGCATCAGCGTGGGGTCCGCGCAAAGGCGCTCATACAGCGCTTCGATCATCTTGTCCACTTTTTTCTCTTCGCGCTTGGCATCCTTGTCCACATACACCGTGCTGTACATAAAGTCTTTCAGCACACCGTATGCCTCCTCCACTTCGGGGGAAAACTGCATTTTCCCATTTTTGCAGTTTGCGCTGTTTGCCACAAGATCGGTGATCATTGTGGTGATGCGCCGGGATTTGGTATCTCCCAGCACCTGCACGGCATCCCGCGGCAGGGCGGTGGGGTTCAGCACACCGGCGGCCACGGCATCCTCAATATCATGGTTCAAAAAGGCAATGTGGTCCGCATAGCGCACGGTACAGCCTTCCATCGTGCGGGCCCAGGCGCCTTTGGTGTGGGTAATAATCCCGTTGCGCACCTCCCAGCAAAGGTTCAGGCCCTTGCCGTCCTTTTCCAGGTAGTCCACCACCCGCAGGCTTTGGCGGTAGTGGGTAAACCCGCCGGGGCACAGCCGGTTCAGTGCGCGCTCCCCCGCGTGGCCGTATGGGGTGTGGCCAAGATCATGCCCCAGGGCAATGGCTTCGGTCAGGTCCTCATTCAGCCGCAGGGCGCGGGCAATGGTTCGGGCAATCTGGCTGACTTCCAGCGTGTGGGTCAGCCGGGTGCGGTAGTGGTCGCCCTCCGGCGAAAGAAACACCTGTGTTTTCTGCTTCAACCGCCGGAAACTTTTACAGTGCAAAATTCTGTCCCTGTCACGCTGGTAGCAGGTCCGCAGGTCATCTTCCGGTTCCGGGGTGCGGCGGCCAAAGCTCTGCTCACTTAAAGCGGCATAGGGGCTTAAGGTCAGGCGTTCAATTGTCTGGGTCTCTTCCCGCACAGTCACGGCGCAGCCTCCTTTCCCCTATCCGGTTCCCCGTTGGGCATATCATGCCCAAAAATGGCTCTCTATATTATAAATACGATAAAAAGCCGCCAAACACTTGTATGAAATGTAAAAATTTCATGGGAAATTCTGCTTTCTTGCCAGAAATGACTGCGCAGCATCAAAAAGCTGCGTAAAGTGGTTTGCTGATCGTCACTTCGGCACTGCCGCGGGTCAGCTCGCTCAGGTCATGGCACAGGGATTCTTCGGTTCCGGCAGGCATGCGCCAGCGCAGGGTCACAGCGTCGGCATACTCCGGTTCCTGCAGTTTGGCCCCGGCGGCTGCGATCATCCGCTGGGCCTGTTCAAACTTGGGGTATGGCACGGTCACGGCGCAATCCGTCACCAGCCGCATGCTGACAATCTCCGCCTGCTGCAAGGCTCCGGATGCCGCCGCGGTGTAGGCCCGCACCAGCCCGCCGGTACCCAGCAGAACTCCGCCAAAGTACCGCGTAACCACCACGATCACATCCGAAAGCCCCGCATGGCCGATGGCTTCCAGCACGGGGGTACCGGCGGTTTTGGCGGGTTCGCCGTCATCACTGTAGCGGGTGCGGCCACCCTCGCGCAGAACATAGGCATACACATTATGCCGCGCGGTGCGGTTGGCCGCTTTGATGCGGTTCAGGTGGGCAAGGGCAGCTTCCTCGGTATCGGCAAACGCAGCGGAAGCAATAAAGCGGGAGCGCTTTTCTTCATATTCAAAGGTGGAAATACCGCGGATCGTTTGATAGTCCGGCATAGGGGTTCTCCTTTGAGATGCAAGATGATGTATTTGAAAAAAATACCGCAGATGTTGCCATCTGCGGTATACAAAACCTTAATGCAATTACTTGCCAGCCTTGTTGGCGTAGCGGCGCTTAAAGCGCTCAACACGTCCGCCGGTGTCAACCAGCTTCTGCTTGCCGGTGTAGAAGGGATGGCACTTGCTGCAAACTTCAACGCGGATCTCCGGCTTGGTATCGCGGGTATGGATCACGTTGCCGCATGCGCAGGTAATGGTGCAATCCACATAGTTGGGATGAATACCCTGCTTCATTTTCATTTCACCTCTTTCTCGATCATGACTAAAGGGAGCCATACTTGATATATGTGCTCATCACAATCTTCGAATTTCGGCTACCAGCAGACGCCATCCTGTGCGTGTGGAGCAGCCCTCTGAACGATTGCTAGAGTATTTTACCAGAGTTTTTGTGTTTTGTCAAGTAGTGCGGGCAATCTTTTGCGGCGGCAAATTGCCAGCAAAAGTGCAATCATTTATATGCCCATCCGGGACGTCGAGGACGCCGTCTCCTACTGTGGGGCAAAGTACATCACACGTTTTTTGTATCTGCTCCGGTAAGTTTCCGGCGGAGTCGGGTACCCCCGCCCTACTGGGTGTTTGTGGGTTGGCCGCACACAATAAAATGCTCTGTAGGGAACGGTCTTGACCGTTCCGGGGCCTTGTAGCAGATGCCGCAACAATTTTCCGCAAAGTCTTTGGCTCCCCTTCGAGGGGAGCTGTCGCCGAAGGTGACTGAGGAGTGATTCCCCAAGCGGAGCCTGAAAATGCGCGTTATTTCCTCACTGCGGCGGCTAGGGGGCTGCATACAAAAAAGGCCGTCTGCGTATTACAGCAGGCGGCCCAAAAGCGCCAAACCTATGGAATCACATTATGCCAGCAGCGGCTTAACGGCAGCGGCCAGTTCTTCTTTCTTGGCTTCGGCTTCGGCCAAGTCTTTGCCCTTGGTGGTAAAGTAGGTCTTGATCTTCGGCTCGGTGCCGGAGGGGCGCACCACAACGGTGCAGCCGGATGCCAGGGTGTAGATCAGCACGTTGGCGGCGGGCAGACCGGTCTCTTCAGGCTTTTTATAGTCCACAACCTTTACAACGGCGTCACCGCCAAAGTCCTTGGGCGGGTTCTCGCGCAGGCCGGACATAATGCTCGCCATCTTGTCCATGCCGGACAGGCCCGGGAACTCAAAGCTGTCAACCTTGTTCAGGTAGCGGCCATACTCGGCGTAAATGCGCTCCAGCTCTTCCTTGATGGAACTGCCCTTTGCGCGGTAATAAGCAGCCATTTCGCAAATCAGCATAGAGCCGATGATGGCATCCTTATCGCGGACGTAAGGACCAGCCAGGTAGCCATAGCTTTCCTCAAAGCCAAAGATGAAGCGGTCAACCTGACCAGCAGCTTCCAGCTTGGCGATCTGATCGCCGATCCACTTAAAGCCGGTCAGCACATTGCGGCACTCAACACCGTAATGCTCGGCCACCTTGTCCGCCAGCGGGGTGGACACGATGGACTTGCACATGACGGGGTCTTTGGGCATGGTCCCCTGCTCAATGCGGCCCGCGCAGATGTAATCCAGCAGCAGAACGCCGACTTCGTTGCCGGAAAGCAGCTCATAGCTGCCATCCTTGCACTTAACGGCAATGCCAACGCGGTCAGCATCGGGGTCAGTGGCCAGCATCAGGTCTGCACCAGACTTTTCGGCCAGTTCCAGGCCAAGGCGCAGAGCCTCGAAAATTTCGGGGTTGGGGTACGGGCAGGTGGGGAAATTGCCGTCCGGCTTTTCCTGTTCCGGCACAACGGTGATATCGGTAATGCCGATGTCATGCAGAACATGGGTGACCGGAACCAGGCCGGAGCCGTTCAGCGGGCTGTAAACCAGCTTCAGGCCGGCGGTCTTGCACAGGCCGGGGCGCACCTGACGGGCCTCGATGGCATCATACAGTGCCTTCTTGCAGTCGTCGCCCACAAAGCGGATCAGGCCCTGCTCCACGCCCTCGGCAAAGGAGATGTACTTTGCACCGGTCAGCACATCCGTCTTCTGGATCTCATCGTACACGATGGCGGCAGCATCATCGGTCATCTGGCAGCCATCCAGGCCGTAGGCCTTGTAGCCGTTGTACTTGGCCGGGTTGTGAGAAGCCGTGACCATGATACCAGCATTGCACTGGTAGTAACGGGTAGCAAAGCTCAGTGCAGGCACAGGCATCAGAGCATCGTAAATGCGCACCTTGATACCGTTTGCCGCCAGAACGCCTGCGGCGGTCTTGGCAAAGATATCGCTCTTCAGGCGGCTGTCGTAGCTGATAGCCACAGTCTGGCTGCCGCCCTGAGTCTTGACCCAGTTTGCCAGACCCTGCGTGGCCTGACGCACGACGTAGATGTTCATACGGTTGGTGCCAGCGCCCAGAACGCCGCGCAGACCAGCGGTGCCAAACTTCAAAGCCACAGCAAAGCGGTCCTTGATCTCGTCATCATTTCCCTCGATCTTGGCCAGCTCCGGCTTCAGATCAGCGTCTTCCAGCTCTGCAGCCATCCAGCGCTTATATTCATCCAAATACATCTTGCACACCTTACCTTTTGTAAATTTTTCCGCAAAAAAGAACAGGTTTAGTTAAACCTACTTATAATATAAACTCTCCGCGTTCATGTGTCAATTGCGTAATCTGCAACAAGATTTGCAGTTCAAAACCGGCATATGGCACAAAAATCCAAGTTTTTCCCGGTAAAGTCGGGAACCGTCCCGGCCACGCCTGCATTTTCCAGCAGTTCATAACTCTGGCCTGCATCGTCCAGAACGTCCAGCCACTGCTCCAACCCGATGCTGTTTTCACACAGGTAGCGCAGCAGCTGCATTGCCCGGGCAAAACTATCCTGCAACAGCACCGCGCTGCGGCGCACCCGGCCATCCTGCTCCTGCCGC
>OIAB01000332.1_pt1 | contig 11336 bp, 12 predicted proteins | sample 1580651 | NCBI WGS metagenome assembly OIAB01 (sample SAMEA3882540, study PRJEB24775) | human gut metagenome | biome: human-associated habitat; feature: intestine environment; material: feces | place: Netherlands | collected 2009/2010
AGTGCCGACAATACTTGTCTGGAGACGGACCGGGAAGATAGGTCAATGCCAACACAAGGGATTCGCTCTGGCGAATCCCTTGCTTATGCCTCCTTAGCTCAACGGTAGAGCATCCGGCTGTTAACCGGAGGGTTGTAGGTTCGAATCCTACAGGAGGCGCCAGAGATATTGCCGTCACCTGTGTGGCGGCATTCTTTGAATATGGGCCTTTAGCTCAGTTGGTTAGAGCAACCGGCTCATAACCGGTCGGTCCCGGGTTCAAGTCCCTGAAGGCCCACCAAATATTATGACATATAGGGGAATAGCTCAGTTGGTAGAGCGACGGTCTCCAAAACCGTAGGCCGAGGGTTCGAAGCCTTCTTCCCCTGCCAAAAGTGTTGACGCTACTAGGTTTCTTGCCTAGTAGCGTCTTTTTGATTTCCCTAATAAATGGTTAAAAGCTGGTGCTAGGCCTACGGTTTCTGCTTGTAGGCCTATGGTTTCTGAATTTTTTATAGGAGGCCGCTGCACTATGCGTATTGCAACCAAAGTATCTAACACAATCACCCTTGGGGACACAATCGAGAAATTTATGATTCGGAAAAAGGCTGATAGCCTTGCAAAGAAAACAATGGATGATTACCGCCGAGAGTTGAATAGGTTCTTAAAATCCAGCAGCAATAGCATGGACGTAAGAGTTTTAGAAGATGAAGTAATTAAATATTTTGGTAACATTCCTATGTTCTTTTGGTCCCAAGTCAGATAGACGAGTGCGATGTAGTGCGATGTAATCACCATCCGCTTCTGTTCCCAAATCATCGTTAATTGTGATTCTATCTATCTGTGTCATGGTATATTGCTCGGTGATTCGGTCAGTCAGAATTTTTTCAATTTTCTGTGTCTCAGTTAGTACAACTGGCGTCTCCGCTGCTGACGCGGCTCCCGTGGTCGTTACCTCTGTATCTGGTGCCGATTCGGTGGCGGTGTCTGATGGCACTTGATTGCCGCAACCGCCGAAAAGTGTAAGTGTTGCTAGCAATACTGCTACGAATGCTATTTGCTTAGTGTGGCGCTCTTTCACGTTTCCATTTCCTTGTGTAATTGTTTGCCTCATCCATTGTAGAGTGCGCGAAAGCAATTGAAAGGGCAAAGTGTTTCTGTATTGCCGTTGATGTTGAAATATTGTTTATCGCAGCTCCGCCGCTTGACAAAAGATGTTGTTTTTGGTATCCTGTCCGCGTTCCCGCCGCCGGGCGGGAACGGGAGCGTTTGTTTCGCGTTGCAGGCCATTGAAGACGCGGGCAGGCGCATTTTTTATTTTTATATGGAGGTAATCAATATGGCATGGGTTATGCTCGGTATTGCCGGAATTTTTGAGGTCGTTTGGGCGACCTGCATGAAGTATTCGGAGGGATTCACAAAGCTCAGCTGGTCGCTGCTCACGTTCGCCGGCATGGCGGTGAGCTTTTACCTGCTGGCGCGCGCAACGAAAACACTGCCGCTCGGTACGGCGTATGCGGTCTGGACGGGCATTGGCGCGCTGGGCTCCGTGATCGTCGGCATCATCTTGTTCAAAGAGCCGGTAACGGCGGGACGTCTGATCTTTGCCGCTCTGCTGCTTGTTGGCATCATTGGACTGAAGATCACGTCGGCCTGATACATACGATCATTCTGCCTCGGCCAGCGCGTCGATGCGCTGCTGCAGGTCCTGAACGAACCGCCCGATGTGCAGCCCGTCGATGAGCCGGTGGTTCACCTCGAGCGCGAGACCGAGCACATCCCGTTCGCCCTCGCGATGATATTTGCCCCAGACAATGCGCAGGATGGCGTCGTCGGCGTCAAAATCCCGCTCGTTGGTCAGTGCCGTGAGCGAGACCCACGGCAGGCAGCTGAAATAGATCAGCGCGTCGCTCTCGGCCGCAGCGGAGAGAAACTCCGTCTGCGCCCGGCTCTTGGCGCGGGCTGCGCGGCAGAAGTCCTCCAGTGCGTCACCGGCCGGCATCGTCACGATGTGGAATTGTTCCGCACCGGGGTGCAGGTCGGTGAAGCTCGGTTCACGGCGTGCGAGTAGGACCGGCTGGCCGTTTCGGATGGCATATCGGAATGCGGTCGTTTGATTGATCGATTGCGTGCACAGCCAGACCAGAGCGTAATAAAAGGACAGGCCGCGCCGTTTCGTGTAAGTATGCAGTGCCGTGACGTCCACGGTGACGGTCACGCTGTAAAACGGATCCGACAGGCCGGAGAAGAACGTGTATGCTTCGCGCCGCGGCCAGGTATCGAGAGCGACGGGCGCTGCATCCGGAGTGTTCATTGGGGTACCTCCTCGTTTTTTCAGCAGTATACCACGCTCTGTCGGAAAAGTGCAATTTTTTCACGGAAAAGTGCGGTGTTTACAGTTCTTTGATATATTTCTCATAGACGTGTGATAAAATACAAGAATCAAATTCATCAGCCTGGAAAGGTGATCGGTCATGAGACAACGGCTTGCAAAATGGATGATGGGCAGAAACGGGATGGACGCACTTAACCGCCTTCTGTCTGTGCTGACACTGATTGTGTTGATCGTCAGCATGTTCGTGCACGGTTATGCGGCGCGCATCCTGTGGTCGCTGGCGGTCCTTGGCCTGATCGTGATTTATTTTCGTATGCTCTCGCGCAATGTCTATCGCCGGCAGCAGGAAAACGGCGCGTATCTGCGCCAGAGATACAAGGTGACGAGCGCGTGGCGCGGGGCTGTTGACCGCTGGCATCAGCGGCACGAGTACCGCTTTTTCAAATGTCCGTCGTGCCGGACGCGTCTGCGCGTGCCGCGCGGCAAGGGCAGGATCAACATCGTCTGCCGCAAATGCGGCACGTCCTTCCAGCGGAAAACCTGAGGTGCGTATGTTCGGATATGTGATCGCAAATCTGGAGGGTCTGACGCAGGCGCAGAAAGATCGCTATAAGGGCTGCTACTGCGGCCTGTGCCGGGTGCTTAAGCAGCAGCACGGCTTTTCCGGCCGCATGACGCTGACGTACGACATGACGTTTCTGGTGCTGCTGCTCTCGGCGCTGTATGAAGCGGACGAGGAGCGCGGCATGGAGATCTGCCCGGCGCACCCGCTGCGCAAGCATTTTTACTGGCAGACGCGCTACACCGCCTACGCTGCCGATATGAACGTCGTGCTGGCGTACAACAACTGCCGCGACGACTGGCAGGATGACGGCAGCGCGCTGAAATATTGGGAAGCGGAGGCGCTCAGCCGCCAGTGTGCGGCCGTGCGCGCGCGCTGGCCGCGCCAATGTGCCGCGATTGAGCAGTGCATGGCGGAGCTTTCTGAGATCGAGCAGGCCGACACCGGCGACCTGGACGCCGCGGCCAACTGCTTCGGCCGCCTGATGGGCGAGCTGTTTGTGACGGATGAGCTCTGGGACGACCGCTTGCGCCCGTTTGGCGAGGCGCTGGGCCGGTTTATCTATCTGCTTGACGCGGTGATCGACCTGCCGGAAGATCTCCGGCACGGGCGCTATAATCCGCTGCGCACACTGCCGCAGGATGCGGACCTGCACGCGCTGCTGACGATGCTGCTCGGCGAGTGTTCGGCGGCGTTTGAGGCGCTGCCGGTGCTGCAGGACGTGGAGCTGCTGCGCAATATTTTATACTCCGGCGTGTGGCTGCGCTACGAGGCGGCCATGAAAAAACGAAAGATCGGGAGGAGCGCCGAATGAGAGACCCATATGAAGTCCTCGGTGTTTCCAGAGACGCGAGCGAAGAGGAAATCAAGGCGGCCTATCGTCGCCTGGCCAAAAAATATCATCCGGACCTGAATCCGGATGACCCGCACGCGACGGAAAAGATGAACGAGGTCAACGCGGCCTATGACGCGATCAAAAACGGGCAGGCCGGCAGCTACGGAGCGTCCGGCGGTTACGGCCAGGCGGGTGGTTACGGCGCCTATGGCGGCTGGGGCGCGCGGCGCGATCCCGGCATCCGGCCGGAATATCAGGCGGCGGTGAACTTTATTCAGACGCGGCATTTTGCCGAGGCGCTGCAGGCGCTGTCCGGCGTGCCGATGGCCGAGCGCGATGCCACCTGGTACGCCCTGAGCGCCATGGCGAATTCCGGCGCGGGCAACCGTGTGCAGGCGTTGGCGGATGCCAGGCGCGCGGTCGAGATGGATCCGACGAATCCGGACTTTCAGCGCCTGCTGCACCAGCTCGAGAGCGGCGGCGATGCGTATGCGACCTACAGCGCCGGTTATCCGAACAGTGGCTTCGGCACCGGCAGCTGGTGCGCGGATATGTGCCTGCTGAACCTGTGCTGCAATCCGTGCTTTTCCCCCTGCTGCTGAGACAACTGCAAACGAACACCCCGGCGGGACTGCGCGTCCTGCCGGGGCGTTTTGCGCTCATGTGCCGGGGAAGGTGCGCAGATACCGGTCGGTGAACGTGGTCAGCGCGGCAAAGTCCATGCACGGCCGGTAGACGGCTTCCAGTTCGTTGTGCAGGAGATTGGCCATGCACAGCTGCTCCACTGCGCTTGCGAGTGCGAGCTGCTGCTGCCGGGTGTCGCTGCGCATGGTGCGGCGCAGTGCCCGCTGGCGCACGGGGTCCGGCAGCACGTCGAGCCGGATGTGCCGCTGGGTCGGCCCCTCCGGCACGTCGTCCGCCGTGCCGGCGAGAAAGCCTACGCCGTGCGACGGCACGAGCACGGCCTGCGTGCGCGATGGGATGAGCGGGTCGGGGCAGGAGAGAACGTCCAGCCCGCACCGGACGGCGTGTGCACGCACGATGTGCAGAAATTCTTCTGCCAGGCCGCAGCCGTCGTCGAGCAGGTACACGCGCTCACACTGCGCGGCGATCGTCTCAGGGAAGAAAATTCGCCCCTCACACGTGATGGCACTCAAAAACAGCCGCTCACACCGGCCGTGTTTCGCGCCCTTGCCCGGCGTGCCGAATTCCCGCGCGCAGACGCTCCTTGCCCGGCGGCGCGCGGCCTCGCGGTCCTCGGGATAGACCAGCCCCGGCGTGACGCGCGCATCGAGCGCGGCGGCTGCCGCCAGATACTGCTGCGCGCGCAGGCGGAACATGGCGCAGTCGGCATTCAGGGCGCGGATGCGCGCCGTGTCGAGTGCTTCCGTGCGGCAGAACGTGCCGAGGTCCAGATATTCGCCGCTCGCGCCGAAGAGCGCAGGCTCGACGATGTGCGGCGCTGTGCCGTCAAAGAAGCCGGAGCGTTTTTCCGGGAAATAGACCCCGTCGAGCGAGGCAGGGTCGCCCGCGCAGTGCAGCCAGGCGACGGCCAGCCCGGCCGCGCGCCCGGCGTCGCCGACGCGCTTGAGAAACGTGGATTTTCCGCAGCCCGGCCCGCCCTTGAGGATGCAGAAATACCGCTCCGGCGGCCGCAGGAACTGCCTGTGAAGTGCGTAGTAGCCCGCGCCGGTCAGGGCGCTGAGAAAGTAGCGTGTTTCCAGTCCGTTGTTCATGGCGAAACCTCACATTTTCAGGTTGCTACAGCGTATGCATCCGGCGCTGCCGTTGACAATTTCGCGCCCCGATGCTATCCTTTTGCCATCTTGATTACGGAGATTTGTCATGATCCAGACTGTTTTATTTGATTTTGACGGTACGCTGTTTGACACCGGCGAAGGTATCCTGCGCAGCGTGCAGTATGCGCTCGAGGGCTTCGGCATCCATGAGACGGACACGGCGCGTCTGCGCAAGTTTGTCGGTCCGCCGCTGCTCGATTCGTTCTCGGAGCTGTATGCCATGACGCCCGAGCAGGCGCAGGCGGCGGTCGCACGCTACCGGGAGCGGTATCTGCCTGTCGGCATCTATGAGTGCACGCTCTATCCCGGCATTCCGGAATTGCTCGAGCGGCTGCGTGCGCACGGTTTTCGCATCGCGGTCGCGACCGGGAAGCCCACGCCGCTGGCGCGCACGATTTTGCAGCGCTTTGATATGGAGCGGCTGTTTGACTGCGTGATCGGATCGGAATATGACGGCTCGCGCAGCACGAAGGCGGAGGTCGTGTATCGGTGTGTATTACGGGTATGCCGAGCCGGGCGAGCTGGAAGCTGCCGGCGCGGCGGCCACGGTGCAGACGGTCGCAGAGCTGTCCGAGTGCCTGCTGCACTGGAACGAGGCATAAATCCAAAACTCCCTGCGGAAACCATGTGTTCCCGCAGGGAGTTTTTTGTTCGTTATCAGGACACCGCTTTTCCGAGCACGCGCAGCGGCAGCGCGTCCGAGATCTCCAGATCGGCATAGGCCGGGTTGAGTGAGTGCAGAAACACGCGCCCGCCGTCGCGCCGGAGCTGCTTGAGATAGGCGCTGCCGTCGTAGAGGAACACGCCGATCTCACCGGGGGCGAGCGTCGGCTGCTGGTGCACCCAGACGGTCTGCCCGCTGTGAAAGCGCGGCTCCATACTGTCGCCCGCCACGCGCACGCCGAAGTTTGCCGCCTCCGGCACCTCGGGGCCGACCAGCTGCATCTCATAGCTCTCCCCATCGAGAAACTGGCCCGTACCGGCCGAGACGGCCAGCGAGTACAGCGGCAGACTGCGCAGCGCGGCCGGCTCCGGCGCGGCGGCAAAGCGCTTGCTCTCGCGCAGGAGCGCGATGTATTCCAGCGCGCGGCGGCGGCCCTCCGCGTTCAGCCCGGCGAGCAGGCCGCCGGCGTCCCCGCCGGAGAACGTGCCCGCAATATCGTCCACGTCCAGCACGCGGCACAGCGTCAGAAACTGCTGCGCGTTCGGGAGCGTGGCGTCATTTTCCCACTTCGACACCGCCTGGTTCGATACGGGCACACCGGCCTCGGCCAGTGCGTCCGCCAGCGTCTGCTGGCGCATGCCGTGTGCGCGGCGCAGGGAAGCGATCGTTTCACCAAAGGTTTTGTACATATGCAGCACCTCACATACAATATATCGTATCGGACGAAAAAACGCAAGAAAAATATCTGAATCAGATAAGAAAATGCTTTAAATATCCCCAAAAGAGATTTATAATAGAGACAATCTCGTTTTGGGAGAAAGCACTATGGACCGTATGATCTTACATTCGGATATCAACGCCTGCTATGCGAGCATCGAGCTGCTGCGCCATCCGGAGCTGCGCGGGCGGCCGGTGGCGGTCGGCGGGGAGCGGGAGCTGCGCCACGGCATCATCCTGGCCAAGGACCAGATGGCGCGCGCTGCCGGGGTGCGCACGGGCATGACGCTCTGGGCGGCGCGGCAGCAGTGCCCGGAGCTGACGATCCTGCCGCCGGACTTCGAGCTCTACTACGACTATTCGCGCCGCGTGCGCGAGATCTATGCCGGCTTCACCGACCGGTGCGAGCCGTTCGGCATGGATGAGTGCTGGCTGGACATGACCGGCTGTGTCGGCCGCGAGGACGCGCTGCGCACGGCGCAGGAGGTGCGCCAACGCGTGCTCGATGCCACGGGCCTGACGGTGAGCGTCGGCGTGTCGTGGTGTAAGGCGATCGCGAAGCTCGGCTCGGACTACCGCAAGCCGAACGCCGTGACGGTCATTGACCGGGCGCGCTTTGCGGACATGGTCTGGCCGCTGCCGGTCAGCAGTCTGCTCTTCGCCGGGCGCAGCTCGGTGCGGCAGCTCGAGCGGCTGGGCATCCGCACGGTCGGCGCGCTCGCGGCGGCGGACGCCGATGTGCTCGAGCAGCGCCTCGGCAAGGGCGGGCGGCTGCTGCACGCCTACGCCAACGGGTATGACCCCACGCCGGTGCACCGCATCGAGGATCTGCCGCCGCCGAAATCCATCGGCAACAGCGCCACCGCGCCGCGCGACCTCATCTGCGAGGCGGACGCGCGTGCGGCGCTCCTGTCGCTGGCGGAAAGCGTGGGCGCGCGCCTGCGGCTGGAGGGGTACCAGTGCCGCACGGTAGAGCTGAGCGTGCGCACGGCCGACCTGCACTGGTGCAGCCACTGCATGGCGCTGCGGCACCCGTCCGACCTGACAAGTGAGCTGCTCGGCGCGGCGCTGGCCCTGTGCGAGCAGGCGCACCTGTGGCCCGATCCGCTGCGCAGCATCGGCATCCGCGCGCTGGATCTGGTGCCTGCGTGCGCGCCGCACCAGCTCGACCTGTTTGAGGATGCGGAGCACCGTGTGCGGCAGCGGCAGCTCGACATCACGCTCGATAATCTCCGCGCACGCTATGGCAAGACCTGCGTTCTGCGCGGCCGCGCCTGTTTTGACCCGGCACTCGGTCTCGTTCAGCGCGAGGAGCACGCGTTTTTGCGCAAATGAAAAAGCACGCACCGTCCCAATGGACTGTGCGTGCTGATGTTTATGGGTTCAGAAGCCGAGCTTCATGCCGCCGGTGATCTTGCTGACCGTGGCGTCGGAAGCTGCCTCGTACTGACGCAGCGCCTCGTTGACGGCCGCCAGCACCAGATCCTCGAGCATTTCGACGTCGTCAGGATCGACCGCCTCGGGCTTGATCTCGATCTTGGTGACCTCACGGTTGCCGTTGACCGTCGCCGAGACCATGCCGCCGCCGGACTTGGCCGTGAACTCTTTCTCTTCCAGTTCTTTCTGCATCCGCAGGAAGTCCTGCTGCATCTTCTGCGCCTGCTTCATCATGTTGGCCTGATTCATGCCGCCATAACCGCCGCGAAAACCGCCTTTTGCCATGTTTGTATCCTCCTGTGAATCAAAAAAATTTTTATCGGATCGTTACGTTCGGGAAGCGCGTCAGCTCCTCGATCTGCCGCTGCTTGATCTGCGTGGCCGTATCCATTGGCTGCATGACCACGCGGACGTTCTGCCCGGTCAGCTTTTGCACGGCCAGACGGAATTTTTCCGCGATGTCCGGCTTGTTGAACATCGGGTAGGCCGGGGCCTTATTCAGGTGCAGCGTCAGTGTGCCGTCCGCCAGCTCACCGGCTGCCTGCAGCGGGTCAAGTAGCAGGTTGTAAAGGCCAATCGGCAGCTCATGCTCCATATACGCGCACAGCGCCTGCCAGTCGAACGCGCCGGTGGGCGTGGGGGTTGGCTCCGTCTGCGGAGCGGGTTCGGGGCTCGGCTCCGGTTCCGGGATGGTGGGCGCGGCCGGCTCCGGTGCGGGTGCAGCTTTGGGCGCCGGGCGCGGTTTTGGTTTCGGTGCGGGCGGCATTTCCCAGGGCGGCCGCTCCTCCGGCGGAGCCATCGACTCCGGGGGCGGCTCCCATGGGGGCATGTCGTCGTATACCGGCTTCGGTTCCGGTTTGGGCTGCGCTTTTTGCACCGGGCTCGGTTTCGGCATGGGCTCCTGCTGCGGGGCGGGGGCCGGCCTTGCCGTAGCGGCCTCTGTCAGTGCCGGGATGTCCCCACTGCGCACGGCCTGTTCCAGCTTATCCACGCGCGCGCACAGTGTCGGCACATCGTCGCACAGCTCCGGCCGGCAGAGCCGGATCAGACAGAGCTCCGCCGCGATGCGCGGGTTGGGCTGTGCCGCCATGGCAGTGAGCGCATCCTGAATGCTCTGCAGGTTTGCCAGCAGCTGCGCCGGTGTGAAGGCGCCGGAGAGCGAGCGCAGCGTTTCGCTGTCGTATCCGCCGGAGAGCAGCTCGCGGCCGCCGTGCGGCGCCACGGCCTGCATGAGCAGGTCGCGCTGGAGCATGCTCAGCTCGTCAAGCAGGGCAGCGGGGTCTTTCCCGTCCTGCCAGAGGCTGCGGAATTGTTCGAGTGTTTTTGCGGTGTCGCCGTCGGCAATGCTCTGCAGCAGCCGCGCCGTGCGCAGATTGCCGGCAAGGCCCATGGCGGAGATGACCGCTTCGGTGGTGATCACATCGCTGCCGGAGCACTGGTCGAGCAGCGTCAGCGCGTCGCGCATGCCGCCGTCCGCCATGCGGGCGAGCAATGCGGCCGCGTCCGGCTGCAGGTCCAGGCGTTCCTGCTGTGCTACATAGTTCAGGCGCGCGGCGATCGTATCGACCGGGATGCGCTTGAAGCTGTGCCGCTGACAGCGGGAGAGGATCGTTGCCGGGACCTTGTGCAGCTCCGTCGTCGCGAGGATGAACATGAGGTGTGCCGGCGGCTCCTCAAGGATTTTCAGCAGGGCATTAAACGCCGAGTTGCTGAGCATGTGCACCTCGTCGATGATATAGACGCGCTTGTTTACGTTGGCGGGGGAGAACACCGCCTCGTCGCGCAGCGCGCGCACGTCTTCTACGCGGTTGTTGGATGCCGCATCGATCTCGACCACGTCAAGGATCGACCCGTCGTCGATGCCGCGGCAGGCGGCGCATTGATTGCACGGATTGCCGTTGACCGGGTGCTCGCAGTTGACTGCCTTGGCCAGGATCTTGGCGCAGGTGGTCTTGCCGGTGCCGCGCGTGCCGATGAACAGGTAGGCGTGGGACAGCCGTCCGGTCTCGACCTGCTTTTTCAGCGTCTCGGTAATATGCTCCTGACCGACGACGTCGTCAAACGTCTTCGGCCGGTATTTGCGGTAGAGAGCCTGATACATAATTGCGCGCTTCACCTCCGGCAGCGGAAAACATGAAAAAACGTGACCATTGACAAGACTGCACACCCACCTTTGAATAGACGACATGCCCGTTACCACAGCAGCCAGCTCGGGCCCGGCGTCCCCACGGCACACGGAGTGACCTGCTTAATGCTGCTCGGTTCCCCGCCTGACATGGTTCACAGGGCTCCGTTGCGCGGGACCGAACCTTCAACGCCGCTTACTGCGGGCAGACGACACATCGGCCTATCCGGGGGCGGGAATTCATCCCTGCTATAGCGGATTGCAGGTACAGGGCGCCGCTACCTCCCCGGTTGCATGGAAACTTTAAAACATATTTAATTGGCTGTGCACAAGATGCACCGCAGGCTACATTATATCTGACATGCCGCCCGCCGTCAAGCATTCTTCGCTTTTCCCTGTCTCAGGTCGCGAAAAAAGCTCTTCATCATCTCACTGCATTCATCCTGCCGCACACCACGTATAACCTCAACCTGATGATTGAACTGTTTCATGTCCAGCAGGTTTATTATGGAGCCCGCACATCCGGCCTTGGGATTCATACATCCTATCACCACATTTGGGATACGGGCCTGCACTATGGCCCCGGCACACATCTGGCACGGTTCAAGGGTCACATACATTGTGCACTCCTCCAGCCGCCAGTCGCCGAGCTTTTTGCTTGCTTTCCGGATCGCATTCAGTTCCGCGTGGGACAGCGTGTTTTTATCCGTATTTCTGCGGTTATAGCCCCGCGCAATCACCTTTCCCTCGTACACAATCACACAGCCGATCGGCACTTCCATCAGCTTTTCCGCTTTCTTCGCCTGCGTAATCGCCTGGCGCATGAAGCGTTCCCGTTCTTTCCGGTGCGCTTTTTCCTCCGGCGTTTCCAGCTTTGTTTCTT
>OIAB01000334.1_pt1 | contig 11332 bp, 10 predicted proteins | sample 1580651 | NCBI WGS metagenome assembly OIAB01 (sample SAMEA3882540, study PRJEB24775) | human gut metagenome | biome: human-associated habitat; feature: intestine environment; material: feces | place: Netherlands | collected 2009/2010
CCGCAGCATTCCCAATTCGGCAGGGGCGCGAGCTGCAAATATGCCGGAAGTAGAACACTGTGAAAACGTCCGAAAGGACTTATCAGTGAATACTATGGGCAGCGGTCCTCATGACTGCTGCCTATCAATTTGCTGATAAAGTGTTCTCGCGGCTTAACGCATAAGAAGGTAAATATTGGGCAAGAATACTCGTGAAAAGGCGGTGATGTTATGGAGAATGAGAGAAGCAGAAAAGAACTTCTCGACTCCTTGGTGGATATTCGGGACGTCAAAATTGACCGTTCCATGTCGGTAGAAGATCGGATGAAATCCTATGTGGAGCAGATCAAAAATCCCTATATGTTTAAGGTCGGCAACACGGTAGTTAGGGTTTCCTACGCAAATACTCAGGCTACGATCAATGACAATTTCGTAAATCTGCTTGCAAGTATGTGAGAAAGCCGTCGGATAACCCCAAAAGAATCTTTTTTGTGAACAAATCTGAAAAGGCTGGATAATTGCTTTGGACTGTGCTATAATAAGCATGGACAAAATCAGCGAAACACCACTGCTACTTTAGTTTTCGGGTTATCAGACCGGAATAAAGTAAGGAGTGGCGTTTTATGCTGAAATTATCTTTGGATAAAGATTATAAAGCCGCCATCTACCTGAGATTATCAAAGGAAGATGGCGACTTTTCTATTTCCGGCGAAAAACTTGAGAGTGACAGCATTTCAAACCAGAGAATGCTCATCAAGGAATACCTCAAGAAGCACCCGGAAATTACCGTAGTAAAAGAATACTGCGATGACGGCTTTACCGGCGCAAACTTTGAGCGTCCTGACTTCAACAGAATGATGGAGGCTGTCCGCGCTGGCTTGGTTGACTGCATCGTGGTGAAAGACCTTTCGCGTTTTGGTCGTGAGTATATTGAGGCTGGTGACTACATCCAGAAGATATTCCCCCGCCTCGGTATTCGCTTTATTGCAATCAACGACAACTATGACAGCGCACAGCCCGGAGCGGCAGACAACGAGCTTGTCCTTCCGTTCAAGAACCTGATGAACGATTCCTATTGCCGTGACATCTCCATCAAAGTCAGATCAAACCTTGATGCGAAGCGACGGAACGGACAGTTTGTCGGCTCTCGTGTGGTTTTCGGGTATCAAAGATCACCGGACAACAAGAACCAGTTGGTGATTGACCCGGTTGCCGCGCCGGTTGTGCAGGACATTTTCAAGTGGAAGATAGAGGGGCTGTCTCCGGCTCAGATCGCAGACCGGCTTAATGACGCCAATGTCCCTTCTCCGATTGAGTACAAGAAGGCGAATGGCTCAAAGCAACGCACCTGTTTCCAGACGAAGAAGGTCGCTCTGTGGAGTGCCGTTGCGATATATCGCATTCTCAAGAACGAGATTTATACCGGAACACTGGTACAGGGCAAAACCACTTCTCCGAACCACAAGGTCAAAAAGACCATAGTGAAGCCGCAAAGCGAGTGGGCGCGGACAGAAAATGCCCATGAGCCTATCATTGCCCATGCTCAATTCGATCTTGTTCAGAAGCTCATGCTTGATGATACAAGAAGCCCGTCCGGTGCAACCGGCGTCCATCCGTTTTCCGGGAAGATTTATTGTGCTGACTGCGGAAGCCCGATGGTACGCAGAGTATCACGCTGCGGAGAAAAGGAATATGCCTATTTCATCTGCGGTGGCAACAAGAGCGACAAGACCTCCTGCTCGGCTCACAGCATCAAAGAATCTGTTGTATATGACGCCGTTCTCGCTGTTGTTCAGGGACATATTGATGCCGCTATGAACATGGCAGATGCGTTGAAGCGGATTGATGATATGGCTTGGGAAAACCGTGAGATTGAGAAGATCAAAGCAAAAATTTCGTTTCAGGAAGAAATCATTGATAAGAACCGCCGCTTGAAAACCGGTGCTTATGAAGACTTCAAGAGCGATTTTATCAGCCGTGAGGAATACAAAGCCTTCACAGCTCAGTTCGACCAGCAGATCAAGGAGGCAAGCGACACCATTATGCGGCTCACCAGTGAGCGAAACAGCGTGATGGGTGGGCTGGCAGAGCAACAAAGCTGGCTTGAGCAATTCAGAAAATACGCAAATATCAAGGAACTCACTCGAAGCACCGTGGTCAACCTAATCGACTATATTCATATTCGAGAGAACAAAGACATTGATGTCGGTCTCATGCACTGTGACCGCTTTGCATCTATCGTCGAGTTCCTGCGCGAACGTCAGGAAAAGGAGGACGCGAATAAAGTCATTCGCTTTGAAAGGAAGGTGGTCTAATGGCACGAGTATCGCGGAAAAAGCAAAATCTCCCTACCCCAGCAGTTGATGCTCCTATCCGCCGCTGGAAAACCGCTCTCTATGTCCGCCTCTCCGTCGAGGATAACGGAAAAGGTTCGGACTCAATTGAGAACCAGACCACGCTCCTTGAAGACTATATTGCGTCACGTTCGTATCTTGAGAAGACGGCGCTGTTCGTTGACAACGGCTATACCGGAACCGATTTTCTCCGTCCAGAGTTTAACCGGATGATGGAAGCCGTCAAGATGGGCATTGTAGATTGCATCGTGGTGAAGGACTTATCCCGTCTCGGCAGAAACTATATCGAAACATCTCAGTTCATTGAAAAGGTCTGCCCGTTCTTCGATCTGCGCTTTATCTCCGTCAATGACTCCTTTGATACTGCGACGGTAACAAGCGAGGGGCATTTATCCGCCTCCCTGTCGAACATCGTCAATGATTTTTATGCGAAGGACATCTCGCGCAAGGTCACAACAGCCCTTCAAGCGAAGATGGAGCGCGGGGATTATATCGGAAACTATGCACCGTATGGTTATCGTAAAGACCCTGAGAACAAGAACCATCTTCTGATCGACCCTGAGACTGCGCCGATTGTTGTCCAGATATTTCAATGGAGAGCCGAAGGTGTCAGCTACATGGGCATCAACAAAAAGCTCAACGACGCCGGTATTCTTTCCCCCAGTCAGCTCAAACGGGAGCGTGGGGTGGAAACGAACTTCAATAAGAAGGATCGGGTCATTCTGTGGAACAAGCACATGATAACCGAAATCCTTCAAAACATCGTCTATATCGGGCATTTAGCTCAAAAGAAAGGCAGTCAGTGTCTCTATGGCGGCATCCCTTATCACATCACGTCTGAAGACGAATGGGTCATCGCAAAAAATACCCATGAGCCACTTCTCAGTGAAGAACTGTTTGAGAAAGTGCAGGAGATCAACCGTGCAGCCGTAGAACGCACGAGAGCCAATTCAGGCAAGTACGATCATCTACCCAAAGCGAAAAACATCTATGGGAAGAAGTTTGTATGTGCCGAGTGCGGGGCAATCATGAAATTGCAGCGATCCATCAGCACGAAGAAGGACAAGGTGTATTTCACCTTCAAATGCCCGACCTACGCCGAGCATGGAACAAGAGGTTGTTCCGACGTGAAAATACGGAAGCAGGATCTTGACGATGCAGTTTTTTCCTTCATCAAGTCTCAGATGGAAGTATTCCTCGATATGGAGAAGACGCTTCATTCTCTGCTGGCAATGAAAAAAGTCATGATTAAGCAAGACAATACCGTTCAGGAGATACGGACACTGCGTCAAAAACTTGCGCAAAAACAGTCTCTCCTTAGCGGTATGTATGTTGATCTCAAGGAAGGATTGCTCTCTGACGCCGAGTACAGCCATCATAAAGAGATCGTCATGGAGGACATCCGGGCGATTGAGAGAAATCTATCCGAGCTGGAAGCGCCAAAGAATCAGACAGAGGAACAGATTACCGGCGAAATGAAGTGGAAGCAGATGATCCGCCGTTTCCACGACGCGACGGAAATCTCCGAAGAAATGGCGGACGCTTTTATCGAGACCATGAAAATTCATGAGGACGGCACACTGGAAATCAAACTCAGCTATATGGACGAGTTTGCAGCACTTACGAAGACTTGCGAGAAAATCAGGAAGGAGGTTGCTTGATGAAGCAGCAAATCGCAATTTACCTGCGCTTGTCGCTTGAAGACGTTGACAAGCGCACAAATAAAGTCAAGGACGAGAGCAACAGCATCGCATCACAGCGTATGCTCATCAATCGTCATCTGGATCAAAATCCGCTTCTCTGCGATCTGCCTCGTATAGAGTTCTGTGATGATGGTTTCTCCGGCACAAACTTTGATCGTCCTGACTTTGCAAAGATGATAGAGTGCGCAAAGCATGGAGAAATTAGCTGCATCGTAGTGAAAGACCTTTCCCGTTTCGGGCGAGACTATCTTGAAGTTGGTGACTATTTGGAGCATATTTTCCCGTTTCTCGGCATCCGCTTCAAGTCTATCAATGACCATTATGACAGCGCGAAACATGAAGGCAAGACTATCGGTATGGATATTGCCTTCAAGAACCTTATCTATGACTATTACAGCAAAGACCTGTCCAAGAAGGTCAAGTCTGCAATGGGAATGAAACAGGAGAAGGCAAAGTTTGTGAACACCGTCCCATACGGGTATAAAGCCGATCCTGCTGACAAGCACCATCTCATCATTGACGCAGAAGCCGCTCCGATCGTTCGCCGTATATTCATGGATGTGATCAGCGGAAAGTCCTGCACACAGATCGCAAAGGAACTGAACACTGAGGGCATTCCAACGCCCGCCCAGCACAAAGCCGTATCCAGAAAGGCATCTTCCAAGAAGCCCCAGTGGACACATCGCAGTCTCCTGACTATGATAGAGAGTGTGAAGTACACCGGAACAATGGTCAATCACACCCGCGAAAGCAGATTCATCCGTGACAGAAATCAGAGGCGCGTTCCGAAAGAGGAATGGTATATCCGTGAAAATGCGCATGAGGCGATTGTGACGAAGGATGAGTACGAACAGGCGCAAGAGGCAATCCAAAGGCGCAGAAAGTCTGTCCGAAGCTCCCATGACCAGTCAGACCGAGTTTACTTCTGCGCTCATTGTGGCGGAAAACTTGAGAAAGCCAACGGAACCGTATTTGCCTGTCCGTCCCATCGGTATCACGATGGGAGTCCGTGTGAAAACGTCCGCTGGCGGAAAAGCGCACTTGAAGAAATCGTCTTTGAAGCACTGAAAAGACAGATCGAGATCGTCAGTGTTGAATCCGCAGCCGTTAGAAAAACAGCGAAGAGCAAAGGTGAAAGTCTGGAAAGACAGCTCGTCTTGCTGAAAGCCCAGTATGACGCCTGTGATCGTGAGAAGTTTACAATCTATGAAAACTATCGTGAAGGGAAGCTGACGCCGGAAGAGTATCTGTCCGGGAAAGACTCCCTTGCACAAAAACAAGCCGCCCTGAAAGAGCAGCTTGAAACCTGTGAGACCCAGCTTGAGGTCTTTCATCAGCAAAGTCTTGATGCAGAAGAACATCATGAAGCAGCAAGCCGGATGACCGGCTTGTCCGATGATAAACTCAGAGAGCATCTGTATGATGCAGTTGAACGTGTACTTGTTTATGACACCGCGACAATCGAAGTTGTCTGGAAGTTCAACGAATCAAAAATCGACACCGATGAGAACATCGGAGTTGCGAATTGACTCCGATGTTTCCTTTCGGGACAAACCTGTCGAATTTGCTCCTAAAATAACATAATCTATCGAAACCTCGTAGGTGCATCGTAGCACCGTCCGGAAAGCTCAAAGCCATTGATATTAAAGGCTTTTCGGATAGTTTGTAAAATTTTTTTGCACCTACTTGACATAAAGGGACGACCTCGGCCGCGTGGTCATCCCCAAAGAGATCCGCCGCACCATGCGCATCCGCGAGGGCGACCCGCTGGAGATCTACACCGACACCGACGGGCAGGTCATTTTCAAAAAGTATTCCCCGATGGGCGAACTGTCCGAGTTCGCCGCGCAGATCTGCGACGCGCTGCACAAGACTACCGGCGGCATCGCCGCCGTGTGCGACCGCGACGCCGTGATCGCCGTGGCCGGCGGCGGCAAGCGCGAGCTGCTCGACCGGCGCATCAGCCGCGAGCTTGAAGAGCTCATGAGCACGCGCGGCCAGTACGCAGCCGACAGCTGCACGCTGCCGGTCGTCGACACCGACGAGCGCTATGCCGTCTCCGTCGCCGCGCCCATCCTCTCCGAGGGCGACGTGCTCGGCTGCGTGCTGTTCGTGGCCGCGCACGGCGACGACCCTGCCGGCGAGACGGAGCGCAAGCTCGCGCAGGCCGTGTCGGGCTTCCTCGGCAAGCAGATGGAGAGCTGAGGGCACCGCGGGACCCAAAAGCGTCAGGGCGTATGTACGCCCTGACGCTTTTTCCGATCGATATAAAAAGACCTCCGGGCGCCCCCGGAGGCCTTTCGCTGCAGATGCAGCCGTTATGGACACGCGCCCCGTACGCTGCAGACACGCACCATGATCACTGTGGCGGGATGAGATTTGCCATGCGGCGGAGAACAAAAAGGGTAGATAAATCCGTAAAAAGAGATCAGATAAAAGAGAAAAGAATTGATAAAAAGAGATGGGTCAGATTGCGAAAATGGGTAAAAAATGTGCGTACGCAGACATCCCGACTTCACAAATGATACTTGCAGTTTATCTTAGCGGCGCCGGAAAGTCAAGAGAAATCCACCTTATTTTTCAAAAATCAGGGATTGTCAGGAAATTCACGTGTCTGGCAATTCTCTGGCAAAGGAAAACCGTTGAACTCCGCCGGAATGTGATGTAAAATAAAAATAAACATACGCAAGCAAAAGGGGGTACGGTGCATGACCGTATTGGTGACCGGCGGCATGGGCTACATCGGCAGCCACACGTGTGTGGAGCTGCTCGAGCAGGGCATGGATGTCGTCGTCGTGGACAATCTTGTCAACAGCAGTGCAGAGGCGGGCAGACGGGTCGAACAGATCACGGGCCGGCCGCTGAAATTTTATCAGATGGACGTGCGCGACCGCGCCGGGCTCGACCGCATTTTTACCGAACAGAAGATTGACTGCGTCATTCATTTCGCGGGCCTCAAAGCCGTGGGCGAGTCGGTGCATATGCCGCTGGAATATTACGACAACAACCTCGGCTCGACGATCACGCTCTGCGAGGCGATGCGTGACCACGGCGTCCGGCAGATTATCTTTTCCTCGTCGGCGACGGTGTACTCCGGCGACAATGAGATGCCGCTCTACGAGACGTCCCGTACCGGCGGCTGCACGAATCCTTATGGTTGGACGAAGTACGTCTGCGAGCAGATCCTGCGCGACTATGTTGTGGCCGACCCGAGCTGGTCGGTCGTGCTGCTGCGCTACTTTAACCCCATCGGCGCGCACCCGAGCGGCCTCATCGGCGAGGATCCGCGCGGCGTGCCGAACAATCTTATGCCCTACATTTCGCAGACGGCCATCGGCCGGCTGGAATGCCTGAGCGTCTTTGGCGACGACTATGATACGCCGGACGGCACCGGCGTGCGCGATTATATTCACGTCATGGATCTCGCGCGCGGCCACGTCGCGGCAATCGCCTACATGGCCGAGCATCCGGGCGAGAGCATCTTCAACCTCGGCACCGGCAAGGGCTACAGCGTACTCGAGATGGTGCACGCCTTTGAGACGGCCAACCACGTGCATGTGCCGTACCGGATCGCGCCGCGCCGCGCGGGCGATCTGCCGACCGTGTATGCCTGCCCGGACAAGAGCGCGCGCATCCTCGGCTGGCGCGCCGAGTATTCGCTTGAGGACATGTGCCGCGACAGCTGGCATTGGCAGACACAAAACCCCAACGGCTACGAAACTGCCTGACGGACTGACCGCGCCCGGGCCGGAGTTTTCTCCGGCTCGGGCAGCGCTGCGCCGCCTGCGGGCGGTGCTTTTTTGCGGCCTGAAGGGGCCGCGCTGTTCACATAATGTGCAACAAAAATCGAATTGCTTATTGACAGCCTGTACTAGATGCTGTACGATATAGCAGATCGATATGCAAGATAAAGGGGATTTACACACAAGATATTGTGTTTTCCATTCGGAGGGGGAGGAACAGAGAAATGAAGATCATCAAGCGCAACGGCGCTGAGGCGACGTTTGACATTTCCAAGATCATCATGGCCGTCACGAAGGCTAACGCTGCCGTCGAAGAGAGCGACCGCATGACGCCGCGGCAGATCCAGCGCATTGCCGAGAGCGTGGAGCTCGCCTGTCAGGAGCTGGGCCGCAGTGCCGCCGTGGAAGAAATTCAGGACATGGTCGAAAAGCAGATCATGGCCCACGGCGCGTTCGAGGTCGCCAAGGCCTACATCACCTACCGCTATACCCGCAGCCTGGTGCGCCGCGCCAATACGACCGACGACCGCATCCTGAGTCTCATCGAGTGCAACAACGAAGAGGCCAAGCAGGAAAACTCCAACAAGAACCCGATCGTCAACAGCACGCAGCGCGACTACATGGCCGGCGAGGTCAGCCGCGACATCACGAGCCGCCTCCTGCTGCCGAAGGACATCGTCGAGGCGCACGAGGAGGGCATCATCCACTTCCACGACGCAGATTATTACGCGCAGCACATGCACAACTGCGACCTCGTGAACCTTGAGGACATGCTCGAAAACGGCACCGTTATCACCGGCACACTCATCGAGCGGCCGCACAGCTTCTCGACCGCGTGCAACATTGCGACCCAGATCATCGCGCAGGTCGCCTCCAACCAGTACGGCGGGCAGTCGATCTCGCTGACGCACCTGGCCCCGTTCGTGCAGGTCAGCCGTGAGCGCATCCGCCGCGAGGTCGCGGCCGAGATGCAGGCCATCGACGCGCATCCGGGCGAGGAGAAGCTGGCCGAACTCGTCGAAAACCGCGTGCGCGAGGAGATCCGCCGCGGCGTGCAGACGATCCAGTATCAGGTCGTCACGCTGCTGACTACGAACGGCCAGGCCCCGTTCGTGACGGTGTTCATGTACCTCGGCGAGGCGAAAAACGAGCAGGAGCGCCACGACCTCGCCATGATCATCGAGGAGACGCTGCGCCAGCGCTATCAGGGCGTGAAAAACGAAAAGGGCGTCTGGGTCACGCCGGCGTTCCCGAAGCTCATTTACGTGCTCGAGGAGGACAACATCCACGAGGATTCCCCCTACTGGTACCTCACGGAGCTGGCCGCCCGCTGCACCGCCAAGCGCATGGTGCCGGACTACATCTCCGAGAAGAAGATGCTCGAGCTGAAAGTGGACAAAAACGGTGAGGGCCACTGCTACACCTGCATGGGCTGCCGCAGCTTCCTGACCCCCTATGTGGACCCCGAGACCGGCAAGCCCAAGTATTACGGCCGCTTCAATCAGGGCGTCGTGACCATCAACCTGCCGGATGTGGCGCTGTCCTCCGGCGGCAATATGGAGAAGTTCTGGAAGATCTTTGACGAGCGGCTGGAGCTGTGCCACCGCGCGCTCATGTGCCGCCACGAACGGCTCAAGGGCACGCTCTCGGACGCCGCGCCCATCCTGTGGCAGTACGGCGCGCTGGCCCGCCTGAAAAAGGGCGAGCCGATCGACAAGCTCCTCTACGGCGGCTACTCGACCATTTCCCTCGGCTACGCGGGATTGTATGAGTGCGTCAAGTACATGACCGGCAAGTCTCACACCGACCCCTCGGCCACGCCGTTCGCGCTCGAGGTGATGCAGCATATGAACGACGCCTGCGCCAAGTGGAAGCAGATGCACAACATCGACTTCAGCCTTTACGGCACGCCGCTGGAGTCCACGACGTACAAGTTTGCCAAGTGTCTGCAAAAGCGCTTCGGCATCATTCCCGGCGTCACGGACAAGGGCTACATCACCAACAGCTACCACATCCACGTGACGGAGAATATCGATGCGTTCAGCAAGCTGGCCTTCGAGTCAAAGTTCCAGGCGCTGTCGCCCGGCGGCGCGATCAGCTACGTCGAAGTGCCGAACATGCAGAACAACATTCCGGCCGTGCTCGAGGTCATGAAGTTTATCTATGACAACATCATGTACGCCGAGCTCAACACCAAGAGCGACTACTGTCAGGTCTGCGGCTACGACGGCGAGATCGAGATCGTCGAGCACGACGGCAAGCTCATCTGGCGCTGCCCGAACTGCGGCAACACGGATCAGGACAAGATGAACGTGGCCCGCCGCACCTGCGGCTACATCGGCACCCAGTTCTGGAACCAGGGCCGCACGCAGGAGATCAAGGAGCGCGTGCTGCACCTGTAACGCGCGAAATCAAAAATAACCGGCGGGCGTGTCCACATGGCGCGCCCGCTGCTTGCGAGGAATTGCTATTATGTATTATGGGGAGATCAAAACCTGCGACATTGCCAACGGCGTCGGCGTGCGCGTGACGCTGTTCGTCTCCGGCTGCACGAACCACTGCTACAACTGCTTTCAGCCGCAGACGTGGGACTTTCACTACGGCAAGCCGTTTGACGCGGCGGCAGAGCAGGTGATTTTTGCCGAGCTGGAAAAGCCCTTCATCCGCGGCCTGACGCTGCTCGGCGGCGATCCGTTCGAGCCGGAAAACCAGCGTGCGCTCGTGCCGTTTCTGCGCCGGGTGCGTGCGCGGTTCCCGGAAAAGGACATCTGGGCGTATTCGGGCTTCACGCTCGACAAGGAGCTCACCGTTGACGGCGCGCACCCGCGCTGCGAGGTCACGGATGAGATGCTCTCGCTCATCGACATTCTTGTTGACGGACGCTATGTGGACGCGCAGCGCAACATCAGCCTGCGCTTTCGCGGCTCGGAAAACCAACGCATCATTGACATGAACCGGACCCGCGCGGCGGGCCGCATCGTACTCTGGGAGGGCATGAACGGATGGAAGTAAAGATTCAGAAGCTGCGCCCCGGCGCCGTGACGCCCCGCCGCGGCAGCGCGGACGCCGCCGGCTACGACCTCTATGCCTGCCCGGCGGACGGGCAGAGCGTCACCATCGCGCCGCACGCGACGGCCATGATCGGCACGGGCCTCGCACTCGCCATCCCGGCGGGGTATTTCGGCGGCGTGTTCGCGCGCAGCGGCCTCGCGTCCAAGCAGGGGCTGCGCCCGGCCAACTGCGTCGGCGTGATCGACGCCGACTACCGCGGCGAGTGCACCGTCGCGCTGCACAACGACACCGACGAAGTGCGCACCGTCGCGCCCGGCGACCGCATCGCCCAGCTCGTGATTCTGCCGTTTCTGGCGGCGGAGTTTTCGGAGGCGGACGCGCTCGATGCGACCGACCGCGGCGCGGGCGGCTTCGGCAGCACCGGCCGGTAAACAGAATAGAAAGAGCCAGATCCCCGGAGCGCTGCTCCGGGGATCGGGCTTCTTTTATGTTCAGCGGTCGGCGGCGAACACAGGCGAGAACTCGTCGAGCCGCTCGGAGG
>OIAB01000348.1_pt1 | contig 11100 bp, 7 predicted proteins | sample 1580651 | NCBI WGS metagenome assembly OIAB01 (sample SAMEA3882540, study PRJEB24775) | human gut metagenome | biome: human-associated habitat; feature: intestine environment; material: feces | place: Netherlands | collected 2009/2010
TGATTATAAAGGGAAAGAGGCAGTTGCACTGACAGCAGGAAAGTACAAAGCAATCGTGGCACCTTTTTTAGGCAGTAATGTCATCCGTATGCAGGATGTTGAAAATGACATTGAGATTTTCCGTTATGACGAATCCCTTTCTGTTGAGGATCTGAAGAAGAGCCCGGAGGTGTATGGACTTCCGACCCTGTATCTTCCAAACCGCCTTGCAAATGGCGTGCTGAAGGTAAGCGATGCAACCTATCATTTTCCATTGAATGATCCGCTTGGCAACCATATTCATGGTTTCCTGCATAAGCGTGAGCATACACTTGTGAGTGCAGCCGTGGACGGCAAGAAGGCAATCGCAAAGACAGAGTACATATATGACAAGAACGATGAATTTTTCGAGACATACCCAGTCAGCTTCAAGGCAGAGTTCACATTTACTTTGTCCGATGACGGTCTGGAGTATGCATTTACAATGACAAATACATCTGACAAGCAGATGCCATATGGTATGTGCAACCATACAACGATTAACGGACCTTTCACAAAGGATGGAAATGGTCTGGATATGCGTCTGTATATCCCGGTTGGCGAGAAGTGGGAGCTTTCAAAGTCCTGCATTCCGACAGGTGACATGCTCGTACAGACAAATCACGACAGACAGTATCTGACTGGTTCACAGGTTCCAGTGCTGCATGATATTGACAATGACGTATTCTTTGCAGAGGAAGGAAGTCTGGATGGCAAGCCATTCTATGGCGCAGTGGCAACGGATGCTGCAACAGGCAAGCGTATCTGCTATGAAGTATGTAAGGACTTCAAATTCTGGGTTGTATGGAACGATCATGGAGACAAAGGATACTTCTGTCCAGAGCCTTGCACATGGATCATCGATGCACCAAACCAGCCAATCCCAGCAGAGGAATCTGGTTACAAGGAGCTTGCACCGGGTGAATCTCATACGGTGACGGAGAAGATCTATACCGCGTAAGCGTGTGGTGACAAGGGAGGGTTATTTATGAATAAGAGAAGAGTATGGGCACTTGTGCTTTCAATCGTGATGGTGCTGTCTGTATTTGCATATGTCCCGGTTCAAAATGTGGAAGCCGCAGGGGTTTCGGTACAATACAAATCACACGTTCAGACATTTGGTTGGGAATCTGCATGGAAGCGTGATGGAGAAGCCTCCGGAACAAGCGGAAAAGCAAAACGGCTGGAAGGAATCCGGATCACAGTCTCCGGAGATAATCTGGGGGTCCGTTATACAACACATTGCCAGACATATGGCTGGCTCCCGTGGGTTTCGAATGGTGAGATGAGCGGAACACAGGGCGAAGCAAAGCGTCTGGAAGCGATTAAAATTGAGTTAACCGGTGCAAATGCACAGAATTACGATATTTATTATCGTGTGCATGCACAGTCATATGGCTGGCTTGCCTGGGCAAAAAATGGACAGGCAGCCGGAACAGCAGGGCTTGCTAAGCGGTTGGAGGCAATTCAGATTGTTGTTGTCGCAAGGGGAACAACGGTTCAGAATAATGTCAATGGTATCGTAAGCAGGTATGGGAGAAACTACGTATCGCTCAATGGCGCCTCTGATTTGAATGTCGGAGGTCAGGAGACGACCAACATTACATATCGTACGCATGTACAAAGCTATGGCTGGGAGTCCCGCTGGAGAATGAATGGCGAGATGTCCGGAACAAGCGGGCAGGCAAAACGGCTGGAGGCAATCCAGATTTACCTTACTGGAGAACTTGCCAATCACTATGATGTTTATTACCGCGTACATGCACAGTCGTATGGCTGGCTTGGATGGACAAGAAATGGAGCAGCTGCTGGAACGGCCGGATATGCAAAAAGGTTAGAGGCAATCCAGATCGTTCTTGTTCAAAAGAACGGGGCGGCTCCGGGAAATGTTGCAGGTATCGTATCTACAGTTGGAACGGGTTTTGTGAACCGGCCTGAAATTGCTTTGCCGGAAAATCCGGTATCAAACGGAAGCACCGGTTCAAACGGAACATCGGGTTCAACGGGTTCAACCGGAGCAAACAAGAACGATGTTACCAGATATTCATATGAAATCGTTCCTCTGCTGGAGCCTTTCAATGAGTATTTCTATGTGAAGACGAATAATCCGGATGTTTCCTATGTTCGTTTTGAGGATAAAAACAGTAAGTATAAGGCCGGAAAAGGAGCTTATCTTATCCCGACGACCCGGAGATTTTTCGATGTCAAATACGAGAATAAAGAAACCGGACGTGTGAAGGGCGGATATATATTCGAGATGTCTGAATCGGGTTCCGATGGCGGAGCATATACATTGCAGCAGGCTGATCGTGCCTATAAAGTCACTTATTCGGGAAATGTGTCGTATTAAACAATGCCGGTTTATACGGATACACCGGTTCAGGTTTCCTGCAAATCGGTGGAGAGTCTGACCGATTATCTGATTAACAATTACACGGATAAATCAAAAGGATTGTTCGACAATCTGCAAAGTGTGAACTCAGCGTTGGGGCGGCTTTCTGTCTATCCGAAAAACATCGTTGACACATCGAAGCCGGATCCGAATCGCCCGTATCCGCTGCTGGCAACATCTCCATACCCGGAATTGTCTTTGAATGAACACTATTCGATGTGGCAGTCGGCGGATGAGATGATGTTCCTGGAATACCTTCATCCGATGGTGTTGTCATCCGTAGGAGTTCCGGGCGTTATGGCGAATGTAGCGAAAGCGTTGCAGCCGGATTGTACGGTTTCGTCAGGCTCGGCGCATTATCTGGTCGATGTAACATGGAACGGAACAACGAAATCATATGGTGGTGCCGGAAACGGAAATACGGATCCGGTTATGTCCAAATATATTGAAAGTTTATTTACCTTTGACGGTGGAGCGAATGATTACGCATTTTCTTCGTCCCTCGATAAACTGGAAAGGAAAATTCATCAATATGAGAAACAATCGACCGATGAGTTACAGACATATCGGAATCAGTTGTCCGGAGATGAATTTGAGAAAAAGATTGGCGCAGGCAATTGGCTGAAGGTTGCTGCTGAGGGCTGGGGATATGGAACGGCATATACGTATGTGAGTGCATATACAGGTGTTGGAAGCGGCGTCCACCATATGGAGGATGTATGGGTGGACGGAAGATATGTCGATAAGAATAACTGTATTGACCTGAAGGCAACTTATGCACAGCATCCGACTTCGGATATTCTTGTCCGGAATAAAACATTTACAAATGCATCCGGCAAAACCGTCACACAGGATGTCCTGTATGAATATGATGCGCAACGAGGTGGCTGGTATGCAGTGAAGTCGTATTACGGAAGAAACTGGTGGTATTCAGATTCATATGATAAGCTTCCGGCTGACATGAAACTATCCAAAGAACAGGTCGCAAATATGCGGGTTGATAGTAACGCAGGGAAGTTGCCGGAAACCGGTCTGATCTATGATGGGACGGTAGCACCCGGGACACCATTTTTCAATTAAATGATGAAATATTATACATGTGCTTGTACCGGTAAGCAGTGACAGATGCGCATGAGATAGTAATGAAAAAGCATGGTTGGTTCATAATGAGCCGTCCATGCTTTTTGCATTTAATCTTCATGCAAACACCAAGCATTGCGTCTTGGACATTGCGTTTCAGACATTGTGCTTCAGGCATTGCGTCTTGGACATTGTGCTTCAGACACCATGCAGCTTCTTAATGATTGGGCGGACTGTGCCGATATAAAAGACAGAGAACCAGTTCGGGCAACCGGAACGATGCAAGATAGGAATAATATCATACAAATTAATGATGCAAGGAGCATTTTATGCAGAATATCAATATCAAAAATTCACAGGATGCCATCAAAGCGTATAGTGACAGTGCAAATGCTTACAGTGGAACAAAGATGAAGACTGCTTCGGTCGATCAGCTCGATGCCTTCGAGAAGGTCGGGCAGGTGCAGTACGACAGGAATTCTTCGGTCGACACGAATGCGCAGACGGTCATGGATAATTTCAATGAGTACCGCAAGGACATGCAGGAGAAGGCGAAGCAGGAACAGCAGGAAGAGACAAGCGACGAAGAACAGGCGCGTGCAGATGCACGGGAGATTGCGCGTTCCCTTACTTCCGAGGAGATAAAGAAGCTTCGTATGATGGGCGTGGATGTCGCTTCGGCATCGCTTTCGGACATAGAAGGGCTGGTTACTTCCATGCGTGCAGATGCGCGTAAGGACGCGCTTGTAAATGTGCTCGCGCAGGCGCAGATCGAGGAGGGAGACGCCTCGAATCTGGTTTTTACAAGTAGCGGGGCGCAGATAGCCGGGACAGATGTGAAGCTGCAGGTGGGGAACAAGGACATTCTGTACCTGTTGAAGAATCGGCAGCCACTCACGCAGGAGACACTCTACAAGGCGCATTACAGTGGACAAAGAGAGATTGCCGCGGTGGATGAATTGGGAGGAGACACCGCATATGCGGCGAAACAGGCTGCACAACAGACAATATCCAGGCCGCAGCAGAGCGCTGGACAATCGGTGTATGCTTCGGGTGAAGATGGAAATGCAGATTCCGGCTTGCAGGCGCAGCTCGCACATGTGATCATGCAGGCTGGATTTGTCGTGGATGAAACAAGTATGGCCGGGGCAAATCTGCTTCTGGCAAATGATATTCCGGTCACGACGGATTCCGTGCGGGCTTATATGCAGATGCAGGCGCAGATCGGGAAGGATATCGGTGAACTGCCGACGGCACAGCAGGCAGAGAAGCGGCAGACACAGGAGCTTGAGACGAGAGCGGCAAAGCTCAGACAGGATGCAGCTTCGATTACAGCAGAGGATGTGGCACAGGCAGTACGTACAGAGCGGCCGCTTACAATCGCTGCGCTGGTGGCGGCGCATTATGATGGGGTACGGGATGGACAGACCGGTGGACAGCCGGTGGGAGCATACGACGAAACCGCGGATAAGGGTACACAGTTACAGGATGGCCGGAGCGCAGGTTCCGACATACAGAATCAGACGCTGCGGGAGGTAACGGCACTGCGGCAGTTAGAGGAGATCCGGCTCTCCATGACACAGAGTGTTGCGGTACGGATGCTCTCCGTGGATATCAATATTGATACTCGTGAACTGGCGCAGGTGGTGGCGAAGCTGCGAAATGCAGAGGCACAGCTTACGCAGGAGATGTTTGCGAAGCAGGGTGTTGCGCCAACCGAAGAAAACAAGGCAATCTATCAGCAGATGCAGGCAGATCTGCAGACGATTGGCACGGCACCGGCAACAAGGCTTGGCGTGTTGGCGGGTACGGACGCGCTGCAGTCGGTGACGGTACATGGATTTGCGAAGCTTGTACAGGAAGAACACCAGATCGGTGGACAGGCGGGTGATATGCAACGCCGGATGTCCGATAACAATGTGCCGGATGGGGTGGCAGATATATCGACACAGACGATCCGGCGTTCCGTTGATTTCGCAGCGATGGAGCGCGGATATGAGGCACTTGGTACAGCCCCGCGTGCGGATATGGGAGATAGTATCCGCAAAGCATTTTCAAATATCGAAGATATACTGACAGATATGGAGCTGCCGGTGGATGAGGAACATACACGAGCGGTACAGATTCTCGGGTATAACCGCATGGAAATCACGGAGGAAAATATCGCACAGATCATAGAGTATGAAAGAGCGGTCAATGATATGCTTGCCGCATGCCATCCGAATGCGGTGCTGTCTATGATCCGGGGTGGTATCAACCCGCTTGATATGACAGTCGATGAACTCAATCAGACACTGCGGGACAAAAATTACAAAGCAGGTGTGAAGGAGACAGACGATTTTGCAACGTATCTGCGTGATGTAGAGAAGCGTGGACAGATCAGCAGCGAGGAACGCGCAGGATATATCGGGGTGTACCGGGTATTTAAGCAGTTAGAGAAATCCGGCGACCGGGAAGCCGGGTATCTGTTCGCGAACAACAGCCGGCTTACCGTGCGTAATCTGATTACTGCGATGCGAAGCCGGAAGGCCGCCGGGATGGAGGCTGTGGTCGATGATTCGTTCGGTATGCTTGCGGATCTGCAGACACGTGGGGAGAAGATGGATGATCAGATCGCGCGTGCATATGCGGGACGGGTTGGTGCGGATGGTAACTGGACCGGACAGCTCCGCATGGGAGAGAAAGATGAATATATGAGCCGAAATGAACCGATGGCTGCGCAGGAAGAATATAAAAACCCATGGGAGAAAATCTCTGATTCTCCGATGCTTGCACAGGCAGAACAGCTTCTGCAGGCAAATGATATTGAAGAGAGCGCACAGAATCTGGAAGCGGCGGATTATATACTGCAGGGAATGTCGGTAGGACCGGAAGCAGAAGCTGTCAATCATCAGGCGTCCATGAATTTCTATACATTTGCATCACAGGTATGGAAGCAGATTGGATGGCAGGACCATACGAAGGAGGATGCAGTTGACGCAGAGACGGATGCTATGGCGAAGTCCCTCACAGGAGAGGAGATTGCGTTGCCGTTTGAATCGGAGATGCTGCTGAAACAGATCGAAGCAGACGCAGATCTGGCGCAGATGTATGCGGATATCCGGCAACAGATGGTAGAGCAGATGTATGATCAGGCAGAAGAAGGAAATATAACATCAGATCAGCTGCAGGGCATGAAGGTCGTGCAGGCAGGATTCCGAATATTGGGAGCCATGGCGGGCAGAAGGCAGTATCAGCTCCCGGTTGAGACAGAGTCAGGTATGAAGGTAGTGAATCTGACGATGCAGACGGGCGGAGTAGAAGCCCGCGGCATCACGATCCGGATGGCGGCAGGGGTGCATGGTATGCTGCAGGCGCAGATCCGGATGGACGAAGCGGGAACATGCACGGGTGAGATTCTTGGCGGTTCCTCGGAGGCGAATACATGGCTTGCTGGACAGACGGATGCGTTCCGGGAACTGCTTGCCGGAAGTGAATATGCGGATGCGGCAGTTGCGCTTGGAGAAAGCCGTACAGCGGCGCGTGGAACGAACGGGGGAGCGGACACACAAAAACTGTGTCGGGCGGCAATATTCTTCGTTAAGGCTATGGCGAAACTTACCGATATATAACATAGTAAAACCGGGATGCGGACGTATAATGTGCCGCGGACATGATGCCGGATAAGAAGCAGACATTTGGATAGCTGAAGCATAACGAACGAGTTTAAGGAGGCAGACCATGAGAATTAATTATAATGCGCTGGCGATGAATGCCACGACGAATTTCGGTAAAATAAATAATAAAGTTGCAAAGTCGATGTCCAGACTTTCTTCTGGTTATAAGATTACAAGCCCGGCAGATGATGCGGCAGGACTTGCGATTTCAAAGAAGATGAGTGCACAGATCCGGGGACTTGACCGCGCGGCTTTGAATTCTAACGATGGTATCTCTGTGATCCAGTCCGCAGAGGGCGGCATGGAGGAGATGCACAGCATTTTAGGACGTATGCGGGAACTGGCTGTGCAGGCGGCAAACGATGTCAATGATGAGGTCGATCGTGATGCGATTCAGGAGGAGATTGATTCCCTGGCGGCTGAGCTGACACAGATTTCCGATACGACCGCATTTAACGGACAGACACTGCTGAATGGGGATCTGACGAGACGTTCCCTGTCCAGTGTCAATGGTGTGAAAGCAACATACATTTCATCAGAGGTAAGCACGGGTGTTTATTCGATCAATGTCACAGCCGATGCAGAGCAGGCATCTATGACGACAGGATTTACCTATTCTACAGCCGTGATCACAAAAGAGCAGGCAGGAACTTTGAAGGTAAATGGATTTGCAATCGAGATCGAGGAAGGCATGACGATGGAGGATGTATATGGAAAGATCCAGACCAGCCTTGCCAAGATCAATATTGATGTCTTTGCGTCGAATGACGGAACGACAGAGGAGAGCTTTGACAGTGGAGCACCGGTGGTGTTCCGCACAAAGGGATATGGCAGCAGTGAGAAAATCAGCATCTCTGTGGGAAATCCGGAGCTGGCAGCGGTGTTTGGAGTGACAGATGGCACGATGATGCAGGGCAAGGATTGTCAGGCAGCTTTGAACATCACAGAAGATGGATTTTCTACGACTGCAACTTTGAAGACAAATGGAAATAAGATTGAAGTCACAGACCGAAGCGGCTTCTCTATGACGATTGAAGCAGATCCGGGCGCTGTTGCCGAAAATGGTGGAGCTGTAACAGCAGAGATCGAAGTGCTGTCGGCTGGAACGATGGTAATACAGACAGGTTCCAACGAGGGTGAGCAGTTAGCCATCGACATTCCAGAGCTGAATGCAAAATCACTTGGCGTGGATGAGTTGATCATGTACACACATGAATATGCAAGTCAGGCAGTTGATATCATTGATGAGGCAGTGAAGAAAGTTTCGGCTGCACGTTCGAAGCTGGGTGCGTATGAGAACCGGCTGGATGATGTGCATTCGAATCTCGAAGTGCAAAGTGAGAGTATCACGGAGGCTTATTCGCGGATCATGGATACGGATATGGCTGAGGAGATGACAGAATATACGCAGCAGGAGGTTTTGTCGCAGGCGGCAATCTCCATGATGCAGAAGGCGAACGACAGACCGGAATCGCTGTTACAGCTGCTGCAGTAGGCGGCGCAGACCGGATTGGGATAATATGTATAAGACAGGAATATGAGGAAACCACCATGACACAGGAACAAAAACAGGAATTCACACGGCGCATCAGTCAGGAGAACCACAGCGGTCTGATTCTGGTGCTATGTGATATATTTCATACATACGGCATGGATGCGATGGCAGCGTACGAAGCGGAGAATATGACCACATACCTGCAAACGATTGGGCAGGCGCGTCGTGCGATGCAGGAGCTGATTGAATGTTTCTCGAAGGAAGATCCGCTTGGAAGAAATGTGATTGCCATTTTGCGATTTATCTATGGGAAGCTTGTGCGCTCGGAAGTACGCAGACAGCCGGATGAACTGGATCGATGTGTGCAGATGGTCGATGATTTACGTGTCGGATTTGTACATTTACACGAACTTGACAACGAGGGCGCTGTGATGCAGAATGTACATCAGGTGTACGCTGGACTTACCTATGGGAAAGGAACCCTGAACGAGAGTATACAGGGTGTAAACTACGAAAAACGTGGATACCAGGTCTAAGAGCAAAACGATGCCATGCTTTATCAGAAATGGTAAAGTATAAGTAGTTAAAATAAAAAGGAGTAAGTAAAGATGAAAAAAGATGATTGTATTTTCTGCAAGATCGCAAATGGAGAGATTCCATCTGCAACGGTATATGAGACACCAGAGTGCCGTGTAATTCTGGATCTGGCACCAGCCAATCAGGGACATGCGCTGATTCTGACGAAGGAGCACTACGATAATATCTACCAGCTTGATGAGGAGACTGCAGGCAAGGTATTTTCGCTTGCAACCCACGTTGCGAAAGCGGTACAGGAAGAGACTGGCTGCGAGGGCCTGAATATCGTGCAGAACAATGGCGAAGTAGCTGGACAGACTGTGCATCATTTCCATATGCATGTGATTCCACGTCACGCAGGGGATGACGTACAGGTGACATGGAAGCAGGGCGAGACAGAATCAGAATCCTTGAAGGCACTGGCAGATGCAATCAAGAAGCATATCTAAGGATAAACAGACGCAGTCGGGGAGGCTGTCGAAACGGCAGATTGTGTTTCTTGTATTGTCGGTACTGTTCGCGATTATGATCTTCTGTTTCTCTGCCAGAAATGGCGAGGAATCGACGGAGGACAGTTATACGGTCGGTATGGAGTTTGGACGCATTGTACATCCGGATTTTAAGAACTGGTCGGAGGAAGCACAGCTTGCGTTTGCAGCGAAGGTCGATCATCCGATCCGAAAATTGGCACATGCGACGGAGTATGCCGTCTTTGCAATGCTGCTCTGTGGTGTATGGCTGGATGCCCGAAGAAAACGAAAGGTGTCTGCGTTATTCGCGTGGGGAACTGCGACGGTGTATGCGGCGACGGATGAGTTTCATCAGTTGTTTGTTCCTGGACGGAGCGGACAGGTAAAGGACGTGCTGCTCGATAGCTGTGGCGCAGCAGTGGGCGTGCTGATTCTGATGCTTGTTGCGGTGCTGATTCGATTTATCCGTAAAAAGCATGAAACACAGGAATGAAAATCGCCAGAATATGCGCAAATACAACGAAATTAGCAAATAAAACCATTGACAATTAGAAATATATGATATATGTTAAACATGTCTCTCTTATTCAGAGTGGTGGAGTCATAAGGGACGAAGAAGCCACGGCAACCCCGGAGACGGAAGGTGCCGACCTGAGCGATACTTAGATTAAGTTGTCGAGCAATAAGAAGATTTGATAACGACTTTCAAATCCGGTTGCTTGCAGCCGGATTTATTTTTTATGAATTGCCGCTGAAAAAGAGACAAAGAACCATAGACAAATGCATTCCAAAGGAGGAACAAATGGAGAAGTTATTATTTACTTCAGAATCAGTAACCGAAGGCCATCCTGACAAAATCTGTGACCAGATCAGTGATGCCGTATTAGATGCGCTTTTAGCGCAGGATCCTATGAGCCGTGTTGCCTGTGAGACAGCCGTAACAACCGGACTGGTACTTGTTATGGGTGAGATCACAACAAAGGCACAGATCGATATTCAGACAATCGTACGTGAGACAATTCGTGAGATCGGTTATGACCGTGCAAAGTACGGATTTGACTGTGATACCTGTGGTGTGATCGTTGCACTTGACAAGCAGTCAACCGATATCGCAATGGGTGTTGACAAGGCACTCGAAGCAAAGGAAAATCATATGTCCGATGAGGAGATTGAGGCAATCGGCGCTGGCGATCAGGGTATGATGTTCGGCTATGCTACAGATGAGACTCCGGAATATATGCCGTATCCCATCTCTCTGGCACACAAGCTGACCAGACAGCTGACCAAGGTTCGTAAGGATGGTACACTTTCCTATTTAAGACCCGACGGAAAGAGTCAGGTATCCGTAGAGTATGATGAGAATGGCAAGCCTTTTCGTCTGGAGGCAGTCGTTCTGTCTACCCAGCATGACGA
>OIAB01000356.1_pt1 | contig 10772 bp, 10 predicted proteins | sample 1580651 | NCBI WGS metagenome assembly OIAB01 (sample SAMEA3882540, study PRJEB24775) | human gut metagenome | biome: human-associated habitat; feature: intestine environment; material: feces | place: Netherlands | collected 2009/2010
GCCGCGCCGCGCGTGACACCCGCGCCGGTGTTCACGGCACCCGCGCGCCCCGCGTCGGGCACACCGCCAGCGCCGGAGCCGGTCGTGCCTGTCGCACAGCCCGCGCAGACCGCCATCGAGCCGGAGCCGGTCTTCCCCTCCCCGCTCGAGCGCGCCGCGCCCCCGGCCGAGCCGCCCGCCCGGCTGATCGGCGAGGCGATGCACACGTACATCCTCGTCGAGAAGGGCGAGACGCTCATCCTCATCGACAAGCACGCGGCACACGAGCGCATCAACTTTGACCGCATGCGCCAGAGCCCTGCCGACATCCCGTCGCAGACGCTGCTCGAGCCGCTGCCCTTCACGCCGGACGCGAGCGATGCCGACGTGCTGCAGCAGTACGGCGACGTGCTCGCGGAGTTCGGCTTCACGCTTGAGCCGTTCGGCCGCAATGATTACATTCTCCGCGGCGTGCCCGCGCAGCTCGACGCGGCGGACGCCCTGCCCGCACTCGAGGAGATCTGCGCGCAGCTGCGCCACGGCGCGCGCATGGACGCGCAGTCCGTGCGCGACGAAGTGCTCAAGACCGTGGCGTGCAAGGCGGCCATCAAGGCCGGCTGGCAGACCGAACCCGAGGAGCTGCTGCGTCTGGCGGACGCAGTGTGCGCCGGCGAGGTGAAATACTGCCCGCACGGCCGCCCCGTCGCCGTGACGCTCACGCGCCGGGAGCTGGACAAGCTCTTCAAGCGCATTGTTTAAAAAGACTACAGGGAGCGCCGGAACGCGCTCCCTGTCAGACTGTACAACTCTGTTTACTTGTGGTAGTACAAAATGCCCATGCAGCCGGGGCCGCAGTGGTTCGACACCGTGCAGCCGGCCTGCGTGTGGAGAACCTCCTCAAACGGCTGGCACGCGCGCACAACGCGCTCGAGCTCCTTCCACGTGGCCTCATCGATGCCGGAATCCGTGATGAAGATGCGGTGGCAGTCAATGTCGTCGCGGCCCTTGAGCCGATCCTCGATGTACTGCACGTAGCACTTTTCAAGCTTGCCGCGGTACTTGCGGCCCACGCCCATCTTCCCGTCCTTGACCTCGATGCACGGCTTGAGGTGCAGGAGATTGGCGCTCATGGCCACGAGCGCCGAGCAGCGGCCGCCGCGCTTGAGATATTCCAGCGTGTCGATCACGAAGCTGACATCAAGCTTCTCGCGCTTTTTCTCCAGCGCCGCCGCAATGTCGGCCGCATCCATGCCCTGCTCGGCCATCTCGGCCGCGTTGAGCACCAGGTGGCCGATGCCGGTCGAGAGGTTGCGCGAATCCACGGGGTAGACGTTCGTAAACTCCTTGGCCGCGATGCAGGCGTTCTGGTAGCAGCCGGACATGTCACTCGAGATCGTGAAGTGGATCACGGCGTCATATTCCTCCCGGCACGCGGCGAAGTACGCCAGATAGTCCGACACGTTTACCGCTGCGGTCTTGCAGAGCTTGCCGGTGGCGTTGGCGTAATCGTAGAGCTCCTGCGGGTGCACGTCAATGCCGTCGCGCAGGGTCTCCTCGCCGCGGATGATGTACAGCGGCGTGATGCCGATGTGATAGCGCTCGATCAGTTCGGGCGAGAGATCGCACGTGCTGTCGGCAGAAATTTTGATCTTCATGGGTTCACCTTCCTGAAAACTGGGGAATGTGCTTTCATTCTAACACATTTCTAATACTTTTCAACATAATCTTTCTGAATTCTCCCCCACGGAAAGGAGACTGTCACGATGCAGCCAAAACTTGTCGTCATCACCGGCCCGACCGCCTCGGGCAAGACCGCGCTCGGCGTGGCGCTCGCGCAGCGGCTGGGCGGCGAGGTCGTCTCGGCCGACTCGATGCAGATCTACCGCGGCATGGACATCGGCACGGCCAAGCCCACGCCGGAAGAAATGCAGGGCGTGCCGCACCACATGATCGACATCGCCGACCCCACGGAAAACTACTCCGTCTCGCGCTACGCAGCGGAGGCCTCCACCTGCGTGGATGATATCCTCGCGCGCGGAAAACTGCCAATCGTCGTCGGCGGCACGGGGCTGTATATCGACTCGCTCATCGCCGGGCGTACGTTTGCCGACGGTACGGCCGACACCGCGCTGCGGCAGGAGCTGAGCGAGCGCTACGACGAGATCGGCGGCGAGGGGCTGCTCGGCGAGCTGCGCAAGGTCGACCCCGAGCGGGCGGCAAAGCTCCACCCCGCGGACAAAAAGCGCATCGTGCGCGCTATGGAGGTCTATATCCTCACGGGCAAGACCATCACGCAGCACGACGCCGAGACCCGCACCGTGCCGCCGCGGTATGACGCGGCGAAGATCGCGCTCGATTTCGCCGTCCGGCAGGATCTCTACGACCGCATCGACCGGCGCGTGGAGCTCATGGTGCGCCAGGGCCTGTTCGACGAGGTGCGCGCGCTGCTGGCCGCCGGCGTGCCGGCCGACTGCACGGCCATGCAGGCCATCGGCTACAAAGAAGCCGTCGCCGCCGTGCGTGGGGAAGCCGCACCGCAGGACGCCGTCGCCGCCATCCAGCTCGCCTCCCGGCGCTATGCCAAGCGCCAGCTCACGTGGCTGCGGCGGGACCAGGACCTGTTCTGGCTCCGGCACGAAAAAACGCCGGACATGGACCGGGCGTGCCGCCTTTCGACGCAATTCTTGTCCGGCCGCGGTATAGAATAGTGGCCTGTACAAGCCCGGAGGAAACTGCCATTTTGACCGGATTTGTATAAATTCACTATTTCACGGAGCGGCAGATTGTGTTATGATAAATAAATGTACCCCCGCTCCGGCCAAAGGAGCGGCGATCATGCAAAAGACACAGAACCTTCAGGACGCATTCCTCAATTACATCCGGCGGGAAAAGATCCCCGTGACCCTGTTTCTCATGAACGGGTTTCAGCTGCGCGGCGTTGTGCGCAGCTTTGACAGCTTCGTCGTGCTCATCGACGCCGACGGCCGGCAGCAGATGATCTACAAGCACGCGATCTCGACGGTCGCCCCGGCGCGGCCGGTCTCGCTCGATCTGCAGGGCTGATCTCCCCGCCGCCCCCCGCCGAAAGGAGGGCCGGATTTGAAGAAAACGAATACCTTCACGAACATCGCCATGTTCGTGCTCTTCGCGGCCATGCTCGTGTATCTGGGCGTGTATCTGTTCCGTTCGACGCAGCAGTCCTACGCCACCGCCCCGGCGGTGCTCGTGACCGTCAGTGAGAGCGGGCAGGCCAGCGGCATCGTCGTGCGCGAGGAGCAGGTCATCGCCTCGGACAAGGAGTTTCTGTCCCTGTCCGTGGATGACGGCAAGGAGGTCGCGCGCGGCGGCGAGATCGCCATCGGCGTGGACTCCAAGGCCGCGCTCGACAGCGCCAGCCGCGCCCGCGAGCTAAAAAAAGAGATCGCCTACGTCTCGAGCCTGCTCTCGCGCGCGGGCAGCGCCTCCGGCGCGTCCGACCGCGACAGCGACGTGCGCAGCGCCATCCTGCAGCTCAACGCCGCCGTCTCCGCCGGCAGCACCTCGGAGCTGGACGACCTCTGCATGGATCTCAGCTCCCTGCTCTTTGGCTCTGCGACCGGCACCGTCTCGCAGGGCGACCTCGACGCGCTCAATGCCGAGCTGCACCAGCTGGAAAACGCCGGCGCCGGCCGCGGCAGCATCACGGCCCCGGCCGCGGGCCTGTTCACGTCCACGACCGACGGATATGAATCGCTCACGCCGGACATGCTCGAAAACCTCACGCCCGACGGCGTGGACGCACTCGAGCGCACCACGGCCGCGACGCCCGCCGACGCCATCGGCAAGCTCGTCACGGCGAAAAAGTGGTACTTTGCCTCCGTCATGAACAAGGCCGACGCCGACCGCCTGAACCTGAACGGCAGCGCCTCGCTCGACTTTCCGCAGCACTACAACGGCACCGTCTCGGCGACCGTGCTGAGCAAGAGCGAGCCGGACAGCAGCGGCAAGGTCGCCGTCGTGTTCGCGTGCAACGCAGCGCTGGCCGACACGCTGGCCATGCGCAAGACGACGGCCGACGTCGTCTACAGCGAGCACACCGGCCTGCGCGTCCCGCTCAAGGCCGTGCACATGGGCGACGACGGGCAGTCATACGTCTACGTCGTCACGGCGGCGCAGCTGGAGAAAAAACCGATCGAGATCATCTATCAGACCGACGACTACTGTCTCGTCGCCCAGAGCACGGAGAGCAACGCCCTGCGCGCCGGCAACGAGATCGTCGTCACCGGCAAGGGCCTGTCCAACGGGCAGGTCGTGAAATAAGGAGGCACCACCCACTATGAGCACCATTGCCGAAAACATTGCCGCCATCCGCGTGCGCATCGACGCCGCCGCCCGCCAAACGGGCCGCACGGGCGCCGACATCACGCTCGTGGCAGCGACGAAGATGAACGACGCCGCGCGCGTGCGCGAGGCCGTCGCCGCCGGGATCGACGCCTGCGGCGAGAACCGCGTGCAGGAAATGACCGAAAAGCTTGCCCAGGGCGCCTACACCGGCGCGCCGCTGCACTTCATCGGCCACCTGCAGACGAACAAGGTCCGGCAGGTCGTGGGCAAGGTCGATCTCATCCAGTCGGTGGACTCGCCGGAGCTGCTGGCCATGATCGAAAAGCGCGCGGCCATGCAGGGCATCGTGCAGGACATCCTGCTGGAAGTGAACATCGGCGGCGAGGCCGCCAAGAGCGGCGTGGACCCCGCCGCCCTGCCGCAATTGCTGGAAACGGCCGCCGGCTGCGCGCATATTCGCGTGCGCGGCCTGATGGCGATCCCGCCCGTGGCAGAAACTTCCGACGGAAATCATGCATATTTTACGAAAATGCATGAGCTTTTTGTTGACATCGGCAGAAAAAAATACGATAATGTTTCTATGGACTTTCTGTCCATGGGTATGAGCGGAGACTTTGAGGACGCCATTTGCGCCGGTGCGAACATGGTGCGTGTCGGCTCGTCGATCTTTGGCGCGCGGGATTATTCCCAACACTGAGCGCCGCTTCGGCGCACTCCGCAGAGATCAGTGCAGCGGCACGGCAGCCGCCGGCACGTAAAAGGGGGGTCCCGAATGGGATTTTTGGATGAACTGAAAAAAATGACCCGTCCGTACGATGACGACGACGAGTTTTTCGATGATGAGGATGAAGCGATCCCGGTCGCGGAAGCTGCCGCACCGGAGCGTCCGGCCCCGGCTCCCGGCGCCCGCGCCGAAAAAGAGCACCTTCATCCGCGACGATCCGGTGATGGAGCCGGAGCGCCCCGCGCCGAGCTACGCGCCGAAGGGCGACAGCCGCGTGGCCGACAAGGTCGTCAACCTCAACAGCGGCAGCCAGCTCAAGGTCGTGCTCGCCACGCCGAAGCAGTTTGAGTCCGCCGGAGAGATCGCGGACCATCTGCGTGATCGCCGCGCCGTGCTCATCAATCTGGAAAAGACGGATCCGGCCATCTCCCGCCGGCTGATCGACTTTTTGTCCGGCGTCGCCTACGCGCAGGACGGCAAGATCCGCCGCGTGGCCAGCGCGACGTATATCATCACGCCGTTCAATGTCGACCTCATGGGCGACCAGCTCGACGACATGGAGTCGGGCGAGTTCCATCTGTAAATCCGGGCATACTGTCCCTGACAGTGCCCGCCGTGTAGTACACCTATAGAAAGAATGGAGGACTATCCAACATGACTCCTCAGGATATTCGGGAAAAAACGTTTGAAAAAGCGATGTTCGGCGGATACGACATGGCCGCCGTGCAGAACTATCAGGAAGAAGTGGCCACCGAGCTTGCCAACGCGCAGAAGGAAGTTGCCGTGCTCAAGGGCAAGATGAAGGTACTGGTCGATAAGATAGAAGAGTACCGCGCCAGCGAAGACGCCATGCGTCTGGCCATACTGTCGGCCCAGAAGGTCGGCAAGCAGATAGAGGACGACGCTCAGGCCCGCGCCGACAAGATACTCGGCGAGGCCAAGGACACGTCCGACCGAATACTTGGCGGCCTCCAGCACGAAACCGCCAACGAGGAAGCCAAACTCCTCAACGCCAAAACGTCCTGCGCAAAATTTCTGGAAGATGTGCGTAATCTGTGCCTGAACCAGCTCGAGTACCTGGATAAGATCGCCGGGGCGAAGGCTGCGGCCGCGCAGCCTGCCGCCCGGCCGGCAAGCGTGAGCGCCGCCCCTGCCGAGCCGGTGTCCGAGCCCGCGCAGCCGGAAACTCCGGCCGCCGAGCAGCCCGCGGAAGCCATCCCCGTGTCCGCCGCCCCTGTGGAGGCGCAGCCGGTGGAGACCGACGATACCGCGGCCGACAGCGCAGCAGATGACGCCACGCAGCTTTATCACTTCCTGCATAACAGCTGAGTGAACATGCAATCAACCAGGGCGGGACGGCCGGTGCCGTACCGCCCTGCGCAATTTTTGATGAAAATACAACTCTGAGAGGAGAAAGATAGAACCATGTCCAAGAACGATTTCAACGCCACGATCAATCTGCCGAAAACAGACTTTCCCATGCGCGCCGGCCTTGCCAAGCGGGAGCCCGAGATGCTCCAGCGCTGGTACGACATGGACCTGTACCACGAAATGCTCAAAAAGAACGACGGCAAGCCGCGCTTCAGCCTGCACGACGGCCCTCCGTTCTCCAACGGCGACATCCACATGGGCCACGCGCTCAACAAGGCGCTCAAGGACTTCATCGTCCGCTCCTACGCCATGCGCGGCTACTACACGCCCTACATCCCCGGCTGGGACAACCACGGCATGCCCATCGAGAGTGCCATCATCAAGGAGCAGAAGCTCAACCACAAGGCCATGAGCGTCGCCGACTTCCGCAGCGCGTGCCATGACTATGCGCAGAAATACATCGACCGCCAGATGGCCGGCTTCAAGCGCATGGGCGTCATGGGCGACTGGGAGCACCCCTACAAGACCATGAACAAGGGCTTCGAGGCCGACGAGGTACGTGTGTTCGGCAAGATGTATCAAAATGGCCACATCTACAAGGGCCTCAAGCCCGTGTACTGGTGCCCTCACGATGAGACCGCCCTCGCCGAGGCGGAGATCGAGTATCAGGACGATCCGTGCACGACCGTGTACGTGAAGTTCCCGATGCACGACGACCTCGGCAAGCTGCCGAACGTTGACCACAGCAAGCTCTTCTTCGTCATCTGGACAACGACGATCTGGACCCTGCCCGGCAACCTCGCCATCGCGCTCAACCCGCGCGAACTGTATAACCTCGTGCAGGCCCCGAACGGCGAGGTATACATCATGGCCGACGCCCTGACCGAGAAGGTCATGCACATCGGCGGCTTTGACAGCTACGAGGTGCTCGAGCAGCACCCCGGCAACTTCTTTGAGAACATGCTCGCCGACCATCCCTTCCTGCCCAAGACCTCGCGTCTGGTGCTGGCGGACTACGTCACCATGGATTCCGGCACCGGCTGCGTGCACACCGCGCCCGGCTTCGGTGCCGACGACTACCTGACCTGCAAGCGCTACGGCATGGACATGGTCGTGCCCGTGGACGATCAGGGCCGCCACACCGACTACGCCGGCAAGTACGCCGGCATGTCCACGGAGGAATCGAACCCCGTCATCCTCGCAGACATGAAGGAAGCCGGTTCCCTGTTCGCCAGCGAGGACATCGTGCACAGCTACCCGCACTGCTGGCGCTGCAAACAGCCGATCATCTTCCGCGCCACGCCGCAGTGGTTCTGCTCCGTCGATTCGTTCAAGGAGGAGGCCGTCGCCGCGTGCGAGAACGTGCGCTGGCTCCCGAGCTGGGGCAAGGAGCGCATGGGCGCCATGATCCGCGAGCGCGCCGACTGGTGCATCTCCCGCCAGCGCCGCTGGGGCCTGCCCATCCCCGTGTTCTACTGCAAGGACTGCGGCAAGCCCGTCTGCACCGAGGAGAGCATCGAGGCCGTGGCCAGCCTGTTCGAGGAGAAGGGTTCCAACGCCTGGTTCGATATGGATGCCGCCGACATCCTGCCCAAGGGCTTCACCTGCCCGCACTGCGGCGGCAAGCACTTCACCCAGGAGACCGACACGCTCGACGGCTGGTTCGACTCCGGCTCCACCCACGTCGCCGCCATGCAGCGCGACCAGGGCTTCTGGCCGGCGGATATGTATATCGAGGGCGGCGACCAGTACCGTGGCTGGTTCCAGTCGTCTCTGCTCGTGGCCGTCGGCGCGCTCGGCAAGGGCGCCCCGTACCGCGAGTGCCTGACCCACGGCTGGACCGTGGACGGCGAGGGCAAGGCCATGCACAAGTCCCTCGGCAACGGCATGGATCCGGCCGAGATCATCAACGAATTCGGCGCCGACATGCTGCGCCTGTGGGCAGGCAGCGCCGACTACCACGCCGACATGCGCTGCTCCAAGGAGATCTTCAAGCAGCTGACGCAAAACTACCTCAAGTTCCGCAACACAGCGCGCTACTGCCTCGGCAACCTCGACGGGTTCGACGCCGAGCACCTCGTCGCGCCGGAGGACATGCTCCCGCTCGACCGCTGGGCCATCACGAAGCTCAACGACCTCATCCGCCGCGTGGCCAAGGCGTATGATAACTATGAATTCCACGTGGTCTCGCACGCGATCAACGACTTCTGCGTCGTGGAGCTCTCGAGCTTCTATCTCGACATCATCAAGGACCGCCTCTACTGCGAGGAGCGCAACGGTCTCAAGCGCCGCAGCGCGCAGACAGCCCTGTTCCTCATCCTCGACAGCATGACGAAGATGTTCGCGCCGATCCTCGCCTTCACCTGCGACGAGATCTGGCTGGCCATGCCGCACCGCGCCGAGGACGACGCGCGCAACGTGCTGCTCAATGTCATGAACCAGCCGTTCGACGCCTATGCGCTCAGCAACGACGAGCTCGCCAAGTGGGACCAGCTGATCCGCGTCCGCACGGACGTCAACGGCGTGCTCGAGGCCGCTCGCGCCGAAAAGCGCATCGGCAAGCCGCTCGAGGCTGCCGTGACGCTGCGCGCCGACGACGATGCCGCCAAGGCCGCGCTCGACGACGTGCAGAGCATGAACCTGCCCGAGCTGCTCATCGTGTCGCAGTGCCTCGTCGGCGGCGACGTGCCGGAAGACGCCGTCACCGGTACCGGCACGAATTTCCCCGGCCTGCACATCTCCGTGCGCAACGCGCCCGGCACCAAGTGCCCGCGCTGCTGGATGCACTCCGAGCAGGCCGACCCCGAGACCGGACTGTGCCCGCGCTGCGCCGCCGTCGTCGCCGCGCAGAAGGCAGAGTAAACCACCGATCCCAAAATCCTGATCCGAAAGCGAGGAACCGCTATGTGGTATGCCATCGTAGCCATCCTGATCCTCATCGCTGACCAAGGCCTGAAGTACTGGGTCACGCTCAACATCCCGCTCGACACCGGGCACGTCACGCTCATCCCCGGCGTGCTGGAGCTGACGAATATCCACAACAACGGCGCTGCGTTCAGCATCCTGCAGCACGCGCCGCACTGGATCTTCGTTCTCTTCACGCTCGTGTTCGCCGCCATCGCGGTGTTCTGCCTGCGGCGCAACGTCGTGCACGGCAAGGTCGGCCGCTGGTCGGTCGTGCTCGTGCTGGCCGGCGCAGTCGGCAACTGCATCGACCGCATCCTCAGCGGCTACGTGGTGGACATGTTCAACTTCCTGTTCGTGCGCTTCGCCGTGTTCAACCTGGCGGATATCTTCATCGTCGTGGCCGGCATCGCCCTGTGCCTGCACGTCATCTTCTACCGGGGTGACGGTAGCGAGGGCGAGCCCGCGTCGAAACCGGCGCGCAAGCCCCGCAAGCACACGGACGCCCCCGTCCGTGCGCACAAGCTGCACCTGCCCGCCCGGAAGCAGCAGCCCATCGCGCAGCCCGCCGCGCCGAGAAAGCCCGCCGCGCGTCCGGAGACTCCGGCCCCGGCGCGGGACGACCCATTCGCGGCGTGGGATCGCGCGCCCGTGCAGGCGCAGCCGGTGACTCCGGCAGCGCCGGAAGCACCGAAGGCTCCAGCAGCACCCGCTGCAACGGCGCCGGTGCAGTCAGCGCCCAAGGCGGCCGAGCCCGCCGTCAAACCGGCGGATGCGGCCCCGACGGATCCCCTGCTCGCCTATCTCAACAGCACGCCCGCCGCGCCGGTCGAGCCGGAAGCCCCGGCCAAGGACACGGACGCCGCCCCGACAGACGGCGAGAGCTACTCGCTCGACGATATTTTAGCGGAGTTTTCGGATTTCTAATGGAACAGCGAACGATTCAAACACAGGAGAGCGCCGAGCGGATCGACGCTCTCCTTGCGCGCTCTCTGCCCGAGCTCACGCGCAGCGCCGCCCAGCGGCTGCTCGCGCAGGGGGCCGTGACAAAAGACGGCGCGCCCGTGAAGAAAAACTATAAGACCGCACCCGGTGACACGTTTGTCGTCACGCTGCCGGACGCCGCGCCCTCGGCGCTGGTGGCACAGGATCTGCCGCTGGACGTGGTGTATGAGGACGACGACCTCATCGTCGTCAACAAGCCGCGCGGCATGGTCGTGCACCCCGCGCCCGGCCACGAGGACGGCACGCTTGTCAACGCCCTGCTCGCCCACTGCGGCGACAGTCTCTCCGGCGTCGGCGGAGAGCGGCGGCCCGGCATCGTGCACCGCATCGACAAGGACACGTCCGGCCTGCTCGTCGCGGCGAAAAACGACTTTGCGCACCTCGCGCTCTCAGCCCAGCTGGCTGACCACACCATGGCCCGCACGTATGAGGCCGTTGTCTGCGGCAATCTGCGTGAAGACGCCGG
>OIAB01000359.1_pt1 | contig 10668 bp, 7 predicted proteins | sample 1580651 | NCBI WGS metagenome assembly OIAB01 (sample SAMEA3882540, study PRJEB24775) | human gut metagenome | biome: human-associated habitat; feature: intestine environment; material: feces | place: Netherlands | collected 2009/2010
CTCTACGACCTGCGCGTCGCTGTCGAGCACCGGGCGGTGCAGCCGCTCGGCGAGCAGCGCCGCGATGGTGCTCTTGCCGCTGCCGGGCATGCCGATGAGGACGATGTTCTCCATCTCCTGCCGCAGCAGGCGGTGGATGCGCAGGATCTCCGCATCGTCGATGACCGTATCGGTGAACACCTCACAGCTGCGCTTGGCCTGCGCCACGAGCATGTACAGCCCGCCCGCGCACGGGATGCCGAGGCTTTCCGCCTGCAGCAGCAGCGCCGTGCGCGCGGGGTTATAGACGATGTCGAGCACGCCCGCGCACTGCGGGAACTGCCGCAGGTCGACGGCGGCCCTGCCCGTGTTCGGATACATGCCGACCGGCGTGGTGTTGACGATCACGTGCGCGTCGGCGTGGCGGTCGAGATTCTCGTAATTATCCGGCCCGTGGCGGGAGATGACCGTCACGTGCGCGCCGAGCTGCTCGAGCACGGCCTGAATGGTCGCGGACGCGCCGCCGTTGCCGAGCACGAGTGCCTTTTGCCCCGCAACGTCGATGCCGCTGTGACGCACGAGGTACTCGAAGCCGAAGGCATCGGCGTTGTCGCCATAGAGCGTGCCGTCCGCCCGGCGGACGAGCACGTTCACGCTGCCGAGCCTGCGCGCGATCGGCGAGAGCTCGGTGCAGTACGGGATGACCGCCTTCTTATACGGGATGGTTACGTTGAGCGCGTCAAAATCGCCGCCGGTCAAAAACGCCGGCAGAGCCTCCGGCGCGACCTCATAGAGGCCGTAGGCATAGTCGGCAAGCTGCGCGTGGATGGCCGGCGAGTAGCTGTGGCCGAGCTTTTCGCCCAGAAGTCCGCACCGCATCATCACACCACCTCGCGATAGCTGCCGAGGTAGGAGAATTCCTCACACAGGACCGGCAGCTCGCCCATGAGCTGCTGGAACTGCGGCGAATAGACCGACGTCTCGAGGTCAAAGTAGAACATGAACTCAAAGTCGCGCTCCGGCAGCGGACGGCTCTCGAGCTTGTTGAGGTTGATGCCGAGCGCATAAAAGCGCGAAAGCACCTTGTACAGGGAGCCGGGCTTGTGCGGCAGCACCATCATAAGGCTCGTGCGGTCGGCGCCGGGATAGATCTCAAGGTCCTTGGCAATGCAGATAAAACGCGTGTAGTTGTTGCCCTGATCCTGCACGGAGGAGGCCAGACTCTCAAGCCCGTAGAGCCCGACGCACGCGCGCGACGAGAGTGCCGCGACGTCCGTGCGGTCCGATTCGGCCACGCGCTTGGCGGCCATGGCGGTGTTCTCGCAGCGCACGACCGTCACGCCCGGCAGACTCTGCAGGAAGCGGCCGCACTGGCTGATGGCCTGCTCATGGGAATAGATTTCCTTGATGTCCGAGAGCTTCGTGCCGGGCTTGGCCAGCAGGCAGTGGTCGATCTTCAGGCGCACGCTGCGCACGATGCGGAAGTTGTGCTGCATCATCAGATCGTACACGGCGTTGACGGAGCCGGCCGTGCTGTTTTCCAGCGGGATGACACCGTAGCGGCACAGGCCCTTTTCGATGGCGGCGAACACCGCCTCGAACGTGGCGCAGTAAAACACGTTCGGCATCGTGAACAGGCGGTCGCACGCGAGCTGGGAATACGCACCCTCCACGCCCTGGCACGCGACGGCCGGATGCTCCGGGAACAGCTGCGGCGTGCGCGCGATGGCCTGCTCGATCTCTGCGGTCAGCGGGCTTGTAACGCCGAGCAGCCGGTTCTGGCAGCTGCGGCTGAGCTCAAAGATGAGCGAGTAGAGCGACACGGCGTATTCGCGCAGATCCTCCGGTGCGGCATCTGCGATCTGCTGCAGCTTTGCGCGCTCGCGCCCGGCGTCGAGCGCCGGGAGGTTGTGCGCCTTCTTGTAGCCTGCGATCTGCGCCGCGACCTCCATGCGCTGGTAAAACAGGGCGAGCAGCTGGCTGTCGATGCCGTCGATCTGCTGGCGATAGTCACTAAGTTCCATGGTCAAGCTCCTTATTCAAGTTCTGTGTTCTCCGCCGCAGGAACGGTTTTCAGCGCAGAAAGATCCGTCCAGAAGCGGGGGTAGGATTTGTCAATGCATGCGCGGTCTTGCACCGTGACGGGCGCAGCGCAGCCGCAGGCGGCGGTGGCCGCCGCCATGGCGATGCGATGGTCGTGCTGCGGATCGACCGTGCCGCCGGTGAAGGTCGGCTGGCCGGTGACAGTCAGGCCGCTGTCGTGCACCTCCACCTGCGCGCCGAGCGCGCGCAGCATGGCGGCCGTGCTCTCGAGCCGGTCAGACTCCTTGAGCCGCAGACGGGCGGCGTTGACGATCTGCGTCTCGCCGTCCGCGAGCGCGGCGACGACGCTCAGCACCGGGATCAGATCCGGGATGGGCGCAGCGTCGATCGTGACGCCGTGCAGTGCGCCGCGCCGGACGGTGACGGCGTCCTGTGTCTCGTGCACGTCCGCGCCGAAGCGGCGCAGGACATCGAGCACCGCGCGGTCGCCCTGTGACGAGGCCGCCGCCAGGCCCGTGACCGTGACGCCGGCAGGCGAGAGCGCGCCCATGCACAGGAAAAACGCGGCGTTCGACCAGTCGCCCTCCACATGGCACTGCGCCAGGAGGCGCGCCGTCTGGCCGCCGGGGATGGTGTATGTCCGCTCCTGCTTTTGCAGGCGGATGCCGGACAGATGCAGCGCGTCCTCCGTCATGGCGATGTAGCCCGCGGACTCGAGCCTACCCGTCACGGCGAGCGTGCTCTCCCCCGGCAGGCGCGGCAGCGCCATGAGCAGGCCGGAGATGTACTGCGAGGACACGTCGCCCGGCAGCTCGTAAGTACCGGGCCGCAGCTGCCCGGCAACGTGCAGCAGCGCGCCGTCGCGCCGGATGGTCATGCCGTGCGCCGTGAGCACCGCGTCGAGCGGCGACAGCGGCCGCTCCGGCAGGCGCCCCTCCATGTGGAAGGTCACGTCCGCACCGAGCGCGCCCACGACCGGCAGCAGGAAGCGCAGCGTCGAGCCGCTCTCGCCGCACAGCAGGTCGGCGTGCGCGGGCATTTCCCCGGCAATGGGGATGATATGAAACGTGCCCGCGCCGTCGTCCGTGATGTCCGCGCCGAGCGCGCACAAACAGCGCGCCGTGGCGGCGATGTCGGCCGAGACACCGTCGCACTGCAGCGCCACGGGCCGCGCACCGAGGGCGGCGCAGATGAGCAGGCGGTGCGCCTGCGATTTGGAAGCCGGGATGCGCACGCTGCCCGTGCGCGGCCCGGGTAAAACGGTCTGATTCATGCAACGCCTCCGTCTACGAGCCAGGCGCGGATGTCCGCCGCCGGGATCGTCTCGATGCGGCAATGGCCGATGCGCTCCGGCACGATGAGGTGCAGCTTGCCGTCTGCGATCTTTTTATCCGAGCGCGCGGCGTCCGTGAGCGCGTCACAGGTGAAGTCCGTCTCCGTCGGCAGGCCGTACTGCCGCAGGAGCGCGAGAATCTGCGCGCAGGTATCGTCCGTGCAGATGCCGCGTTTGGCGGCCGCGCGCGCGATGATGGCCATGCCGATGGCCACGCCGCAGCCGTGCGGCACAGCGTAATCGCTGCATTTTTCGACCGCGTGGCCGAACGAGTGGCCGAGGTTCAGCAGCTGGCGGCTGCCGCGGTCGAACTCATCGGCCGCGACGAGGTCGCGCTTCATGCCGACACACGTCGCGATGACGTGCTCCACCTGCGCGCTGACCGGGGCCGCACGCAGCTCGGAGAAGAACGGCTCGCTGCGCAGCACGGCGTATTTGATGACCTCGGCACAGCCGTTGCGGTATTCCTCCGGCGGGAGGGTGTGCAGCGTGTCCGGGTCGCAGAGCACAAGGCTCGGCTGATAGAAGCAGCCGACCTGATTTTTGCCGCTCGCGAGGTTCACGGCCGTCTTGCCGCCGACGGAGGAATCCACGGCGGCCAGCAGCGTCGTCGGCACCTGCACGAACGGTATGCCGCGCTGATACGTCGCGGCGGCAAAGCCCGCGAGGTCGCCGGTCACGCCGCCGCCGAGCGCGACGATCAGGTCGCTGCGGCTCAGGCGGTGCGCGGCCAGAAAGTCCAGCAGCGCCGCGTAGGTGGCGAGCGTCTTGCAGCGCTCGCCGCCGGGATACGGAAACGTCACGGCGCGAAAGCCCGCGCGCGTGAGCGACGCCGCGAGCCGCGCGGCATACAGCCCCGCCACGGTCTCCCCCGCGACGATGGCCGCTGTGCGGCCCGTGCCGAGCACCTGCGCGATCTGCGCGCCCGCATCGTCGAGCAGGCCCGGCTGCACGAGCACGTCATAATCGCGCGAGGCGGTCACGTGGATGGTCGTCATCGGCCGTCTACCTCCTCCTTGCGCCGGCGGCCCTCATCGAGCAGGCGCGTGAGCGCGGGCAGGTCGTCGCGCACCATCGCGTCGCGGTACTCGCCCAGATGCGCCATGAAAATATCCAGCTCATGGAGCAGGTTGTCCTTGTTTTCCAGAAAGAGTTCGGCCCACATCTCGGGGCTCAGCCATGCGACGCGGGTCATATCCTTGTAGCTGCCGGCAGAAAACCCCTTGTGCTGCGAGGCCGTGGGGCTCTTGATATACGCATTCGAGACCACGTGCGCCATCTGCGAGGTAAAGGCGATCATCTCGTCGTGCGCCTCCGCCGTCGTGAACGAGAAGCGCGAGAAGCCCGCGGGCTGGAGCAGCTGCTTGACGCGGTCAAAGAGCAGCACGTCGTCAAAGTCCGGCGGCACGATGACCATCGGCGCGCCATGATACATGGTCGCTTTCGCGTTCTTGAAGCCGGAGTACTGCGTACCGGCCATCGGGTGACCGCCGAGGAACGTAACACCGTGCGCCTTTGCGATCGGGAAGCACGCGGCGCAGATGGTGCGCTTCGTGCCGCCGCAGTCGAGCACGACGGGGTGCGCTCCGATGTGCGGAGCCATGCGGCGGAACCAGTCGATGGTCGCCTCCGGGTAGAGCGCAATGAGCACGAGGTCGCACGCGGCGATGTTGTCCTCCGTGAGCTCGGCATCCACTGCGCCGCTCATCATGGCAAAATCGAGCACGCTACGGCTGCGGTTCCAGGCGAGCACGGTCGCGCCCGCTTCGTGATAAGCCTTGGCAAAGGAGCCGCCGATCAGGCCCAGGCCAACGATGCCGACCGTCATTTCGCGATCACCTCACGGATGCTGCGCACCTTTTTGGCAAGGTCGTCGTACACCTCCGGGCGCAGGGACTGCGCGCCGTCGCACAGGGCGTGCATGGGATCGTTGTGCACCTCGATGATGAGGCCGTCCGCACCGCAGGCCGTCGCGGCGAGCGCCATCGGCTCGACGAGGCGGGCAATGCCGGTCGCGTGGCTCGGGTCGACGATGATGGGCAGGTGCGTCAGCTCCTTGAGCATGGGCACGGCCGCGAGGTCGAGCGTGTTGCGGGTGTAATCGTCGAACGTGCGGATGCCGCGCTCGCAGAGGATGACCTGCTCGTTGCCGCCGGCCATGATGTACTCAGCGCTCATGAGCAGCTCCTTGAGGGTGCTGGCAAGGCCGCGCTTGAGCAGGATGGGTTTGCGGAGCTTGCCGAGCTCGCGCAGGAGGTCAAAGTTCTGCATGTTGCGCGCGCCGACCTGAATGATGTCCACGTCCTCGAACAGAGGCAGATGCTCGACGCCCATGATCTCCGTCACGATGGGCAGGCCGGTCTCCTGCCGTGCGATCTTGAGCAGCTCGAGGCCGGTGGCCTTCAGGCCCTGGAAGTCGTAGGGCGAGGTGCGGGGCTTGAACGCGCCGCCGCGCAGAATGTTCGCACCGGAGGCCTTGACGGCCTTCGCGACCGCGACGATCTGCTCCTCGGACTCAACGGAGCAGGGCCCGGCGATCATGACGAAGTTGCCGCCGCCGATCTTCACGCCGCCGACATCCACGACGGTGTCGTCCGGGTGGAACTTGCGGTTGCAGCACTTGAATGGCTCGGTCACGCGCTTGACACTGTCAACGATGCCGAGGCTGCCGATCAGATCCATATCCACGCGGGTCGTGTCGCCGACGAGGCCGAGCACGGTCTGATATTCGCCCTCGGAAATGTGGATGGTCAGGCCCTGACCCTCGAGCCAGTCGATGAGCTGCTCGCGCTTTGCGGCTTCCACGCCATGTTTGAGTACGACGATCATGATGTTTACCTCCGATGTATTTATCTGAATTTTTGTTTTTGTTTTTCAAAAGAAAAATGCGGCACAGGCTCAACCTGTGCCGCATGAAACATTCTCGGAATCCGAGCTATTTTTTGCATCACAAATCAGCCTTACTATATTGTCATAGTAAAGTAATAAGCGTATGCAAAATAATAGTTACGATTCATGATATTGCTCCGGTTCTGATGAAAAATCTTATGGTTCGAGTATAAAAACTTCGCGCACAAATGTCAACCGCAAATTTTCACAAATTCCGCATTTTTTTGTGCTCCGGCGTATGGCAGATGCCCAAGATGCAGCCAAAAAGTGTGCGGGGGCGGCTGATGCCGCCCCCGCTGGGAAATTGCTGTGCCTGGGATATATGAAAAAGAGGATCAAGCGTTGACCACGTGCTCGACGTAGCCCATGAGGATCATGGCGACCTGGGCGCGGGAAGCGCTGCCCTGGGGGTTGAGGATCGTCTGCGTGCCGCGCACCGCGCCGCTGATGAGGCCGGATGCATTGGCCCACGCGAGCGCATCCTGCGCCCAGCCGGACACGCTGCCGGCATCCGGGAACACCGAGAGGTCAGCGCGCGCGCTGACGTCATAGCCCTTGCTCTGCGCGTAGTTGAAGAGGATAACGGCCGTCTGCTCGCGCGTGACGGAGCCGTCAGGATCGAAGCGGCCATTGCCGATACCGGCGACCACGCCGTTTTCTGCCGCCCAGGTAACGGCGTCGGTGTACCATGTGCCGTCCGGCACATCGTCAAACGTGTTGGTGCCCTTCGGCGCGGGCTCGCCCGCGAGGCGCCACAGCACAGACACGAGCATGGCGCGCGTCATGGTCATGTCCGGCGCAAAGGTCGTGTCGGTCGTGCCGGCGAAGAGACCGTTGTTGTAGGCATAGGCCGCCGCGCCGTAATACCAGCTGCCGGCGGGCACATCCGTGAACGGGAAGCGCGCGATGGCCGTCACGCCGGAGATCACATCAAAGGTATAGGTCTGCCGATCGGCATCCCACGCACCGCCGACGGCCGAGATGGCGCCGTCCTCGGCAAGGCTCCACGCGGTGAGCGCATCCGCTGCACGCGCCGGAACGCTGGCGCGCACGCTGCCGGCGGGGTAGCTTTCCGCCGCGCCGTCAACCAGAACGGAAGCATTGGCAAGCACGGCGCTGCTCGCCTGCGTGCCGAGGGCACGCTGCTGCGCAGCGTTGAGAGAGGCCCCCGTGAGCGAGACGGCAATGTCCTTGTGCAGGTCGAGCGCCGCGAGCGCGTCGGCATCCAGCGTAACGGTGCCGGCTGCGAGCTGCACCTGCAGGGCCGCAACACCCGCGCTGCGCGCATTGGCGATCGAGCGGCCGGCCAGGATGACCGTGTCGGCCGCGGGATCTGTGGCGTTGACCGTCACGACCGCGCCGGACTGGGCGTCCGTGGCCGTGCGGAGCTGGCGGCTGGTGAGGAACACCGTCGCGGTGCTGCCCTGTACGTACGCCTGCGTAACGGCGGCGCTGCTGCCGGTGACCGGCAGGAGACGCACCTGCGCACTGCTGCCCTCGAGCAGGATGGTCTTGTCATTGTCGTCGGGGCAGTTGTTGTCCACGCTCATGGAGACGACGATCTTCACGAGCAGGTCGTTGAGCTGGCTCTTGAGATATTTGGTGAACAGGCCCTGGAACTTCGTGAACAGCACGCTGCCGCTGCCGAACGCGTCTCTGGCAACGATGTCGAGCACCTGATCGAGCAGTGCGCCGCTCTTGAGCTGGTCGACGCCGGACTGCACCCAAGCGGGATAATTGCCGTCGTCCTCACCGGCGAGGTTGCACTGATAGATCCAGTTGGCAAAGTCGAGCAGGTCCTTGCCGTCCGCGATCGGAACGGCGGCCACATCGTCAATGATCTGGTTGATGTTCGCCACGATCTTCGTGACCGGCCAGGTGTCATTCGGCAGATACTTGCCGAAGAAGGACTTGACGAAGTCGCCCGCGACCGTCTTGAGCATATCGGTCGAGAAGCCGAATTCCCGGGCATACTCGGTCAGGTCATCGATCACATGCGCAGTACCCGTGGCGGGATCTGTGTAATTGATGGGGCCGGCATGCGTCTTGGTGCTCACGCTCATGTAGGTGCTCGTCTCGCCGCCGACGGTGCTGCGGCGCAGGTCGACAAAGCGGATCGGGCACGGATACGTCAGCGCAGAGCCGGTCTCGATGTCATAGAAGGTGTTGCCGGCCTTCGTGGTCATGGCAGCGATGTCGATCGCGTGCATATGACCTGTGAAGACGGCGCTCATGCCGGCGTCGGCATACTCCTGCGCGATGCGCTCATAGCCGTTGACGAGGTACATGGGCAGGATGGTGGGCTCAACATCGAAGTGCGGCACCAGACCGTGGTGCTCCAGACCGATGACGAGGTCGCCGCGTGCCTTCGCGGCAGCGGTCTGCTCGATGACCCACTTTTCGAGGTCGGCACTGATGGCACCGCTCGTCTCATGCTCATCGTCGCCGTTTGAGGTGTTGTCCGAGCTGTAGCGGCAGGTATCCATGGCGATAATGGTCAGCCCCTCGACCGGTCGTGCAACATAGGACAGACCGCCGGCCTTGTTGCCCTCGGCCGGAGTGAAGGTCGCGATGACGGTCGGGTCGGAGTAAACAAAGTCATAAATCTGCTTGAAGTCCTCCGGCTCCGTGCGCGTGGCGGGCACGGCCTTGCCGTCGGGGGTGTTGAAGTTCTTGGCATTGTAATTACGGATGTCATGGTTGCCGTTGATGACATAGATCTTCAGCCCCGGAATATCCTGCTGCAGCTGCTGCAGCTGCTTTGCCAGCGCCGCGTGGCACTCCTGCTCGCCGTCCTTGGTCAGGTCACCGGACACGAGAAGGATGTCGGGCTTGTCCGCGCGAACTTGCTCAAACTTTTCGTGCAGGATTGCGGAGCTCTCCTTGAGCAGCTTGCGGTCGCTGTTGAGTGCATGCTCAAAGTCCGCCGTGTTTGCAATCATATCCGGCGAGAAATAGTGCAGGTCGGACATGACTGCGATCCTCAGGTTCATGTCCTGCGGCTTGTCCGCCGCAAGAGCCGGAACCGTCAGTGTGAAGACAAGGACTACCGCCAGCAGCAGCGACAGCAGTCTGCTTCCATTGTGTGTTCTGGTTTTCATTTCTTCCTCCTGTTTTTTTAGACTCCTACAACATTGCACGGCCCGCTGCCGTGCAACTGTATTCTTTCAAACCCGTGTAAAATCTGCAAGCCGGTTTCGGTAAAGAAGAAACCGTATCGTTCCGGCCGCCACGGGTAATGCCACTGTATCATGTACGTGCCCGGATTGCAACCAAAATTCAACCGTTCCGGCCGATTGCGGAAAAATCCCGGTCTCCCGGCACTTTCCGCCTTGACAAGCAGGCGGTTTCGTTTTATCATAAAGTGTAACAAACACGGGGAGCCGCTTTGGCTGAGAGTAAGCATCCGCTTAGACCCGCACACCTGATTTGGACAATGCCAACGTAGGGATTCATACTGCCGGACCACAACAGCAGCACTCTTTACGGGCGCCGCTGTTTTTTCATGCAGACATTTCCGCAGAAGAAAGGAGTCATTCCTATGGAGCAAGTGCTCAAGACCATGCTCGAGAACGTGCGCGCGAAATCACCGCTCGTGCACAACATCACGAATTACGTCACCGTCAACGACGTGGCGAACGTCCTGCTGGCGGCCGGCGGCTCGCCGATCATGTCCGACGATGCCGACGACGTCGAGGACATCACAAGCATCTGCGGCGGGCTGAACATCAACATCGGCACGCTCAACAAAAACACCATCCCGTCGATGTTCCTCGCCGGGAAGAAGGCAAACGCGCTCGGCCACATTGTCCTGCTCGACCCCGTGGGCGCGGGCGCGAGCCGCCTGCGCACCGACACGGCCAACCGACTCATGCAGGAGGTGCGCTTTGACGCCGTGCGCGGCAACATCTCCGAGATCAAGACGCTCTGCACCGGCAGCGGCAGCACCAAGGGCGTGGACGCCGACGCGGTCGACGCCGTGACGGAGGCAAATCTCGACAACGGCGTGCAGCTCGTCAAGACCTTCGCCGCGCAGACCGGCTGCATCATCGCCGTGACCGGTGCGATCGATCTCGTGAGCGACGGCGAGCGCTGCTGGTGCATCCGCAACGGCCGCGCGGAGATGAGCCGCATCACCGGCACGGGCTGCCAGCTCTCTGCCCTGACGGCGGCCTTTATCACCGCCAACCCCAGCCAGCCGCTGGAGGCTGCGGCTGCCGCCGTCTGCGCCATGGGCCTTGCGGGCGAGACCGCCCACAAGCGCCTGACCCCGCTGGACGGCAACTCCACCTACCGCAATTACATCATTGATGCCATTTACAATATGACTCCGGCTCAGCTGGAAGAGGGTGCCAAGTATGAAGTGCGCTGAAGAATATATGCGGCTCTACGCCGTCACCGACCGTGCCTGGGTGGGCGACCAG
>OIAB01000360.1_pt1 | contig 10621 bp, 10 predicted proteins | sample 1580651 | NCBI WGS metagenome assembly OIAB01 (sample SAMEA3882540, study PRJEB24775) | human gut metagenome | biome: human-associated habitat; feature: intestine environment; material: feces | place: Netherlands | collected 2009/2010
TGAGGTCTACAACATTATCACCGGCAGCTATGATATGCGAAAGGGCTCCGTGCTGGCGCTGCTGCTGCTTCTGCCCGCAGTCATCGCGTATCTTCTCAATAAATACTGGGTCAACAAAAAGAGCTTTGTCACAGTCACCGGCAAGCCCACCCAGGCCCGGAAGCTCATTGAGGAACCCCACATCAAGTGGCCCCTGTTTGCTTTCTGCCTAATCGTTTCCGCCATCATCATTCTGTTCTACGGCACGGTAATTTTTGCCTCCTTTGTCCGCACCTGGGGCGTGGACTTCTCCCTAACGCTGGATCAGTACCGCAAGGCGCTCCAGTACGGCTGGGACAGCCTGAAAAACTCCATGACGCTGGGCCTGATCTCCGGCGCAAGCAATGATGGTCAGACCCTCCTCGAACCGCAGGGCAGCGCGACCCGTGAGCAGGTCGCAACGATCCTGATGGAGTTTTGCAAGAACGTGAAAAAGTAATACAGCTTTTCGGATGCACCCTGCAAAGATTGCGGGGTGCATCTTTTTGCCGGACGGAAAACATTTTTCTTTCTTTTTGCCGCTGCACGTGGTACACTATACTGTACAATTTTATCAGGAGGTATTTTTCTATGCCGGAAAATTATATTACTTGCCAGGATGAAAAGGGCAGCATCAATATCTCTGAGGACGTCGTTGCCGCCATGGTGCGCGCAGCGATCACGGAAGTGGACGGTGTCGCCGGTGTTGCGACCTCTACCGGTACGGAGCTGGCCGAGCTGCTCGGCATCAAGTCCGCCGCCAAGGGCATCAAGGTGCAGATCGTGGACGGCACGATGACGGTCGATACGATCATCACGGTGCGCTATGGTTGCAGCGTTGTGGCGGTCGCGAAGGCCGTGCAGGAATCGGTCACGAGCGCGGTTGAGTCCATGACCGGCATGGGCAAGCCCATTGTCAACGTGCACGTGTCCGGCGTGGCTTTTGACAAATAAAAAGAAGCAGGAGAAATCACTATGACAAGAACGGTTGCGCGTGAGATCGCAATCCAGCTCAGCTTTGCCGCGCAGCTCGCCGGGGATGACGCCCGCGAGACGGCGGACACCTTCTTCAGCCGGGAGTATTTTGCGACGCTGGCGGAGGAGGATCCGCTGTTTCAGGAGTATCCGGACGAGAAGCAGCTCGACTATATCCGCCGTCTGACCGGCCTGGTCTATGACCATATGTACGAGCTCAACCACATGATTGAGAAATATGCCCGCGGCTGGCGGCTGGAGCGCATTTCCCGCGTCGCTGCGGCGATCATGCGCTGCGCCATGTGCGAGATTCTGTATATGGACGACGTGCCGAACGCCGCCGCGATCAACGAGGCGGTGGAGCTGGCCAAGGGCTACGAGGAGCCGGAGACAGTCGCGTTTATAAACGGCGTGCTCGGCAGCTTCGTGCGCGGCGAGGTCGAGCCGGAAGCCGAAGCGGAAAAGACAACTGCTGAGGAACCGGCTGCCGAGCCAGAACAGGCGCCCGAGAACGGCGCCGAAGGCTGACATGGCGCGTACATCCTTTACCGTAACGGAGCTCAACGCCCACATCAAGCAGCTGCTGGATGCGGACGCGCTGCTCGGCAACGTCTGCGTGACGGGGGAACTGTCCAACTACAAGGTCTATCCCTCGGGGCACCACTATTTCACGCTCAAGGACGCCGAGAGCAGTCTGCGGTGCGTGATGTTTCGCAGCAGCGCGCAGTCGCTGCGCTTTCGTCCGGCGAGCGGTATGAGCGTCGCGGCGGTCGGCCGCATCGCGGTCTATCCGCGCGACGGCGCGTACCAGCTCTACTGCACGCGGCTCATACCGGGCGGCGTGGGCGACTTGTATGCCGCTTATGAGCAGCTCAAGGAGCAGCTGCAGAAAGAGGGCCTGTTTGACCGCGCGCACAAAAAGCCGCTGCCGGCATTTCCGCAGCGGATCGCTGTGATCACATCGTCGGCGGGCGCGGCCGTGCGCGATATCATCCGCGTGCTCGGTAAGCGCTGGCCGGCCAGCGAGGTCGTGCTGCTGCCCGTGCGCGTGCAGGGGACGGAGGCGCCGGCGGAGATCGCCGGCGCCATCCGGTATGCCAATCGCTATCAGGTTGGCGACCTGATCATTACTGGCCGCGGCGGCGGTTCGATCGAGGATCTGTGGGCGTTTAATGACGAGCGGGTCGCGCGCGCGATCTATGATTCGGACATCCCGGTCATATCTGCCGTCGGACACGAACCGGATGTGACGATCTCGGACTTCGTGGCCGATCTGCGCGCCGCAACGCCGTCGAACGCGGCGGAGCTGGCCGTGCCGAATGCGGAGGATATCCGCGAAACACTGCGCGGATATGACATCCGCATGGCACAGGCGATGCGCAAACAGATGACGCAGCGCCGGACCGCACTGGAGAATCTGGCCGGCCGCCGTGTGCTGCAGTCACCGGCTGCTTATTTTGACCTCCGGCGCGTGGAGCTGGACTACACCCGCAGCCGCCTGACGGCGGCAGGGGAACACTGGCTCGCTGCGCGCAGACATGACTTTGCGCAGTACGCAGCGGCGCTGGATGCGATGAGTCCGCTGAAAGTACTTGCCCGCGGCTACGCCGTGGCGACGGACGCCGACGGTGCGGTGCTCCGCTCAGCGGCGCAGACACAACCCGGCGACACGATCCGCGTACAGCTTCAGGACGGTGCGCTGCACTGCATCGTGAACAACAGGGAGGGTGCCCATGGCAAAACAGAAACTGACCTTTGAAGCGTCCATGCAGCGGCTGGACGAGATCGTCAAGCAGCTGGAAAAGGGCGATGTGCCGCTTGATGCGTCGCTGGCGCTGTTTGAGGAGGGATCACACCTGCTCGCGGCCTGCAACGAAATGCTGGATACGGCAGAGCAGAAGGTCGTGCAGCTCAAGAAAGGGAGTGACGGTGCGCCCGTCGAGCTCCCGTTTGAAACCGAGGAATGATACATGGATTATCAGGCACAGTATCAGGAATATAAAGCGCTCGCCGATGCGGCGCTCAATACTTATTTTGCGGACACGGCCATGTCCTATCACCGCCTTCTGGAGGCAATGCACTACAGCCTGACCGCTGGCGGCAAGCGTCTGCGCCCGGTACTGGTGCTCGCGTTCTGCGCCGCGTGCGGTGGGGACGTACGGGCTGCACTTCCGATCGCATGCGCGGTCGAGATGGTGCATACTTATTCGCTCATCCATGACGATCTGCCGTGCATGGATAACGATGACCTGCGCCGCGGCAAGCCGACGAACCACGTGATTTACGGTGAGTGCACGGCGACGCTTGCAGGCGACGCCCTGCAGGCAGAAGCGTTCCGCACGATCCTTTCGACGGACCTGCCGGTGGAAGTGCGCGCCGAGTGCGCGCGTCTGCTTGCGGAAGCCGCCGGTGAAAGCGGCATCTGCGGCGGTCAGCAGCTCGATATGGAGGGCGAGGGCAAGGTCCTCACGAAGGAGGAACTGATGGACATCAATGACCGTAAGACATCAGCGATGATCCACGCCGCCTGCCTCATGGGTGTGACCTGCGGCGGCGGCAACGCGCAGCAGCACGCGGCTGCGGCGCAGTATGCCAAGGCGCTTGGCCTGGCATTCCAGATCCGTGACGACATGCTCGATGTCATCAGCACGGAGGCAGAGCTCGGCAAGCCCATCGGCTCGGATGCGCGCGAGGGGAAGAACACCTTCATGGCGCTCTATGGTCTGGAGCGCTGCAGCGCCTATGTGCACGAGCTGTCCGAGGAAGCGGCTGCGGCCGTGGACGGTGTGTTTGCGGACAGCGCTTTCCTGCGGCAGCTCGCCCGCTCACTGGCGGATCGGAAAAACTGACCCCATAAACCACCGGACTTCCGGTGAAAATACGAAAAGTGCCGGCTTACTCTTGTAAAGTCCGGCACTTTTTGTTATAGTATATCATGTATTATTATGCGTGAGGTATTCTGTTTTGAGTATATTAGAGCGAATCCATTCACCGGCCGACCTGAAGGCGCTGCCGGCGGAAGAAATTCCGGCACTGTGTGCGGAACTTCGTTCTTTCCTGGTCGAGAATCTTGCAAAGACCGGCGGGCATCTGGCGTCCAATCTCGGCGCGGTGGAGCTCACGGTCGCAATCGACCGTGTATTTAACACCGAAAACGACCGGCTCGTGTTCGACGTCGGTCATCAGAGTTACGTGCATAAGATTCTGACCGGACGAAGAGAGGCGTTTACCACGCTGCGGCAGTTCGGCGGCATCGCCGGCTTCCCGAAGCCGGACGAGAGCGTGCACGATGCGTTTGTGGCCGGCCACGCCTCCACGTCGATCTCCGTCGCGCTGGGTATGGCCCGGGCGCGCACGCTCACGGGAGCGGACTATGACGTCATTGCCCTCATCGGCGACGGCGCACTGACCGGCGGCCTGGCATATGAGGGCCTGTCGGACGCCGGGCAGAGCGGCGAGCCGATGGTCATTGTTCTCAACGATAACGGCATGTCCATTAACAAAAACGTCGGTGGCATGGCGACGCTGCTGTCCAAGCAGCGCGTGAAGCCGAGCTATCTGCACTTCAAGCAGTTTTACCGCAACACCGTCGGCAAGGCGCGCGGGCTGTATAAAGTACTGCACCGTGTGAAGGAGCGCGTGAAAGACCTCGTCCTGCCGAACAACATGTTCGACGATATGGGCTTTTACTATATTGGCCCGGTGGACGGGCACGATGAGCCGCAGCTGGAGAAGATGCTGCGCTGGGCACGCGATCTGCGCCAGCCGGTGCTGCTGCACGTCGTGACGCAAAAGGGCAAGGGCATCCCATATACGGAGCAGGCGCCGGAAAAATATCATGGCGTCAGCTCGTTCGACCCAGTGACCGGCGCGCTGCCGGCATCCAAGCCGGACTTTTCGCATGTATTCGGCGAAACACTCTCGCAGCTGGCGGACGAGGATCCGACGGTCGTCGCCATCACGGCGGCCATGCTGACCGGCACGGGCCTGACAGCCTTTGCCGAGCACCATCCTGACCGGCTCTATGATGTCGGCATTGCGGAAGGGCATGCGATCACGATGGCCAGCGGCATGGCCAAGCAGGGGCTCAAACCTGTTGCGGCGATTTACTCCAGCTTTCTGCAGCGCGCGTACGACATGCTCATCCACGACACGTCGCTGCAGCGGCTGCATCTGGTGCTCGGCGTTGACCGCGCCGGCATCGTCGGCAACGACGGCGATACGCACAACGGCTGCTTTGACATCAGTTATCTGAGCTCCGTGCCGTATATGCGCATCCTTTGCCCGGCGAGCTTCGCTGAGCTGCGCGTGATGCTGCGCAAGGCGGTGCTGGAGCTGGACGGCCCGGTCGCCGTGCGCTATCCGCGCGGCGGTGAGGGCGCTTATCAGGACTGTCATCCGGAGCCCGTCGCGGTTTTACGGGAAGGCAGCGATCTGACGATTCTGACCTACGGCATTGTCATCAACGATGTGCTGCAGGCGGCAGAGCAGCTTGCACAGCAAGGCATTTCAGCCGAAGTGATCAAGCTCGCGCAGGTCGCGCCGCTGGAATGGGCGCCGGTACTTGCGTCTCTGCAAAAAACGGGACGGCTGCTGGCGGTCGAGGACGTCTGCGCGGCCAACTGTGTTGGTGAGCAGGTGCTCTCCGCGGCAGAACAGGCCGGCATCACGCTGAAAGCAGCGCGGCTGCTAAATCTTGGCAACGGCATCATCCCGCACGGCGCGCCGGATGTGCTCAAAGCAGCATACGGCCTAGACGCCCGGGCGATCACTGTCGCCGCGCAGGCGATGCGCTCCGACGAGAGAGGGGGGAACGGCGCATGAAGAAGGTACGACTCGATCAGCTTGTTTTTGATCAGGGTTATAGTGAGAGCCGCGAGCGCGCGAAGGCGATCATCATGAGCGGCGTGGTCTATGTCAACGGTCAGCGCGCGGACAAGCCCGGCGCGCAGGTCGCACCCGATGTGAAAATCGAGGTGCGCGGCAACACGCTGCCCTATGTCAGCCGCGGCGGCTTCAAATTGGAAAAGGCGCTCAAGGTATTTCCAGTCGATCCCACCGGTCTGACGTGCATCGACTGCGGCGCCTCGACCGGCGGCTTCACGGATGTGCTGCTGCAAAACGGCGCGGCAAAGGTCTATGCCGTCGATGTCGGCTACGGCCAGCTGGCCTGGAGTCTGCGCAACGATCCGCGCGTGATCTCCAAGGAGCGCACAAACGTGCGCTATATCACGAGCGATCAGATTCCGGAACCGCTGGATCTCGCAGTCATGGATCTGTCGTTCATCTCCGTGAAACTTATCCTGCCGGCGGTCTGTCCACTGCTGAAAGACGACGCTGCAGTCGTCTGCCTTATCAAGCCGCAGTTTGAGGCCGGGCGCGAAGAGGTCGGCAAAAAGGGCGTCGTTCGGGATCCAAAGGTGCATCTGGAGGTGCTTGAGAGCTTTCTGGACTTTGTGCCCGGTGCGGGCTTTACCGTCATGGGGCTGGACTATTCGCCCATCAAGGGCCCGGAGGGCAACATTGAGTACCTTGGCTACCTGCGCAAGGGGACGCACCCTGCGCCGGAGCTGGATCCGGCGGCCGTTGTGGAACAATCGCACGGTGCGCTGGCCCACGGAAAAGAGAGCAGCGTATGAAACATATTGTCATTGCGGCCAATCCATATCGGGACAGCGGATTACAAAAAGCGCTGTCGGTTTATCGGATGCTCACGGAGCACGGCCATCAGGTCATCGTCTCGCCGGTGTTTGCGCCGAAAGCCTATCTGCCGGAGAATATCCCGGTGCAGCTGCTGGAGCAGGCGGCTCAGGACGCCGCACTCATCATCGTCATGGGCGGCGATGGGACGATCCTGCATGTTGCAGTCACACTTCGCGACCACGCGATCCCGATCATCGGTGTGAACTTCGGCGGCAAGGGATTTCTGGCCGGTCTGGAGGAAGACGAGCTGGACATGCTGCTCGAGATCGCGGACGGGAAATATACCATCAGCCGGCGCATGATGCTCGATGTGGAGCTCGTGCGCAATGAGCGGACCATCTGCACGCAGTCGGTGCTCAACGACGTGGTCATTCACGGCGGGCACGTAGACTGCATCTGTGTGACCGCTTATGGTGACGGCGTACCCATCACGCGCTTTAACGGTGACGGTATCATCGTCGCCACGCCGACCGGTTCCACGGCCTACTCCATGTCGGCCGGCGGCCCGCTCGTCGAGCCGGAAAATGAAAACATCATCATGACGCCCATCTGCGCGCACAGTCTGGCCGGAAAATCCTTTGTGCTTGCGCCCGGGCGGCAGATCACAATCGTGCCGGAGCGGATCCATGACCGGCCGGCCATTCTTGTGGCGGACGGTGGGGACAGCATCGCACTCATCCGCGGCGACCAGATCCGCATCCGCAGATCGGACAATTACACGCTGCTGGCTGATACCGGCATCCGCAGCTTTTATGAAACGGCTTTTGGCAAGCTGACAGACAGACTATGAGGAGGGACGACGTGAAATCCACCAGACAAAACATCATTTTGCAGATCATTGCAGAGCAGGAGATCGAGACGCAAAACCAGCTCATGGATGTGCTGGCACAGCACGGTGTTCCGAGTACGCAGGCGACGCTGTCACGCGATATCAAGGAGCTGCACCTGACGAAAACACTCTCGCCGAGCGGGAAATACCGCTACGCCGCACCGGCGGCGGACGAATTTCCCGGCTACGACGAGCGGCTGAAAAAAATCTTCCGCGAGTGCGTAACATCTTACGCCGAGGCGCAGAACATCATCGTCATCAAGACGCTGCCGGGCCTTGCCTCGGCTGCGTGCTCCGCGCTTGACAGCATGCGCATCGACACGCTTGTCGGCACGCTGGCGGGCGACGACACGGCGTTTCTGCTCATGAAGGACAACACATCCGCCGATGAGTTTTTCCACGAGATCGAAAAGCTGCTTTGACGACACCGCAGGAGGTGAAGCGCTTTGCTGCGAGAACTGCATATTGAAAACGTCGCGGTCATCGAGCGGGCCAATCTGGAACTCGGCCCCGGCCTGAACATTCTGACCGGCGAGACCGGCGCGGGCAAGTCCATCCTTGTGGACGCCATGCACGCGATCCTCGGCGCGCGCGCCTCGCGCGAACTGGTGCGCACCGGCGCGGAAAAGGCGGTCGTCTGCGCAACATTCGATCCCGACCCTTGCCAGGCATGGTGCGAAGAAAACGAGATCGAGTGCGACGATGAACTCATCATCCGCCGCCAGATTACGGCAGAGGGCAAGACGTCCTGCCGCGTCTGCGGTGTTCCGGTCACGACGGCGCAGCTGCGCACGCTGGGTACGCTGCTGCTCGATATCCACGGCCAGAACGACGGTCAGCACCTGCTCGACGAGCGGGAGCACCTGCGCAATCTGGACCGGTTTGGCCAACTGGAACCGGAGCTTGCGCGCTATCGCGAGCAGTACCGGGCCTATCAGGCGCTGTGCAAGGAGCGTGACACGCTCTCGACCTATGAAAACGAAAAGGAACTGCTGACCGAAAGTCTCCGCCGCCAGATCGAAGAGCTGGAACGTGCGGAGCTCAAGGCCGGGGAAGAGGCGGAGCTCACGGCGCGGAGTGACCTGCTGCGGAACTTTGAAAAGCTCTCAGAGGCGGTCGATCAGGCGTATGATCTGCTGGCCGGGCGGGACGATTCTGCATCCGCGCTGGCGGGAGAAGCCCTGTCGGAGGTCGAGCGTGCCGCGAACTACGCGAGTGAGCTTGTGAGTCTGCCGGAAGCGGTCAAGAGCGCCGTCTTCACGCTGCAGGACGCGGCGGAGACGCTGCGTGACTTCCGCGACGGGCTGGACTTTTCCGATGAGGAGTTTGACCGCATCGAAACGCGCCTGTCACTGCTCCGGCGGCTGGAGCGGAAATACAACACAGACGAGGCAGGGCTGATCGACACGCTCGAGGCGGCCCGAACCCGGCTCGATCAGATCGAATACGCCGGCGACCGGCTGCAGAAGCTCGAGTCGCTGATCCAGAAGCAGGCGGAGCAGACGCGCGCCGAGGCGGCGAAATTGACACAGGCGCGCCAGACCGCCGCAGCGGCATTGGAGCAGCAGGTCGAACGCGAACTGCGCGAGCTGTCCATGCCGTCGGCACGTTTTCGCGTGGAGATCACGCCGCTCGGCGGCGATCCCGGCTTTCAGGCCGTGGGCGCGGACAATGTGCGCTTTCTGATCTCGGCGAACACCGGCGAGGCGCTCGGCCGCATCAGCAAGATCGCGTCCGGCGGTGAGCTGTCGCGCATCATGCTGGCACTCAAAAACGTCTTTGCCGAACGCGATGACGTACCATCCATGGTTTTTGATGAGGTGGACGCCGGTGTCTCCGGCGTGGCCGCACAGCGCGTGGGGGAGAAGCTCAGCAAACTCTCCGTGACCAAGCAGGTTATCTGCATCACGCACCTGCCGCAGATCGCTGCCATGGCCGATCAGCATTACCTGATCGAAAAGTGCGAGCATGACGGCCGCACCCGCACAACGGTGCAGCCCCTTGATCATGACGGCCGTCAGCGCGAGATCGCGCGGCTTTACGGCGGCGACCATATCCCCCCTGACGCTGGCCAGCGCGGCCGAGCAGCTTGCCTCTGCCGCTGCCTATAAACAATCACTCAAGAAAGGTGAGAGAGAATCATGAGTATTCAGGAATCCGCCATTGCATATCACAACAGCGGCTGCAACTGCGCACAGAGCGTGCTTGCCGCCCTGCAGGAGGAGACCGGTCTGGACGAAAACACCGCCAAGCGCGTCGCGGCCGGTTTTGGCGGCGGCGTCCGCTGCGGAGAGATCTGCGGCAGCATCACCGGCGCCGTGATGGCGTTCGGCCTCGCGGCCGACCAGGCCACTGCCACCGCCATGACCAAGCAGATGACGCAGAGCTTCCGTGCTGAATTCGGCTGCCTGCGCTGTCAAGAGCTCGTGGCAAAAAACGGTGGCAAAGGCCACTGCGCCCACATGATTGCCTGGGGCGCGCAGCGCGCCGAAGAAATTCTCGCTGAAAATAAAGTCAAAGAATAACGCAAGGGAGAGAAAACGATGACACTGTATGATGAACTGATCGCCCGCGGCCTGATCGCACAGGTGACGAACGAGGACGAGATCAAAAACATGATCAACAACGGCAAAGCCACGTTTTACATTGGCTTTGACTGCACGGCAGATTCGCTGCACGTCGGCCACTTCATGGCCCTGTGCCTCATGAAGCGCCTGCAGATGGCGGGCAACAAGCCTATCGCCCTCATCGGCGACGGCACGACCCTCATCGGCGATCCCTCCGGCCGCACGGATATGCGCCAGATGCTCACCGAAGAGACCATCAAGCACAACGCCGAGTGCTTCAAGCGCCAGATGGAGCGCTTCATCGACTTCTCGGACGGCAAGGCGCTCATGCTCTATAACTCCGAGTGGCTCAAGCCGCTCAACTACATTGAGCTCCTGCGCGAAGTGGGCGCGTGCTTCTCCGTGAACAATATGCTGCGTGCCGAGTGCTACAAACAGCGCATGGAAAAGGGCCTGAGTTTCCTGGAGTTCAACTACATGATCATGCAGAGCTATGATTTCTACTACATGTTCCAGCACTACGGCTGCA
>OIAB01000367.1_pt1 | contig 10441 bp, 10 predicted proteins | sample 1580651 | NCBI WGS metagenome assembly OIAB01 (sample SAMEA3882540, study PRJEB24775) | human gut metagenome | biome: human-associated habitat; feature: intestine environment; material: feces | place: Netherlands | collected 2009/2010
TCGCTGCTATGAAGCAAGTATATGATGCAGGTATCCGTACAGTCTGTTTCGTATCCCCGGTATTCCCCGGTATCACGGATTTTGAAGCAATCTTTGAGCGGGTAAAGGATCAGTGCGATCTGTTCTGGCTCGAAAATCTCAATCTTCGAGGCGGTTTCAAAAAGACAATTATGGATTATATCGCCGGAAAATATCCTGATCTTGTACCACTTTACGACGAGATCTATAACAAGCATAACCGCAGCTACTTTGAAGCACTTGAAGTAAAAGCTGAGAAAATGGCTAAGAAGTATGATTGTGCCTTTGTGGATAATGAAATGCCTTATGGCAGAGTCCCGCAGGGGCATCCGGTGATCGTAGATTATTTCTATCATGAGGAAATCCGTGGGACAGAGAATACCGGAAAAAGAAATCGCTAACTTCCAGTTTATCAAATAAGTAAATCATTCCATACCTCTGCGGGCAGCGATGAAACGGCTGCCCGCTCTTTTTATACCCTGAAACCGAAAGGAGGCTTCAAATGCCAAACAAAACCGAAGAATATCTTGCACTTGCCTGCAAAACGGCAGACAGCTTTTCGCGACAGTGGGAGCACTGGGCAGAATTTCTGATCACAGCGGCACGGCTGTACAAATACAGTTACCCGGATCAGCTGATGATCTATGCCCAAAGACCGGATGCCACGGCCTGTGCCGAGTATGATGTATGGAACAATAAAATGAACCGTTACGTCCGGCGTGGTTCCAAGGGCATTGCGCTGCTGGAGCGGTGCGGACTGGACCCCGCAGGCTGGTTTGATGAGAAAGATTTTCAGGCAGTCTACGATTTTACAACGCCGTCGGCCGTCTATGCGCTGGGGACCGCCGTCAGCGACTGCAGCCGGGAAGTCTTACGTCAGATTGAGCGCACCGTTAAAACGACGATTCGCCGCAGAAATATCGAAAGGAGCCAAGAAGAATATGAGCGGCAATCTGAACTACACGAAGACCGGGGATTATTTTCTGCCGAACCTGACCTTGAATCAGCCCCGGAAGCAGCTGAACCGGTACGGAAGGATGCGCCGGAACTATCTGAAGCAGCATCACCCGGTGCTGTACAACTCGATGCTCCTGAACGGAACGCTATACCCGCATCTGATGGAGCTGGAGCAGACGGCAGAGAGCCGGATGCAGCAGATGATGACCGAACTGCTGAAGCAGAACCCAGCCCCGGACAAGGAGAAGAACCAGATGAGCTGGGTGAGGCACATGAACAGCCTGCGGGCGCAAACCGAGGAAATCATTCTGACGGAGCTGATTTACAGCTAAGTTTTCTGGATGCCGCCATCCCTACCGAAGCAGAACAGATTAAGAACATCAACCGAGCGGAGAGCGAGAAATCGTCCTCCGCTTTTGTTTTGTCACAAGCTGATATTGAAAAAGCACTGCGGAGAGGTTCTAACTTTGAAAACAGCAAGCTTCGGATTTGGGAGATTTATCAGACACAGCCTGACCGAAAACTCCGGGCAAAAGCGCTTGCCAAAGAATATGCACCGCACGGTCCCGGTGGATGTTCGCACACCTATCTGGACGGAAGCAGTGGTTGGCTCGACCACGACAGCAAGGGACTGACATTTGAACATTAGAAAAGATTACGGCGGACCTCCCGGTATGGGGATAGGAAAAAGCAGAATCCTCTTTTTCAATGCCCAAAAGCGTGGTAGAATAGGTAAAAAATTCAGTATCTGAAAAACGGAGCGCGCAACAATGAAGATTCTGGTCAGCGCCTGCCTGCTGGGCGAAAACTGCAAATACAGCGGCGGAAACAATTACAATCAGGCGGTTTGCGATTTTGCGCGGGGGCATCAGGTGGTTCCGGTCTGCCCGGAGGTGCTGGGCGGAAATCGTGCAGGGCGTTGTCACGAACAAAGAGGGCATCAATGTGGACCGGGAGTTCCGGGCAGGTGCAGCGAAAGCCCTTGCCATTGCAAAAGAAAATGGGGTGGAGCTTGCCATCCTGCAATCCCGCAGTCCCAGCTGCGGCGTGAAGGAAATCTACGACGGAATGTTTTCCGGGACAAAGATTCCCGGACAGGGTGTTTTTGCCAAGATGCTGATGGACGAAGGCATCCGTGTTCTGGATGCCGGGGAATTGCCTAAAATTATCTTGAAAAATGAGGACGGAAAATGTCAATCAGACTGATTTGCAGCGATATTGACGGTACGCTGCTGCAATACGGAAAAAAGGAACTGGAAAGCGAGATTTTTGAACAGATACGGGAGCTGCACCGGCGTGACATTCTGTTTTGCCCGGCATCCGGTCGGCAGTATACCAGCCTGTGCAAGCTTTTTGCACCGGTGGCAGACTGTTGTGTGTTTCTCTGCGAAAACGGCGGTGTGATTTATAAGGACGAGCAGTGCATTGCCATGAATCCGATGCCGCGCGCGCTGGCCGAAGAAATCGCCAACGACCTGTGGACCCGCAGCGACGGGCAGGGGGAAGTGATGCTTTCCGGCCAGAACACCGCATACCTGATGGAGCGGGGTCTGGGAATGCTCAAGCGCATCCAGTTCATCGGAAATCGCTATCAAATCATCCATGACCCTTCCGAGGTGCCGGAGGAGATCACAAAAGTATCGGTGTATCTGCACGAAGGCGTAGAATCTTACACGGAACGGTTTGTCCCACGATGGAAAGAGGCAAACTGCGCTGTGGCAGGGCCGTACTGGATCGACACCACCTTTGCCAACAAGGGCATCGGTGTGCGCAGCATCTGCAAGACTCTGGACATCGCCCTTGCCGATGTGATGGCTTTTGGCGACAATTATAACGATGTGTCGATGCTGGACATTGTGGGTGTGCCCTACATTATGGATGGTGCCGCCGCACCGCTGCGGGAAAAGTACCCGAACCATACACCCCGCCCAGAGGATGTGCTGCGGGAGTTCTTGAAGCAGAACTGAATTTTGCACGCATGTGTGCAAAAATCAAAATGATACGATATAAGGAAATATTTTGACATGACGAAAGTGCTTTTCATCTGCCATGGGAACATTTGCCGCAGCCCAATGGCCGAATTTGTAATGAAAGACTTGGTGGCCAAAGCCGGGCTTTCTGATAAATTTGAAATCGCATCCGCCGCCGCCAGCACCGAGGAGATCGGCAACCCGATCTATCCGCCTGCCCGGCGCAAGCTGGCAGAGTACGGCATCTCCTGCGGGAGCAAGACCGCCCGGCAGATGACCCGGAGGGATTACGAAACCTACGATTACCTGATCGCCATGGATCAAAACAACCTGCGCAATATGGCGCGCTTTGTGGGCGGCGACCCGGAGCATAAAGTGTCTCTGCTGATGGATCATACCCGCCGCCCCGGCGATGTGGCCGACCCATGGTATACCGGGGACTTTGAAGCTACCTGGCAGGATGTGCTGGAAGGCTGCACGGCTCTGCTGGAAGAACTGCGCTGACAGGAGAATTTTATGACAGAGCGTTATTGTGAGGGTGAACGGTTTGCTGACCTGTCGTTCACCGAGGAGGCTTTTGAGGATTGCGACTTTACCGATTGCGTATTTGCGGATTGCTCTTTTACCAGGTGCGAACTGGATCATACCACGCTGAACGAGTGCAAATTCGTGCGGTGTGAGATCACAGGTCTGCGCAGTACCCATTCCTCGGTGCAGTCGCTGGATTTTGAGGACTGCCGCCTGAATGAAATTGAGTGGGCACCGCTGATGTCCAACGGTGCCTTCCCGGACCCTATCCACACGCTGAAAGAGTGCAGTCTGAAATATAACACCTTCACCGAAATGAACTTTAACCGCTTCGACTTTTCGGACAGCAACGAAATTGTCGGCTCCATGTTTGCCAAATGCGAGATGCAGCTGGCGAATTTCAAGGGCGTGGAACTTCACGAAACGGAGCTCTACCAGTGTGATCTGCGCAAGGCGGATTTCCGGGATGCCGCCGGTTATAAGGTGGACATTCTGGGCAGCCGCCTGAAGGATGCGAAATTTTCCCTGCCGGAAGCGGTGAATCTGCTGGCAGATTTGAAGATCAAGCTGTCGTAAGAAGGAGAAAAAATGCGTCAACTCATCATTGCACGAAAAGATCTGCAGATGTCGCCTGGCAAGCTGGCGGCGCAGTGCTGCCACGCTTCGCTGGCGTTCCTCACCGACCCCATCGGCATGGGACAGGGCGTGGAACCCATCGAGAAAGACGGAGAAATTACCGGCTATCGGGCAGAAATCATGTTGGAGAAAGCAACCTATGAAGAGTGGTTCGATGGCTCTTTTACCAAAACTATCTGCGGGGCAAAGAACCGCAATCAACTGCTGAAAGCAAAGACAATTGCCGAGGAATTGGGACTGGTGGAAAACAAAGACTTCTTCCTTATCCGGGATGCCTGCCACACCGAGCTGGAGCCGGAAGAATTTGATGAAAACGGAGAAGGCATGACCCTGACCTGCATCGGTTTCCGCCCGCTGCCGGATGAAATTGCACACCAGATCAGCCATAAGTTCCATTTGTATTGAGTGCTGGTTCGCGGAATAATAAAAATAGTCCCGGCCATTCTCCTGTGACATACAGGAAAATGGTCGGGATATTTTGCTTTTTATTGAAGATTCATCCACGCCGCCAGTGCGTCCGCCGTCTGCCGCTGTTGTTCCTCGGCAGAGATGGCGGGTGTGCCATCGCCCTTCTGCGCACCGTAACTGCCGAACCCGGCATGACAGCCGCCGTCAATGATAGTTTCGGTGGTGTCCTGTGGGAGGTTCGTGCGGTCGGCTTCGTATTTCTCGCGGTTCAGTACGCCGTCCTCGGCAAGGTCGTGCAGGAGAGGAGCATAGGCGGTGTTTTCCACCTTGCTGCCCGGATAGAAGATCAGCCCGACGGTGGGAGATTCCGGTGCAAAGACCCAGTTGCCGTTCTGCTCGGTGACGCTCACCACGTCATCCGACACCAGCGCATCCTCGGCGGCGGGGTCGGCGTGGTAGTAATCGTTGACGTAAATGCCGAATGCGATGCAGACGGCCAGCAAAACAGCCAGCAGGCAGAGGAACACTCTGAGGGAAAACGATTTTTTCTTCTGGTTCTTCATAGAACTCCTTTATTTTATAAGCATTTTCCGCAATCGCTGCAGCCGTTGCAGATCAACTTGCTGCCGCAGGTCTCGCAGTTTGCGCGGAAATGGGGCACATAGAGATCTTCCTGCGGGATGGGGTAACCCCAGTCGTCCACGAGGTCAAAATGAATGGGCCTGCCCTGAAAATTCATGCCGGATTTACAGGCCATTCGGCTTTGCAGCTGCTTGCTGGGCAGGTGGTAGCGCCTGCCGTCCTTGATGAACACGGTGCCGGTCTCGATAAAGCAGAAGGTCACGTTGGCATCCACGCATTCCTGCCGGAGAGACTTGACCCAATCAAAATTGCAGGGGCGGGCACCATCGTAGTTTTCGCCGCCGCAGATGACCTGCTCGATCTGCCCGGCGGAAAGGTACTGCCGGATACTCACCGGTCCGATGAAGGGCGCGCACATGATACCCTTGTGCTTGAAGGGCAGGTCAAACAGAATGGGAATGCGCTCATCGGCGCGGCGCTGATTTTCACAGGTGACGTTGAAAAAGATGTTGTCCCAACCGCTGCCCCAGCCCGGCGGCAGGCACTCCCGTACCCGCTGCGGCCGTTTGGTGAGCAGAAAAAACACCACATCGCTGCGCTGGCGCATGATGTCCCACGCCTCAGCCCGCCACGGGTCGGCTTCTTCCAAGAAGAAATCCGAGGTCATGCAGACCCGGATCTGCTCACCACTCTGGATTTTGTAGTGTCCGGTGCGGTCTTTCTGGAGCGGATAGGAAAAGCCGCTTTTCGTTTTGTAGATCTCGGCCCCGTTCTGGTCCCGCATCCGGTCGAGAAAATACATGTAGCAGTTCTGGCAGCCCTCGCTGCACTTGACGCAGCCGTGCCATGGATTCCAGATGTCGTGCAGGAAGCTCACCTTCTTTCTGTACCTATTATAATAGCTGCGCGGACAGGAAACAAGAGCGGCACTTGCGCCGCCCCATCGGATGTGATAAGATTTGACCACAACAATTACAAGCACAAGGAGTTTCCACTGCTGAGCGAGAAATCGCACTTCACCGATGATACCGTCATGACCGCTGCGGTGGCAGTTGGTCTGATTGACGGAAAGGGTCTGCCGGAGAGAACATTTTGTGCAGTGCAGCATGAAATGCAGTTCTGGGGCCGTGAATATCCCCATGCCGGTTACGGCGGGATGTTCCGCCGGTGGCTGCACGCAGAAAATCCGAATCCCTATGGCAGTTTCGGTAATGGCTCGGCTATGCGGGTGTCGGCAGCGGGCTGGCTGTTCGATACGCTGGACAAAACGCTGGAAATGGCAAAAGTGACTGCTGAAGTCACCCACAACCACCCGGAGGGCATCAAAGGTGCGCAGGCCACGGCGGCAGTGATTTTTCTGGCCCGTACCGGCCACAGCAAGCCGGAAATCAAACAATATGTGGAGCAGACCTTCGGTTATGACCTGAACCGTACCTGCGATGAAATTCGGCCGACCTATCATCATGTGGAGACCTGTCAGGAAACTGTGCCGGAAGCAATCATTGCTTTTCTGGAAAGCGTCAGTTTTGAGGATGCACTTCGCAATGCAGTTTCTCTGGGCGGCGACAGCGACACCCTTGCCTGCATCACCGGCGGCATTGCCGAAGCTTTTTACGGGATGCCGCAGGAACTGCGGGACGAGACTTTGAAACGTCTGCCGGAGGATATCCGGGAAGGATATGAGCTGTTTCGGTGGAACATCGGCCAGAGATAAGACATTCGGAGAACCAAGGAGCAGATACAACACACTCGTGATGTGAAGTATCTGCTCCTTGGTTTTTAATAAGACTCGATGAAGGGCGTCTTGCATCGGCCTGAAAAATCCGATATACTGAACCCAGAGAGTATATCGAATTTTTTGGGAAAAGGAGAGAACGGTATGGAACATCTTTATGAAAAGGCACTGGAAAGTGCGGAATATATCAAGACGCACACGAAAAAGCGCCCGAAGATCGCGGTGGTGCTGGGCTCCGGCCTTGGCAAGCTGACCGCGGACTTTACGGACACGGAAGAACTGTCCTACAAGGATATCCCCAACTTCCCGGTATCCACGGTGGCAGGACACAAAGGCGCATTGTTGGCTGGCAAGCTGGGGGACACGGAAGTCTACGCCATGGAAGGCCGCTTCCATTTCTATGAGGGCTACTCCATGAAGGAAGTCTGCTACCCATTCTATGTGTTCAAGCTGTTGGGCGTGGAAAAGGTGGTGTTGACCAACGCCTGCGGCGGCATCAACCGGGAGTTTGCGCCGGGCACCCTGATGCTCATTACCGACTTCATCAACATGATGGGCACGAACCCCCTCATTGGCCCCAACGATGAGCGCTTCGGCCCCCGCTTCCCGGACATGACCGAACCTTACAGTCTGGAACTGCGGAACCTTGCCAAGCAGACCGCCGATGAACTGGGCATTGCCTACAAGGAGGGCGTTTACATGGGCTTTATGGGCCCTTGCTATGAAACGGCGGCTGAAATTCGCGCCTTTGCGGGGATGGGAGCCGATGCCGTGGGCATGAGCACCGTGCCGGAAACCATGGTCTGCAACTACATGGGCATGAAGGTGCTGGCCGTCAGCTGCATCACCAACATGGCCACCGGCATCCAGACGGTCAAGCATAGCCACGCCCGCGTGCTGGAGATCGCAAATCAGGCAGGCGATACCCTGTGCCGATGGCTGGGTGCGGTGATTCAGAGAATGGAGTAAAAAAGATATACCATGAAAATCCTTTCGTTTGGTTCCCTCAACTACGATTATACTTATGAGGTCGAGCACTTTCTCGCGCCCAAAGAGACCCTTGCAGCCAAGTCCATGCAGCGGGGCTTTGGAGGGAAAGGTGCAAACCAGTCTATCGCCTTTGCACGAGCTGGATTGTCAGTATACCATGCGGGTCGTGTCGGCGCAGATGGACAACCATTTGTGGATTACCTGAAACAAAATGGTATTCATACAGATTATCTGATAAAGGACGATGCTGCTGCCACCGGCCACGCCATCATTGAGGTATGCCGCGGCGAAAACTGTATCCTGATCTACGGCGGTGCCAATCAGGAGATCACCACAGAGCAGATCGACCACACGCTGAAAGCCTTTTCGCCAGGCGACTGGCTGGTGCTGCAAAATGAGATCTCCAATCTGCCGTATCTGATGCAGGCCGCACAGAAAAAGGGGCTTTCCATTTTCTTCAATGCCGCACCCTACGATGTCGGCATCTTGACCTACCCGATGGAACTGGTGGATGTGCTCTGTGTCAACGAGGTGGAAGCCTGCGCCCTTGCCGGAACCGAGACCTTTGAAGCGGACGCTGTTTTGACCCTGCTGCACGAAAAATACCCGCAGACCCGTCTGCTTCTGACAGCCGGGAGTGCGGGCAGCTATTATCTGGATGCGGAGCGGCGGCTGTTTGTCCCCTGCGAAAAGGTGCAGGCCGTGGACACTACAGCTGCCGGGGACACTTACAGCGGCTATTTTCTGGCGGGCCTTTGCAGCGGCAGTTCAGTAGAGGACGCCATGCGGCTTGCTACCAAAGCAGCCGGAATTGCCGTGCAGCGCAAAGGTGCAGCGGCATCCATCCCGGAAATCAAAGAGTTGAAATGAATGATACAGAAGGCCATGTGGATATTCTGGTCTGCATGGCGGGCACCGGCGGTACGGGTTTTGGCACAGCAAGTTATCTGCGCAGCCGCAACCCGAATCTGCAAGTGGTTCTGGTGCAGCCCCATCCGGACTCCCGCCTGACCCCGGAGCACCCGGATGCGCAGATCATAGATGGCGTTTTGCCGGCGTATGATGTGCCGGAAAGCGCACTTTCCGACTATCTGCGGCCAGACTGGAGCGATGCGTACATCAATGTCCGCACCGAGGAAGCCTACGAAACGGCCCATGAGGTGCTGCGGGCGGAAGGACTGTTTCTGGGCACATCGGCAGCAGCGGCTTTGCACGCAGCGGTGCAGGTGGGCCGCAGACCGGAGAATCAGGAAAAGAATATCGTGGTCATCGTCCCGGACAACGGCATGAAATATCTGTCTACGCCGATGTACCGGCAGAAATGATAAAAACACGATGATGCGACTGAATTTTGAAAAGATTGCATGGGATTTTATGAAAGTATTATTCTTTTATGAATTTTAGCACTCTTCTATTGACACTGCTAATGAACGGTGCTATAACAGTGGCGTGCTCAGGAGGAAGGGCAAAAGGGGAGCCGCTAGGCTCCCCGGAAAGCCCTTCTGAATGGACGCTTCAGATTTTTTGCCCCGACCCGAACGCCGGGATTGGAGGAATGATTTATGCTTATGCCGACTGTTTTCCATGAAAACCTGTTCGATGATTTCTTCGATCCGTTCTGGAATGACGCTGCACTGGAACGTATGATGAACCGTGAGGCTCGTGATACCTTTGGTAAGCGCGGTGCAAACATGATGAAGACCGATGTCAAACAGACGGACAACGGCTACGAAGTAGCTGTTGACCTGCCGGGCTGCAAGAAGGAAGACGTTCAGATGGATCTGAACGACGGCTATCTGACCATTCAGGCAGTGCGCAGCCACAGCAACGATGAAAAGGATAAGAAGGGCCGCTATCTGCGGCGCGAATCCTTCTCCGGCACCTGCGCGCGCAGTTTCTACGTGGGCGATGTGAAGAAGGAAGACATCCACGCAAAGTTCGAGGATGGTGTCCTGCACATCGAGCTGCCTGCTCCTCAGCAGACGAAGGCTTTGCCTGAGAACCCGAATCTGATTGCGATCGAGTAAAATGCCGGTCGTGTGCGCAACGCACACAGAAAGCCCCCGGAGAGCTGTAACAAGCCCTCCGGGGGCTTTTTTGTGGGGCGGAAACATGGTACAATAGGAAATAACGAGAGAGAAGAGGGTGCGATGAAACAAGAAAAAGCCTATTATCACCTGCCCGGTTTGTTTGAGTTTTACGAGCTGTACCGGGAGTTCCTGCCCCTGTACCGGGGGCATCGGGAATATTTCTATGACTGGTGCAGCATTGGCTCCATCTACGGGGCACCGGCCGACTGCATCTGGGGCGGGGGCCGCACTGGCTTTGGCGATGCACAGCCGCACCGGGTGCTTGCACTGATGCAGGAATATGGCATATCGGCCCGGCTCACCTTCAGCAATTCACTGCTGCGGGAAGAGCACCTGACCGACCCTAAATGCAACGCCCTCTGCGCGCAGTTCGCGCAGGGCAGTGTGCAGAACGGCGTCATCGTGCATTCGGACCTGCTGGTGGATTATCTGCAGGAGCACTACCCGGAATTATATCTGGTGTCCTCCACCACCAAGGTACTCACGGAGTTTGCACAGCTGGAAGCGGAGACCGCCCGGCCGGAGTT
>OIAB01000375.1_pt1 | contig 10313 bp, 8 predicted proteins | sample 1580651 | NCBI WGS metagenome assembly OIAB01 (sample SAMEA3882540, study PRJEB24775) | human gut metagenome | biome: human-associated habitat; feature: intestine environment; material: feces | place: Netherlands | collected 2009/2010
CCCGCGTTGCCCTGCGCGCGCAGCGAAATGGTCTGCCCGTTGTCGATGCCCGCAGGAATGCTGACCTTGATGGTCTTGCGGTGGCGGATCATGCCCTTGCCGCCGCACTTGGGGCACTTGCCGGGCATCTCGACGACGATGGGCATCGTGAAACTGCACTCCGGGTAGCCCGGGCAGGCGAGGAAGCGGCCGAAACGGCCGTTTTTATACACGAGCTTGCGCCCGCAGTTCGGGCAGACCTCGTCCGACTCCTCATCCGGCACCTTGAGGTGCTTGCCCTCGAGCTGGATCTCAGCGTTGTTGAGGTTTGCGTCAAAGTCCTTATAATATTCGCGCAGTACGTCCTTCCACGCCATCTTGCCGGCCTCGATCTTGTCGAGATCCGTCTCCATATTGGCGGTGAACTTCAGATCGACGATGTTGCGGAAATATTCCTCCATCATCTCGGTCACGACGATGCCGAGATTTGTCGGGCGCAGGTAGCGCCCCTCCTTGACGACATAGTTGCGGCTGAGGATGGTCGAGATCGTCGGCGCGTACGTGGACGGACGGCCGATGCCCTTTTCCTCCATGGCGCGGATGAGCGTCGCCTCCGTGTAGCGGGCGGGCGGCTGTGTGAACTGCTGCTCTTTCGTGACCTGCTTGAGGTCCACGGCGTCGCCCTGCTTGAGCGACGGCAGCGGACGGCGCACCTCGCTCGTCTCCTCGTCCTTTGCCTCTTCATACACGGCGGTGTAGCCCGCGAACTTCTGCTCGGAATAGTTGGCGCGGAAGAGATAGCCCGCGCTGCCGGCGTCTACGACGACGTTGTCGTACACGGCATTGGCCATCTGGCAGGCCGTGAAGCGGCCCCAGATGAGCCGGTAGAGCCGGTACTGCTCCGGCGTGAGGTCATGGCGCACGCGGTCCGGCGTGAGCGTGACGTCCGTCGGACGGATGGCCTCGTGCGCGTCCTGCGCGCCGGCCTTGGTCTTATACGTGCGCGGCTTGCCGGGGTGGTACTCCGGGCCGTAGTGCTCGACAATAAAGGATTGTGCAGCGGCGAGCGCCTCGTCGGACAGGCGCTGCGAATCGGTACGCATATAGGTGATGAGACCGATCGTGCCGCGGTCAGTGATGTCCACGCCCTCATAGAGCTGCTGCGCAACCGACATGGTGCGCCGCGGCGTCATGCCCAGGCGGCGGGAAGCCTCCTGCTGCAGGGTCGAGGTGATGAACGGGGGCGACGGGCTGCGCTGCTTTTCGCCGCGCTTGACGCTCGCGATTTTGAACGGTTCGGCCGACACGGCGGCAATGATCTTGTCGGCCGTGGCTTCGTCCGGAACGTCCATCTTCTTTTCCGCCGTGCCGTAAAAGCGTGCCGTGAACGTGCCCGCGCCGCAGTCAAGCAGTGCGTCGAGCAGCCAGTACTCCTGCGGCTGGAAGGCGCGGATCTCATTTTCACGGTCGACCACGATGCGCGTGGCCACCGACTGCACACGTCCGGCGGACAGGCCGGGCTTGACCTTGCGCCAGAGCAGCGGGCTGAGTTTATAGCCCACGATGCGGTCAAGAATGCGGCGCGCCTGCTGCGCGTCGACCAGATCCTGATCGATCTCGCGCGGGTGCTGGATGCTCTCGGTGACGACCTTTTTCGTGATCTCGTTGAACGTCACGCGCTTGGCCTTGTCATCCGGCAGATTCAGCAGCTCCTTCAGGTGCCACGAAATAGCCTCTCCCTCGCGGTCAGGGTCGGTCGCGAGATAGACGGTACCGGCTGACTTTGCACGCTTTTTCAGGTCGGCGATCACGTCCGCACGATCTTTCACGGGCAGGTACTGCGGCGTAAAATCGCCGTCGATGTCCACGCCCATGGTGCTCTTGGGCAGATCACGCAGGTGGCCCATCGAGGCCACGACCTGATAGTGATTGCCCAGATATTTTTCGATTGTTCTGGCCTTCGCCGGAGACTCGACGATCACCAGATCGGTTTTTGCTTTTGCCATCGGGTCTACTCCAACTCCTTATGATTCCTGCGCAGTGCCTGCGCGTACATTTAATGAAAAGCGTTTGCCCGGCTCCTGCCGGACGACGCCGCGGATCTGCAGCACGGTCAGCTCCGCGAGCACCTTGCTCGCCGGGAGCTGCGTCTTTTCGATGATGAGATCCACCTGCGTGCCGGGCACATCGATCGCCGCGACGATCTGCAGCTGCTCGGTCGTGAGCGACTTCAGCTGCGCTTCCAGGTCAATATATGCCTCCGGCTGCGGCTTGTCAATCCTTTTCTCCGCGACCGGGCGGCGCACCTGCGCAAAGCCGCTGCCCGTCTCCGGCGGCGGTTCGGGCGCCGGAGCTTCAGGCGCGGGTGCAATGTTTTCATGCAGCGTACCGGGAAACATGCGGCGAAAATCGCCCAGCACGTCCCACGCGCACATGGCCGGGCGGGCACCGTCCTTGAGCAGCGCGTTGCTGCCGACCGAGGCGCGGGAGTCCGCGTTTCCGGGCACAGCGAAGACCTCCCTGCCCTGCGTGACGGCATCGTCAGCAAACAGGAGCGCGCCGCTTTTCTCCGGTGCCTCGACCACGACCGTCGCCACGGCCAGACCGGACGTGATACGGTTGCGCAGCCGGAAGCCAAAACGCGGCACGGACATATTCGGCGCGAACTCGCTCACAACGGCGCCGCAGCGCGCGACCTCCTGCGTGCATGTGCCCGCAAAATCCAGATTGATCGCCGTGCCGGACACGCCCACGCAGATACCGCCGGCGTGCAGCGCCCCCTCGGCGGCCGAGCGGTCGATCCCGGCGGTGAGGCCGGAGAGCAGGATGCCGCCGTGGCGCACGATCTCGGAGCCGAACTTTCGCGCCGTGCGCATGCCATACGGCGTTGCGCTGCGGGTGCCGACGACGGCGACGGCCGCACGGTCGTCGATCTGCGGCAGCGTGCCGCGCACATAGAGCACCAGCGGCGGGTCATAGATCTGCAGCAGACGCTGCGGATAGGCCGCATCCTGGATCGTCAGGATGCGGATGTGCTCCCGGTCGCAGATGGCGAGCGCGCGGTTGGCATCGCGCAGGTCCTTATCCTGCAGCAGCCGGAGCTCCTCCGGGCGCAGCGGAACACGGACGCGGTAATCCGCCTCTGTGGCAAAATACACATCGCGCGGCGTGCCAAAATGCTCCACGAGCGCGAGCTTCACCTTCGGGCGCACGCCAAAGCGCATGGACAGCCAGACCCAGTATTGCAGCTGCGACATTGGCGCGCCTCCTCACATTCCGGCGCGGGCGATCTCCCACATGACGACCGACGCGGCCACTGCCGCATTGAGCGACTCGGCCCCCGGCTGCATAGGGATGATGATCTGCCCGTCGCACTGTGCGAGCAGCTGCGCGCTCAGGCCGCGGCCCTCGCTGCCGATCGCCACGGCGGCCGGTGAGAGCGGCACGCGCCGCAGGTCCTGCGCCGCGTCCGTCAGCGCTGCGCCGTAGAGCTTCAGACCGTGGGCATGCAGCAGCTGCATCAGCTCATCCATCGAACACGTCAGCACCGGCTGGCGAAAGAGCGCGCCCATCGCGGCGCGCACGGTCTTGGGACTGTAGAGATCGGCGCACGCGCCAGTGAGCACCACGGCGTCCATGCCGAGGGCATTCGCCGTGCGGATGACGGTGCCGACGTTGCCAGGGTCCTGCACGCCCTCGAGCACGATGACGTGGCGCAGCGGCTCCGGCAGGCACATCTCCGGGATGCGCACGGTAAAGACCGGGCCCGGCGAGTGCATGAGCGGCGAGGCATACGCGACCAGCTCCGCGTCGGCCGTGCACTGCACAATGCCGTCCGGCAGCGGGAACGCCGCCGCATCGCGCCAGAGCACGGACGTGACCTCCGCGCCGAACTGCAGCGCCTCGCGCAGCAGCTTTTCGCCGTCGCAGACGTACTCCCCCGCGTCCCGGCGCGCATCATTGGTCTTTGCCAACGCGCGCAGGTGCAGAATATATTGATTTTTCCGCGACCGAATCTGTTCCATATCCGTGTTCTCCGCATATTCTATTACAATGTAATTCAAATATGTCCTTCATCTTATAACAACACCCCACAATTTTCAAGTCCTGAGTTTCAGGAATTTGCAAAGCGTTGCAAATTTTCCGCTGCATAGGCAAGCAGCGCGGCCCTGTCGTTCGGCACCACCTCGTCTATGACCGCATCCAGGCACGCCTGCAGCGCAGCGCCGACCGCCCGGCCGCGCAGACCGAGCGTGAGCAGATCATTCCCTTTGACTGCGAGATCTTTGAGCGAGAAGCAGGCATCCGCCGCAAGCAGCTCGTCGAGCACGCGCTCCGCCTGCCGGTAGACCTCCACGCGGCCGGCACAGATAGCCGACTGGCCGCAGGTATCGGCGATGTGCAGCGCGAAGAGCTGCCGCACGGTCTCGACGCCGAGCTTGTTCATCAGCCGCCGGACCGGTTTCGGCTCCGGCGGTACGGGCAGGTCGTGATAGCGGATGAGCTGTGTGATGCGCGTGCGCCCGGCCGTGTCAAAGCGCAGGCGCATAAGGATAGCGTCCGCCAGTTCGGCGCTCTTGGCCGCGTGGCCGTAAAAATGGCCGACGCCATCCGGCCCGCGCGAGAAGCACGGCGGCTTGCCGACATCGTGCAGCAGTGCCGCCCAGCGCAGCACCGGCTCCGGCGGGATGTGCGCCACGACTGCGACCGTGTGCTGCCAGACGTCCCGGTCGTGATGCGGGTTGTGCTGCTCGAAGCCGAACATCGGCCGCAGCTCCGGGATGGGGACGGCCAGCACATCGGCAAATTCCCGCAGCACCGCGCCCGCATTCTGCCCGCAGAGCAGCTTCGTCAGCTCGCTGCGCACGCGCTCCGCCGCGAGATACTGCAGCAGTGCGCAGCTGCGGTGGATGGCCGCCACCGTCTCCGGCGCGATCTGAAAACCGAGCACGGACGCAAAGCGCAGCGCGCGCAGGATGCGAAGCCCGTCCTCCTGAAAGCGGCGGTCCGGCTCGCCCACGCAGCGCACAATGCCGCGCGCAACGTCCTCCGCCCCGCCGCAAATGTCCACCAGCCCCGTTTGCGGGTTGTAAGCCAGCGCGTTCATCGTGAAATCGCGGCGCAGCAGGTCCTCGCACAGACTGCGCGTAAAGCGCACGGCGTCCGGCCGCCGGTGGTCGGTATAGTCCCCGTCGACGCGGTAGGTCGTGATCTCGAGCGGCAGACCGTCGAGCAGGACGGTCACGGTACCGTGCCTGAGCCCCGTCTCGATGAGCCGCTCGCCGGCAAAGACGCGCTCGACCTGCGCAGGCTCGGCGTTGGTCGTGATGTCCCAGTCCCCCGCCGGGCTGCCGCGCAGTGCGTCGCGCACCGCGCCGCCGACGTAAGCCTCCCAGCCCGCCGCCGCGAGGCGGTCGAGCGCCGTATGCACTTGTGGCGGCAGGGTCAGCATGGGCACACTCCTCAGTTGTGGTGATAGATCTTCTTTTCCAACGCAAAAATGCGGGCGCTGAAGCTGCCGGCCGGTACGGCCGGGAGCGTTTCCGCATAGATCTCCATGCGGCTGTCGATGAGGTCGATGTACGACAGCAGCTCCGCCTCGGCGCACATGGGCCGCACGGCCGCGCCGAACTCCGGCTCACCGTGGTGCGAGAGCAGCAGGTGCTGCAGCAGCATGGACTTTTCCTCGGGAATACCGAGCTCGCGCGCAGCGTCCGCGACCTCCTGCGCCCCCATGACCAGATGGCCGAGGAGCTGCCCGGCCGTGGAATACTCCGTCACGATGCCGAGATCGGAGAACGCAAACTCCCGCTCCTTGCCGAAGTCGTGCAGCAGTGTGCCGGTCAGCAGCAGGCTGCGGTCAATGACCTCCGGATACAGGCCCGCGAGGAAATCCGCCGTGCGCAGCATGTTGTAAGTATGCATCAAAAGGCCGGACAAAAAACTGTGGTGCACACTCTTCCCGGCCGGGATGCGCCGGAATGCGTCAAGGTGCCGTGTGAGCATCGTCTCGGCAACGCTGCGGTAATCCGCGTCCGTGATCGAGGCGACCAGCCGCTGCACATCCGCCAGCGCGGCGTCCGTGTCGATGGGCGCCGTCGGCACGAGCAGCGACGTGTCGTAATCATCCGCCGCCTCGGCCATACGGATGCGGTGGACACTGATCTGCAGCGCGCCGCGGTATTCCGAGACACTGCCGCGGATCTTCACGACGCGGCCGGTATCGTCCGGGCGCGCGCCGATCGGGCCGCTGTAGTCCCAGATCTTGATCTCCACGCTGCCTGTGCAGTCGCAGATCGTGCCGCTGAGAAACGGCTTGCCGCTGTTGGTCGTCTTGAGCGCCGCCGCACGCAGAATATAAAAGCCCTCGACATCCATGCCGGGGAGCATATCCGCAATGGGTCTGTTGTATTCCATGGCTCCGCCTTTCCGCCCGCAGAGCGGGTCGTTCGTTCTGTTTATAAATATACATTGCCGTGATTTTGCCCATCTGTCAAGCCCTTCACGCAAAAAAGCCGCCCCGCCGCCGATGGCTCGGCCTGCGGGACGGAGGCATTCAGTGTTCGGCGCGGGTGATCCGCTCGGCCTCCTGCCGGCCGGTCGGTGTGGCGGCAAGGCCGCCGAGACCGGTCTCGCGCAGGCTGACCGGGAGCGCGTCGCCGACCTCGCCCATGGCGTCGATGACCTCATCGACCGGGATGCGGCTCGTGATGCCGGCGACGGCCATGTTCGCCGCGCTCACGGCATTGACCGCACCGATGACATTGCGCTTGACGCACGGCACCTCGACGAGGCCCGCGACCGGGTCGCAGACAAGACCGAGCAGATTGCCAAGCGCGATGGCGTACGCATCCGCGCACTGCTGCGCCGTGCCGCCGAGGATATGCGTCAGCGCGGCCGCCGCCATGGCGCTGGCCGTGCCGATCTCCGCCTGACAGCCGCCCTCCGCCCCGGCCACACTCGCGCGCAGCGCCGTGACCTGACCGAACCCGGCCGCGATATACAGCGCCTCCAGGATCGTCTCCTCCGGCACGTCCCGCTCCTCCGCCAGCGGGATGAGCACCGCCGGCAGCACGCCGCAACTGCCCGCCGTGGGCGCGACGACGATGCGCTTCATGCACGCATTGCACTCGGCAACCTTGAGCGCCTCTTCCGTCACGCGCTGAAAATACGTTCCACCGAGAAGGCGGCCGGCCTCCGCCGCCGCACGGAGCCGGGCCGCGTCGCCGCCGATGAGCCCGCTGTTGGAGCGGTCGGCCGCACAGTACTGCCGGCTCGACTGCTGCATAGCCGTCCAGAGCGCCGCGATCTGGCGGTGGGACGCCGCGGCGTCGTAGCCGTTTTCCTGACAATCCGCGTCGCGGATGACGGCATAGAGCGGCTGCCCGCTCGCCTGCGCCATGGAAAGCATAGCTGCAATGCTCGAAAAGCTCATACCGGTTCCTCCTGGTTAAAGATCGTAATCTTTTGAATGCCCTCAATGTGCGACAGCCACTGCTCAATGTCCTTCGGGATCGGCTGGTCGCACTCGAGGATCATGACCGCGTAGCCGCCCTGCTCACTGCGGTAAAGCTGCATGGTGGCGATGTTGACGTGCCGCTGCATGAGCGCCGCCGTCACGGCCGCGACATGGCCGGGCGTGTCTTGGTTGTGGACGATGAGCGTGTTGTGCTCACCGGAAAAGTTTGTCTCGATGCCGTCGATAGAGCGGATGCGGATGCGCCCGCCGCCGACGCTCTCGGCCACGATGTCCAGCGTGCGGCCCTTGGCGTCCGTGAGCTGCAAACGCGCGGTGTTCGGGTGCGCATTGCGCAGCTGCACATTTTGAAACGCGAACGTCAGCCCCTGCTCCGCCGCGATTGCAAAGCTGCCCGGGATGCGCAGATCGTCCGGCTGCATGCCGAGCAGGCCCGCGATCAGCGCGCAGTCCGTGCCGTGACCGTGACCGGTCAGGGCGAAGCTGCCGTGCAGTGAGATGTCCGCGTGCACCGGCTGATCGCCGAGCAGCTTGCGGGCCGTCAGGCCGATGCGCACGGCCCCGGCCGTATGGCTGCTGGACGGGCCGACCATGACCGGCCCGAGAATATCAAATAAACGCATGGCGCGTCTCCTTGGATACAAGTTGCTTTTGCACATTGCAGTGCGACAGAAAAAGAAATATGAGATATTATACGCGCACTGCACGCAAAATGCAATGGGGATTCTCCGCCGCCGCGAAAAAGGGCGCAAAAACCGGCTGCCGATCGGCAGCCGGTAAGCGGTGTGTATCTCAGTGCTCCTGGATCATCATGCGGATGATCGTGCGGTCGGTCTCGCGCATGCCCTCGCTCGCGAGCGTACCGATGTTGCGGATCGTGTTCTCCACGCCCTTGACAACAATGCCGTCGCCGCCGTAGAACTGGCTCTCGTGCATCTGCATCTGCATACCAAGCAGGCCCGCCTCGACTGCCGAGGCGATCTTGGCCGCACAGCTTGCCTTCGCACCGTCGCAGATCATGCCGGAATCAATGGCAACGGCGTTAACGATGGTGTGCGCGATCTCGCGGTACTGCCCGCCGTACAGATACGTCACGCCTGCGGCCGCGCCGCAGCCGGCCGCCGTGGCCCCGCAGTAAGCGGACAGGCTGCCGATGCCGGTTTTCAGATGGATGGTGACGAGGTTCGACACCACGAGCGCGCGGTAGAGCATCTGCTGCGTGACGCCCAGCTCCTTGGCATAGACGATGACCGGCAGCGACGCCGTCAGCCCCTGATTGCCGCTGCCGGAATTGATGACCACCGGCAGGTCGCAGCCGTTCATGCGCGCGTCCGACCCGGCCGCGGCGTAGGCCTTGGCGCGGTTGTGGATGCTCATGCCGTAAGACTGCAGCAGGATGCGGCCGATATTCGCGCCGTAATCCCCACGCAGCCCCTCCTCGGCGATGGCCCAGTTGTAGTCGATCTGCCGCTGAAGCGTCTCCTGCACGTCGGCAACGTCCACCTCGTTTGCAAAGGTAATGATCTGCTCGACCGTCAGCAGACTGCGGTCGGTGGCGTGCTGGCTGCCGGACTCCTGATAGTCCTTGTGAAACTGCACAACGCTGTTTTTCTCGATGCGGATCACGTTCGTGTGATAGCCTGCGATCTCAACGGACGCGCTGTCCGCCCCCGCCGTGACGCGCACCTGAATGTCGAACACATAGTCCTTGTCCGCGCGCCGGACGGTAAAAGCCGCCTGCTGCAGATACGCCCCCACCGCATCCACCTGCTCCGGTGTAAGACGCGCAAGCACCTGCATCTGCGCGTCAGCATTGTCAGCCACGATGCCCGCCGCCGCGGCCGCCGCAATGCCGCGCTGGCCGTTCGTATTCGGCACGATGACGCTCTTGACATTTTTGATGATGTTTGCACTCGCAAGCACCTCGACCGTTTCCGGCAGCGCACCGAGCGTCTTGCGGGCCAGCGCCGCACAGTACGCCACGGCGATCGGCTCAGTACAGCCCATGGCTGGCTGCAGTTCCTCTTTCAGGATCGCGACATATTCGTGATAAACCTGCTCGTCCATGTTTCTCTCCTCCGATTTTTTTTGTTTTTCTCCGCAATCTGGCCACAAAATTCCGCTTTTTGTAATAGTATAGCGAAACAGCGGCACATTTTCAACAAAAAAGATACCGGCAGTACGCCGGTATATCGAGGAACAAGCTAATCTTTCTGTTTTTTCCGGCAAGCGTGCACGATCGCCCAGAGCGCATAGCCGAGCGCACCGCCGGTCGTATTCGTGATCACGTCCGTGATATCTGAACTGCGAAACGCATGCAGCAGCGGCTGCACGACCTCGATGCCGACGCTGAGTGCCAGCGTCAGCAGCAGGCAGCGCCAGAAGCTGCACCGCTTGCCGCGGCAGCTGCGGCACAGCGGCAGCAGCACACCGAACGGGACAAACAGAGCAATATTCAGCACGATCTGCCGGACATAATCGCCGTGGCGGAGAATGACATCCTCAAACGGTGCCATGTGCATAGGGACATACGGATGGTCAAAGCAGAACGGGAGCACTGCCAGCACCGGCATGAGCGTGAAGAGCGCGATGCTGGCGAGGCAGCCGTACATGAGCGTATAGACCGTGAGCGTTCTGCGCCCCAGCGGCCGCCACTTCGGCAGCAGCCAGATGCCGTAAACGGCCGCGAGCACGGCCAGATCGATGAGAATCTTTGCGTTTCGGCTCATGCACAGCCTCCTTCCTCTCTGCCGGTCAGAACGCGCGTATTATCCGCGCAGCCACTGCTCCAGTTTCGGTTTTGCGCCCTCGACCGCGCTGCCGCGCAGGGACAGGCCGCGCGCGACCCGCGCGCCCT
>OIAB01000379.1_pt1 | contig 10199 bp, 8 predicted proteins | sample 1580651 | NCBI WGS metagenome assembly OIAB01 (sample SAMEA3882540, study PRJEB24775) | human gut metagenome | biome: human-associated habitat; feature: intestine environment; material: feces | place: Netherlands | collected 2009/2010
CTATCGTCACCGGATAGGCATATTCCTTTTCCGTACGACGCTCGATATAATCCATCGGATGATGGGGAGTGTATATCTGTACGCATGGACCGACCAACGTATGGGCACCAATCGTGATATATCCCCCGTCCAGGAAAGTGCAATTGGCATTGACAAAGACATGCTCACCCAGCCGGATCCCATCCCCGTGGTCGCAATGGAAGGGCGGGCAGATGATGGAAGTAGCGGGAATACCTGGCACCAGTTCCTCCAGCAAACTCCGGTAATCCTCATCGTAAGTACTCATCACACGCATTTTTGCCAGCAAGCGCTTGGCATGCTCGAACTTCACCTGTATCTCCGGAACGGACATATCCGCCAACTGGGAGCTACGCATTTTTTCCACTTCATTCATATTATTTCTTCTTTTGATTCATACAGAGACTCAGCCCCGAACAAAAATACGGAAATAAACGCAGTATACCAAAAGAGCGGAAAACCTTTCGGCTTTCCGCTCCTGCAATCGTTTATAGAGCAAACAATTTATTTGTACTCCTGCCAGCTCTTAATCTGGATATCTTCCAGCTTCATTTCGCAGAATGCCTCGATAAAGGCACTTGCCAGGCGGGCATTGGTAATCAACGGAATGTTGTGGTCGATGGCACCGCGACGAATCTTGTAGCCATTGGTCAGCTCGCGTTTCGTATGGTTCTTCGGAATGTTGACAATCAGGTCGAAGGCATGGTCGGCAATCATCGTCATCACGTTGTTTTCCGCATCCGGGCGTTCATCCGGCCAGTAAACGGCTTCCGTCGTCACGCCATGGGCGTTGAGGAAAGCGGCTGTACCTGCCGTAGCATAAATCTTATAGCCTTTGGCAAAGAGCATGCGGCTGGCATCCAGCAAATCCACCTTGGACTTCATGGCTCCGGAGGAGAACATCACGCCCTTCTCGGGACGGGGGATTCTGAATCCGGTAGCAATCATGGCATTCAGCAATGCTTCGGAGAAGTCGTCGCCAATACAGCCTACCTCGCCCGTAGACGACATGTCCACACCCAATACCGGGTCTGCCTTGTGCAGACGGGAGAAGGAGAACTGGCTTGCCTTCACACCGATACGGTCGATGTCGAATGCCGACTTGTCCGGTTGTGTATAGGGAGCGTCCAGCATGATACGGGTAGCAGTCTCGATGAAGTTACGCTTCAGCACCTTGGATACGAACGGGAAGCTGCGCGATGCACGGAGGTTACACTCGATAACCTTCACCTCGTTGTTGCGTGCCAGGAACTGGATATTGAAAGGACCGGAAATATTGAGTTCCTTCGCAATCTGGCGGCTGATTTTCTTGATGCGGCGTGCCGTTGCAAAGTAAATCTTCTGTGCCGGGAATACCAGCGTAGCGTCACCGGAGTGTACACCGGCAAACTCTACGTGCTCGGAGATGGCGTATTCCACCACTTCACCGTTTTGGGCAACAGCGTCGAACTCGATTTCCTTGGTGTTCTGCAAGAACTGGGATACCACCACCGGATATTCCTTAGATACCTCAGCAGCCATCTTCAAGAAGTTTTCCAGTTCTTCTTCATCGTAGCATACATTCATCGCAGCACCGGAGAGTACGTAAGACGGACGCACCAGTACCGGATAGCCCACCTTCTCTACAAAGCCTTTCACATCTTCCAGGCTAGTGAGTTCCTGCCAAGCCGGTTGGTCGATGCCCAGCTGGTCGAGCATGGCAGAGAACTTGTTACGGTTTTCGGCACGGTCGATGGAGATGGGGGAAGTACCCAACACGGGAACTGACTGGCGGTGAAGCTTCATTGCCAGGTTGTTCGGTATCTGTCCACCCACGGACACGATGACACCGCGCGGCTGCTCCAGGTCGATAACGTCGAGCACACGCTCGAAGGAGAGCTCGTCGAAGTAGAGACGGTCGCACATGTCGTAGTCCGTAGAAACGGTTTCGGGGTTATAGTTAATCATGATGGACTTGTAGCCCAGCTTGCGGGCAGTCTGGATGGCATTCACCGAGCACCAGTCGAACTCTACAGACGAACCGATGCGGTAAGCGCCCGAACCAAGCACAACCACTGATTTTTCATTCTTATAATAGTTCACATCATAACCTTGAACGGCATACGTCATGTAGAGGTAGTTCGTCAGTTCCGGATGTTCGGAAGCCACCGTATTGATGCGCTTCACGGCGGGCAGGATGCCCAGCTCCTTACGACGGGCGCGTACGGCAAGGTTTTCCTTCTCCATATTGCCTTGCGGATTCAGCACGAAGCGGGCAATCTGGAAGTCGGAGAAGCCAAGCACTTTGGCTTCGCGCAGCACGTCGGCGGGGATGTCTTCCACCTTATTATATTGGGAAAGTTTCTGCTTGTAGTCTACGATGTTCTTCAGCTTGCCCAAGAACCAGGGGTCAATCTTGGTCAGCTCAAAGATGCGGTCGATGGCATATCCCTTTTCCAGAGCCTCGGCAATGGCAAAGACGCGCAGGTCGGTGGGATGTGACAGTTCGTAATCCAAGTCATCGAACTCCACTCCCTCATTGCCCACGAATCCGTGCATTCCCTGACCAATCATACGCAAGCCCTTCTGGATAATTTCTTCAAAGGAACGTCCGATAGACATGATTTCGCCTACCGACTTCATGCTGGAGCCAATTTCGCGGCTGACACCTACGAACTTTGTCAAGTCCCAACGCGGAATCTTGCAGACCACATAGTCGAGGGCCGGCTCAAAGAAGGCCGAGGTGGTCTTGGTGACGGAGTTCTTCAGTTCGAAGAGTCCGTAGCCCAGGCCAAGCTTGGCGGCCACGAAAGCCAGGGGATAGCCCGTGGCCTTGGAAGCCAGGGCCGAAGAACGGGAGAGGCGCGCGTTGACCTCGATGACACGATAGTCCTCGCTCTGCGGGTCGAAGGCGTACTGCACGTTGCACTCGCCGACGATGCCGATATGGCGCACGATCTTGATGGAGAGCGCACGCAGCTTGTGATATTCGCTATTGGTCAGAGTCTGCGACGGAGCGATGACGATACTCTCACCCGTATGGATGCCCAGCGGGTCGAAGTTTTCCATGCTTGCCACCGTGAAGCAGTGGTCGTTGGCATCGCGGATTACCTCGAATTCAATTTCCTTCCAACCCTTCAGAGACTCTTCTACCAGAATCTGCTTGGAGAAAGTGAAAGAGCTTTCGGCCAATTTAATGAAGGCTTCCTCGTCCGGACAAATACCGCTTCCCAGTCCACCCAGAGCATAAGCCGAGCGCACCATCACGGGGTAGCCAATCTCGCGGGCTGCCTTCAGTGCGTCTTCCATGCTCTCCACAGCGTGGCTCTTCGGAGTCTTCATCGGAATCTCGTCCAGCTTCTTCACAAAGAGGTCACGGTCTTCGGTGTACATAATCGCCTCAACGGAAGTACCCAGCACGCGCACGCCATATTTCTGAAGAATTCCGTTCTGGTAGAGTTCCGTACCGCAGTTCAGCGCCGTCTGTCCGCCGAATGCCAGCAAAATGCCGTCGGGACGTTCTTTCTTGATGATTTCTTCCACAAAATAGGGAGTCACCGGCAAGAAATAAACTTGATCGGCGATACCTTCCGATGTCTGGATAGTAGCAATGTTCGGGTTTACCAAAACAGAACCGATACCTTCTTCGCGCAACGCCTTCAGCGCCTGCGAACCGGAATAGTCAAACTCTCCGGCCTGACCAATCTTGAGCGCACCAGAACCCAAGACAAGCACTTTCTTTAAATTCTTTTCCATATTCTCTTGTTGTCTATTAAGTTACGAGTTACAAGCTACGAACTACGAGTTGTAGCTATTTCACAAAAAAAATGCGTTACCCAATAAAGGATTAACGCATTACCAAAGAACTAAAAATATCTTTCTCGAAAAAAGAGAAACTGACGGCTCCCGAATGAAATTCATTCGAACGGAGGTTATATTTGCTTCTCATTTCCTGCGATTGCATAGTCTCTTTAAAATTTGTGCAAAGTAACGACTTATTTACGAAAAGAGCAAATTGTGGCATATTTTTTTGCATAAAAGAAACGTCATCCTCCATAATAGAAGAGCGGCCGTCGCCCACAACCGAAATCTTTTTCCGAAAAATGCGATTCCATATAAAAAAGAAAGACTATATCTCAGTAAAGGCATTTGCGGATAAATATGAAGATTCTCCCCACCAAAACTTGCTTTTCTCGCCACGGAAACTTACCTTTGTACCTATACAAAAATAGAACAAGGATTCTGTTTCTACAAACAAAGCCTTTATTCTTAAAAATAAAATTTCTATTCCTTGGAATAAAGGCTTTATTCTAAGATTTCTCCGCCACCAAAAGAACTTTGCTCCGCAGGGAAAAGGACTTTGCAACGAAGGAAAGAAAAGAAAGGAGAACGCAACAATGACCACACGCTACCAAATGAAAGAAATGCCCGACTTGCAAGGCACGGGCGAACCAATCACCTACCCCAAGATGGTGATGACCGGACAGACCGGCACGCGCGAACTGGCGGAATACATCGCCATGACCTCGGGATTCTCGAAAGGCGTAACCGAAGGAATTATCTGCGAACTGGGCGAAGCCCTGGCCCACGAAATGGGAATGGGACGCTCGGTGAAGATAGAAGGATTGGGCGTATTCACCCCCGCACTGTCCATCTACCCCGACAAGGAACGCGAACAGCCCCAAGAAAGCACCACGAAGCGAAACGCGCGGAGCATCTACGTAAGTGGCGTGAACTTCCGCACGGACAAGGCCTTGATTAGAGAAACCAACCATTGGTGCGAACTGGAACGTGCCTCCTGGAAACCCGCACGTTCGTCGAAGAAATACACTCCCGAACAACGTCTGGCTCTGGCGCATCAGTATCTGGACAAGCATGCCTTCCTTACTGTCAGCATCTACCGGCAACTGACCGGACTCGTCCGCTCCACCGCCACCGTGGAACTGCGCAAATGGGCACATACTCCCGGCAGCGGAATCGATACAAGCGGCATCGGAAGCCATAAGGTATACGTGAAAAGGAAAGAAAGCGTCATCCCTTGAGGTTTCGATAATTATAGGTATCTTTGCCGGTCCTAATGGCTTTTATACAATGAAGAAACTAAAAAATACATAATATGGCAAAAGAAAAAATCATCCTTACGGGCGACCGCCCCACAGGACGCCTGCACATAGGACACTATGTAGGCTCATTGAGAAGAAGAGTGGAACTGCAAAACTCCGGCTTATACGACAAGATTTTCATCTTCATCGCCGACGCACAAGCGCTGACGGACAATATGGAGAATCCGGAAAAGGTGCGCCAGAACGTCATCGAGGTGGCACTGGACTACCTGGCTTGCGGACTGGACCCGACGAAGAGTACCATCTTCATCCAATCCCAGATACCGGAACTCTGCGAACTGACCTTCTACTATATGGACCTGGTGACCGTGAGCCGCCTGCAACGCAACCCGACGGTAAAGACCGAAATCCAGATGCGTAATTTCGAGACAAGCATCCCCGTAGGTTTCTTCACCTACCCCATCAGCCAGGCAGCGGACATTACCGCCTTCCGCGCCACTACCGTGCCCGTGGGCGAAGACCAGGAGCCGATGATTGAACAAGCTCGTGAAATCGTACGCCGTTTCAACTATATATATGGTGAAACCCTCGTGGAACCGGAAATCCTGTTGCCCGACAATGCAGCCTGCCTGCGCCTGCCGGGAACGGACGGCAAAGCCAAGATGAGCAAGAGCCTCGGCAACTGTATCTATCTTTCGGACTCCGCCGACGAGGTGCAGAAGAAGGTGAAGAGCATGTATACCGACCCCGACCACCTGCGTGTACAAGACCCCGGAAAATTGGAAGGCAACACCGTATTCACTTACCTGGATGCCTTTTGCCGTCCGGAACACTTCGGCCTTTATCTGCCCGAATATCCGAATCTGAACGAACTGAAAGCCCACTACCAACGTGGCGGTCTGGGCGATATGAAAGTGAAGAAGTTCCTCAACGAAATTATGCAGGAGACACTGGAGCCTATCCGCAACCGCCGCAAGGAGTTTGAAAAAGACATCCCCGCCATCTACGACATGCTGAAGAAAGGTTGCGAAGCTGCCAGAGAAACTGCCGCCGCAACTTTGGATGATGTACGCAAGGCAATGAAAATAAACTACTTTGATGATGCGGAACTGATTGCAGAGCAAATAAAGAAATTCGGAGGGGAATAAGGGAAGAGCACATAAGTTAATAAGAAAAGGGGCATGCGTCAAGGTACGCATGCCCCTCGTCTTTTGTAGCTAGTAACTTGTAGCTTATTTCTTTTATCCCGTCTCCTAGTTGGCTGATTTCACCAACACTACACGGTTCAGAATCGGTTGTCCGAACTTGTCGACACCACCACCGGCATCTACCTTCAGGCGGTCAGCAGGGATTCCGTATTGTTTTACCAATACATCGACCACGGCTTGTGCACGCTTCAAACTCAACTCTTTGTTGAATGCCGGCGTACCGGTTGCAGAGTCTGCATATCCGTTTACGGTGTAAGTGGCGTTCGGGAATTGCTTCATCTGATCTGCCAAATAAGACAAGTTCATTGCTTCACGCGGAGAAACTTCTGCAGAGCCAATCTTGAAGAATACAGTACGCGGTGCAATGTCCGGATCGGGAACAATCACTTCCGTTTCTGTAACTTCGGCCACCGGCTGGTTCTGTGCGGCAACCAGTGCATTCTGCAACTGTTGGTTGGCAGCTCCCATCTCTGCAAGCTGCGCCTGCATGTCAGCCAGCTCTACCTGAGAAATCAACTGGGGCATCGGGCGACGGAATCCACGGGCGGGGAAACGGTATGTCAACCCCACCGTTGCACTCAGCACGCCATCATATCCATGATCGCCGCCAACTTCGCCATCGAACTTGTCTTCAACGCCCATTGCGCTCAGCTCCAGGTTAATATCTATCGCATTCGAAATACGGAAGCGGTTGATGATACCTGCGTTTACGGACAAAGCTTCGCGATGAGGCTTTGTGTAGTTGTGAGTGAACCCCGCACCTACATAAGGAATGATTTCATACACACGGTGCTGGTTGTATCCTCCAAACAGCGCATTCAGATTGAACATCACATCTCCGTGCAGATTCATATAGTCGAAACGCTGTTTGTAGTAGCCGTCATCCATCTGAGTGCCTTTCACGTAGTCAGCACCTGCATCATACGTATATCCTCTTGCCTGAAGGCCGCTATATTGCAGACGTACTCCCAGTCCCGGGGTGAACCATTTGCCGATGGCAAAATTCAGCGTCGGACTGATACGCTTGCCAAAACTTCCTGCCTTATCATTATCTCCAAAAGTTGCTTCGGCACCACCGCCTATAGAGAAAAACCAGTTACTCCAGAACGGGTTAGTGATTACCTGATATTTATCCTGAACCTGGATAACACCAAATTCTTCCACAACTTCAGTCTTTTGCTGCGCCATGGCAACAGAAGACACACCAGCTAAAGCCAGTAACATTAGAATCTTTTTCATATACCTTAAAATAGTTAAGTGGTTAATTAAACTCTTTATCATTCAAACTGTCTAATTAACGCCAACAGAACTAAAAGGTTCTGAATATTTGTACTTTTTTTGCCTTGATGCAAAAGAAAGCACTCTCCCTTATTTGGAGAAAAGCTTTTCTATGTCGTCTTCTTTAATGGTCGCCAGCACCGTCTTTCCGTCTGGAGTATAATTCGGGGATGGGCATGCAAACAGATTGTCCACGAGATTGGACATTTCCTCGTTGCTCAGCACTTGTCCGTAGACGATGGCCGCAGCACGCGCCAAGGTCGATGCAAGAATTGTCTGTACCTCTTCCTTAACGTCATTTCCTTTTTCCATAGCAGTATGTACCATATTCCGGACCAATTCTACCGGGTTCAACCCCTCTATGCCCGAAGGTATGCCGTTGATGGCATAGCTGCCGCCACCCAGCGGGCTCAAATCGAAGCCTACTGCCGACAAATCTTCCAATATACCGTCCAGCACGGCAGCTTCCGAAGCCGGCAACTGGATAATCTCCGGAAACAATACCCCCTGCGATACCCCTTGTTTCTGTCGAATCTGACTCATATAGCGGTCGAACAATACCCGGACATGCGCCCGATGCTGGTCTATCAGCATCAGACCCGATTTAACGGAAGTCAGAATAAAACGCCCCTTGAACTGGAAGTGTTGCGCTCCTTTCTCTACCGTTGCCTCATTGCCGTAGAAAGAGGCGCTTGCCCCGGAAGGAACCGTTTCCTGGAAATAAGGCCCCCTCTCCTCCTCTCTTGGAGCCGTACCGGTAACCGTATCCTCTGCAAAAGGTTCTTCCTCCATCGGCTCGTTCATCCTGCTGGCTTTTTCCAAACCGGAATAAAGCCCCTCCCACTCCACTTTGGGACGCGAATAATTGCCACCACCTCCATAGGAAGAAGCGGAAGACGTCTTGAAGGGATTGAAATCCGACGAGCCTGCTCGAATGCAGGAATATCCGGCATGTCCTCGGTATCAAAATCGATAGTAGGTATAGCGCTAAACTTACCTAAGGATTCCTTGACCGCAGCCGACAGAATCTGCCAGATAGCCTGCTCATTCTCGAACTTAATCTCCGTCTTCGTCGGATGGATGTTCACATCGATATTGGCAGGGTCTACCTCGAAATAAATAAAGTAGGAGATTTGCTCACCGGCAGGAATCAGCTGTTCATAAGCATCCATCACCGCTTTGTGGAAATAGGGGTGACGCATATAGCGCCCGTTCACAAAAAAGTATTGGTGCGCTCCTTTCTTGCGCGACGTTTCCGGCTTGGCTACAAAACCGGAAATCTTTATCATGGTCGTATTGACGTCGACGGACAGCAACTGCTGATTCAGCTTCTTTCCGAAGACTGCCATGATGCGTTGCCGCAAAGGCATTACCGGAAGATTGAACAATTCCGTATCATTACTATACAGATAGAAGGCTACCTCAGGATGCACCAACGCTATACGCTCGAATTCCGTAAGGATGTTGCTCAACTCCGTAGAGTTCGCTTTCAGGAATTTGCGCCGGGCAGGAATATTGAAGAATAGGTTCTTGATGGAAAAATTGCTTCCCTTAGGGCAGGAAACGGCTTCCTGGCTCTCGACTTTAGAGCCGGCAATCAGCAGCCGCGTCCCCAGCTCCTCGCTGACCGGACGTGTTTTCAACTCCACTTCAGCTACCGCTGCTATAGAAGCCAACGCCTCTCCACGGAAGCCCATGGTGCGTAGGGCAAACAAATCGGCAGCCTCGCGTATCTTTGAAGTCGCATGACGTTCAAAAGAAAGGCGCGCATCCGTTTCGGACATACCCTTCCCATCATCAATCACCTGAATGCAGGTCTTGCCCGCATCGGTAATCAGCACATGTATTTCCCCTGCTTCGGCATCAATTGCATTTTCCACCAATTCTTTCACAACAGATGCCGGACGCTGAATCACCTCTCCGGCAGCAATCTGATTGGCAACCGAATCGGGCAGCAAATGAATGATATCGCTCATGATAATGTTTAATGATTAGGGATTAATGATTAATCATTATTAAATGATTCCGTTACTGATGGCATACCACAGATAAATCAGCACAGCTATGACAACAAGGATTATGCCCAAATGCATCGGCTTACGTCCGCTCTCCTTGCGCCGCTTCAGGTGAGTTGTTCCCTCTATGAATTTGCCCCGTATATCCTCGGGCGAGAATTCCTTTTCCGGCAGCATACCCAGGTCACGCTTGGCGTTTTCTTCCATCTTCGCCAACTTCTCTTTCCGCTCATCCACATAGATATAGCTATGATTGAAGCCACGAGGCTTCCGCATTGCAAACATTCCCATGACGCTACTTATTATTTCGTTTAATATGCATATTCCTTGGCGAAGTTACAGGTTTCCGGTCACTTTTCTTCAATACTTCACCTGCTTTTTTAGCCCTCCACTCGAAGATGTCCTCCTTGTTGAGCGGACGGATGTAGTCGAACCAGACAAAAGAAGGCAGCTTGCTCTTATCTGGTGGAATCTGGTCCAGAGGATAGGCTGTACCGGTAGTCTTTCCAACAAAGACTCCGCGCTCCATCCTTCTCTCCTTCAAGTACATTTTCAAAAGTCCGCCTTCCGAATAGTTCATCATAATCAGCGAACTGTCCTTCTCCTCTACCGGATAATACACCACCAGTACATTGCCG
>OIAB01000386.1_pt1 | contig 10081 bp, 6 predicted proteins | sample 1580651 | NCBI WGS metagenome assembly OIAB01 (sample SAMEA3882540, study PRJEB24775) | human gut metagenome | biome: human-associated habitat; feature: intestine environment; material: feces | place: Netherlands | collected 2009/2010
CCGACAAGCGGGATACCACCGTGGTGGATCTGATCGGGGATGCCTACCCCCGGCGGGAGCTGTTCCCGGCGGGGCGGCTGGACAAGACCAGCACCGGCTTCGTCCTGCTGACGGACGACGGCGGCTTTGCCCACGACATCCTCGCGCCCAAGCGCCATGTCTCCAAGACCTACACCGTCACCATCGACACCCCGCTGACGGAGGAGATGCGCGCAGGCTTTGCCGCCGGCGTCACGCTGGCCGACGGCACGGCCCTCTCTCCGGCAGAGGTGTCCGCCCTTACGCCCGACGGCCTGACCGTCCGCGTCCTGCTGCGGCAGGGCGTCTACCACCAGATCAAGCGGATGTTCGGCATCTACGGCGCGGGCGTCAACGCCCTCCACCGGGACGCCATCGGCGGCCTTACGCTGGACGAGAGCCTTGCGCCGGGCCAGTGGAGGGAGCTGACCGCCGACGAAGTGGCGGAAATTACCACGGGGTGAGGCGGTGCTTTTCATCCCTTCTTCAAAAAAGTATCACAATTTGCCGGTAAAATAGCTCTCAGAACCACGCAGAAAGGCCTTTTTTGGCCCTGAAAATGCCCCGAAAGATAATTTCAACAAGAAAGAAGAATTTTTTTTGGTGAAATATGTTGCAAAAGTAAATTCTTTTGTGTAAAATATAAAATGTAATGCGGCGAAATTGTTGAAAATCACAATCCCGCCCACCTGCGGTTTGCACAAGAGAGGAAAAGGGGTATCCATTTATGGCCAATAGAGTATTTCAGAGCGTGATCTACCAGATGAAGGACGCGATCGACCGTGTGGTCGGCGTGGTGGATGAGACCGGCGCTGTCATCTCCTGCTCGGAGCTGAATCTGATCGGCGAGGTGCGCGAGGGCTTTATGGCAGAGCGTCTGACGGCCGGAGACCGCTTCGTGCGGGATGGCTACACCTATCAGCAGTTCTCCAGCGCAAAGCATAACGATTATGCCGTCTTCGTGGAAGGCGCTGACGAGACTGCGGGCCAGTTCGCCGCGCTGCTATCCATCAGCCTCCAGAGCATCAAGCAGTATCACGACGAGAAGTTCGACAAGTCCAACTTTATCAAGAATGTGGTGCTGGACAATATCCTGCCCGGCGACATCTACGCCAAGGCCCGTGAGCTGCACTTCGCCACCGACGTCTCCCGGGTGGTGTTCATCGTCCGCGTCACCAGCGGCGGCGACATCTCCGCTTACGACGTGGTGAGCAGCCTGTTCCCCGATAAGCAGAAGGATTTCGTCTTCAACATCAGCGAGACGGACACTGTTCTGGTCAAGGAGATCCGCAAGGGCATCGACCGCACCGATATCGGCGATGTCTACACCGACCCCGAGAATCCCGTCGAGCTCGAGCCCATCGAGATCGACCCGCCGACCCTGTCCATCGTCTTTGAGGCTTCGACCTCCCCGCTCGTCGGCCGCGACGGCGATATCGTTGGCGCCCGTCAGCTCAAGGAGCGCCTGTTCAACGAGGCCGAGAACAACGTGACCATGAAGATCGAGGAGCTCGAGGACAAGAGCGGCGTCGAGGTCTCGGGCCGCGGCATTCTGCACCTGTCCGTTCTGATGGAGTCCATGCGCCGCGAGGGCTTTGAGTTCCAGGTCGGTCGTCCGCGCGTTCTGTTTAAGAAGGACGAGAACGGCAACAAGATGGAGCCTGTCGAGCAGGCCGTCGTCGAGTGCCCGGACGAGTACTCGGGCAAGGTCGTTGAGGTCTTCGGCACCTCCGGTGGCATCATGACGAGCATGGATACCTCGGGCATCGTGACGCACCTTGAGTTTAAGATCCCGACGCGTGGCATCATGGGCCTTAAGAACCGCATCATGAACGTCACCCACGGCGAGGGCGTGTTCTACCACACCTTCTTGGAGTATGGCCCCTACGCCGGCGAGATCGGCAACCGTCAGAACGGCGCCATGATCTCCATGACCACCGAGAAGGCCGTTGCCTACGCCCTGGGTACGCTGCAGGAGCGCGGCCAGCTGTTCATCGGTGCGGGCGTGCCCGTGTATGCCGGCATGGTCGTCGGCGTGTCGCCGAAGCAGGAGGACATCACCGTCAACGTCTGCAAGAAAAAGCAGCTGACCAATACCCGCGCCGCCGGCTCCGACGACGCGCTGCGCCTCGTGCCGCCGCGCAAGCTGAGCCTGGAGCAGAGCCTGGAGTTCCTCGCGGACGACGAGCTGCTCGAGGTCACGCCCAAGAGCCTGCGCATCCGCAAGCGCATTCTCGACCATGAGCGCCGCATGAAGGCCGCCCACGGCAAGGGTGCAAAATAAGTCCCCAAAACGAATCCCGCCGCCGTCTCCATGAGACGGCGGCGGGAAGTTTGCACTGTGGGGCGCACAGAGAAAGATTTCTCTTTACAAGTACCGCGGGGTGTGGTATTGTAAAACAGTCCATGTGCCCGGATCCGGGGTTTGGCCGCTTTGCAGCGGTGCCTTTCCGCCCGGTTCTGCGCCAGCGGATACGAAAACAAAGAAAGGAAGTTATTCCCATGATCACCAAAGCTGAAAAGACCGCAGTCATCGAAGCCAACAAGACGCACGAGGGCGACACCGGTTCTCCGGAGGTCCAGATCGCCATCCTCACCGAGCGCATCCACCAGCTCACCGAGCACCTGAAGGTGCACCCGAACGACAAGCACAGCCGTCTGGGCATGTACAAGATGGTCGGTAAGCGCCGCCGTCTGCTCGACTACCTCGCCAAGAAGGACATCGAGCGTTATCGTGCGATCATTGCAAAGCTGAACATCCGTAAGTAAGTTCGGCTTTTCCGAAGGGTATGAACGTTTGAACGCAGGGGGATAATTTCATATTGTCCCCCTGCTTTTTTCGTTCGCCCCGGCAGCCCATTTTCGGGAGCGCCGCTGCCCAGTATTTGAATCTGCGCCCCATCGCGTATGGGACGCGGATGCAAGTGCTGGCTCTGGCGTTTCCGCCAACAAAAGAAAGGAGCACCAGAACCCATGATCATCACCACGCACAAGCAGTTCCCCAACTACAAGCGCTACGAGATCGAGTATGAAGGCCGTCCCCTCGTGATGGAGACCGGCAAACTCGCAGAGCTGTGCAACTCCGCCGTTCTCGTCAGCTACGGCGAGACGACCGTGCTCGTCACCTGCACGGCCTCCGCCCGCCCGAAAGACGGCGTGGATTACTTCCCGCTGTCCGTCGACTTCAACGAAAAGCTCTACGCCGTCGGCCGCATCCCCGGCAGCTTTATGCGCCGTGAGGGCAAGCCCAGCCTGCCCGCCGTGCTTGCCAGCCGCCTGATCGACCGCCCGATGCGCCCGCTCTTCCCGAGCGACCTGCGCAACGACGTCATCATCGCCTGCGAGGTCCTGTCCGTCGACCGCGACTGCAGCCCGGAGATCACCGCCATGATCGGCGCGAGCGCCGCGGTGAGCATCTCCGACGTGCCGTTCAACGGCCCCATCGCCGGCATCGTTCTCGGCTGGGACGGGGAGAAGTACCTCTTCAACCCCACGCAGGAGCAGCGCAAGACCAACCGCATGACCACCACCATCGCGGCCACGCACAAGAAGATCGTCATGATCGAGTCCGAGGCCGACCAGGTGCCGGACGATGTCATGTACGAGGGCATCGTGCAGGCGCATGAGCACCTGCAGCCCGTGCTCGATCTCATCGACAAGATGGTCAGCGAGATCGGCAAGCCGAAGTTCGAGTATGAGCACGCGTCCTTTGACGAGGACCTGTTCGAGCTCCTGTGCGCCAACGAGATGGAGGCCATGGAGTACTGCATGGACACCGACGACAAGAACGTGCGCGAGGCGCGCGTGAATGAATGGATCGCCGCCGTGCAGGCAAAATATGAAGAGGAGCACCCGGACATGATGCAGTACATGGACGAGATCCTCTACAAGATGCAGAAAAAGATCGTCAAGAAGTGGCTGCTTGCCGGTCATCGTGTCGACGGCCGCAAGATGAACGAGATCCGCCCGCTCGATGCCGAGGTCGGCGTGATCCCGCGCGTGCACGGCTCTGGCCTGTTCACTCGCGGCCAGACGCAGGTGCTGTCCATCGCCACGCTCGCGACGCTGTCCATGTCCCAGAAGCTCGACACCATCTGGGAAGAGGAAGAAAAGCGCTTCATGCACCACTACAACATGCCGCCGTACTCCACCGGCGACGCCCGCGCCGCCCGCAGCACCAACCGCCGCGAGTACGGCCATGGCGCCCTCGTCGAGAAGGCGCTGCAGTGCGTCATCCCGCCGGTCGAAGAGTTCCCGTACGCCATCCGCGTGGTGTCCGAGGTGCTCTCGTCCAACGGCTCCACGTCTCAGGGCTCCATCTGCGGCTCCACGCTCGCACTCATGGACGCCGGCGTGCCCATCAAGGCGCCGGTCGCCGGCATCTCCTGCGGCCTGATCCAGGACGGCGACGACTTCACCACCTTCATCGACATTCAGGGCGTTGAGGACTTCCACGGCGAGATGGACTTCAAGGTCGCCGGCACGAAGCAGGGCATCACCGCCATCCAGATGGACCTCAAGAACGACGGCCTCAAGCACGAGATCGTCAAGGAGGCGTTCCGCATGACGCGCGAGGCCCGCTTCCAGATCCTCGATGAGATCATGCTCAAGGCGATCGCCGAGCCGCGCAAGGAGCTGGCCGATTCCGCCCCGAAGATGATCCAGATGAAGATCAACCCCGACAAGATCCGCGAGGTCATCGGCTCCGGCGGCAAGGTCATCCAGAAGATCTGCGCCGACACCGGCTGCAAGATCGACATCGAGGACGACGGCTCCATCTTCATCGCGTCCGAGGACATCGAGGCCTGCCGCGCCGCGCGCAAGACCATCGAGAACATCGTCTTTGAGCCGGAAGTCGGCGAGCTGTACTACGGCAAGGTCTCCAACATCCGCAGCGACTTCGGCGCCTGGGTCGAGCTGGCTCCGGGCAAGGACGGCCTCATCAAGATCAAGGACCTCGAGTTCAAGCGCACCGAAAAGGTCGAGGATGTGCTCAAGATCGGCGACATGACCTGGGTCAAGGTCATGAATGTCGACGATCGCGGCCGCATCGATCTGTCCCGCAAGGATGCGATGCGTGAAAAGGGCCTGATGTAATCTCAGCACAACTGTGTGGGCGGGGTGCGCAGACACCCCGCCCCTTTTTCCACGGGGGGACAGCACATCATGTATGAAAAACAGACGCTGCCGAACGGCGTGCGCATTGTCTATGAGCACATGCCGCACGTGCGCTCGGCGGCCATCGGCGTGTGGATCGGCGTCGGGTCACGGTATGAATCGCCGTGCGAGGCCGGCAGCGCGCACTTCATCGAGCACATGCTCTTCAAGGGGACGGCACAGCACTCCGCCTCCGAACTGGCAGAGCGCATGGACGCCATCGGCGGCCAGGTGAACGCCTACACCACGCGCGAGGGCACATGCTACTATGCGCGCGTGCTCGACGAGCACCTCGACCGCGCGGGCGACCTGCTCGCCGAGATGCTCTTCACATCAAACTTTGCCGAGGCGGACGTGGCCAACGAGCGCGGCGTCATCCGCGAGGAGATGGACATGTACGCCGACACGCCGGAGGATCTGGTCACGGAGCGGCTCATCGGCGCCGCCTTCCCCGGCGCGCTGGGGCGGCCGGTGCTCGGACGCCCGGCCACGATCGACCGGCTGACGGGGGCGCGCCTGCGCTCGTTCCAGATTGCGCACTATATCGCGCCGCGCATTGTCATCGCCGTGTCTGGCAGCTTCACGGAGGCAAACATCGCGCGCCTCGCCGCGCACTTTTCGTGGCTGCCCGTGCGGCCGGACCTGACCATGCGCTCCGGCAGCTACACCCCGGCCTTCACGCTCAAGCGCAAGGCCATCGAGCAAAACCAGATCAGCATCGGTTTTCCCGGCCTGCCGACGGGGTCGGAGGCGCGCTTTACCATGGCGCTGCTCTCGTCCATCCTCGGCGGGAACATGTCCTCGCGCCTGTTTCAGACCGTGCGCGAGAAAAACGGCCTGTGCTACGCCATCTACACCTATACGGCGAGCTTTCTCGACTGCGGCATGTTCGGCATCTCCGCCGCCGTCGGCCGCGAGACGGAGCAGCGCGCCCTCGCGCTCATCCGCGACGAGCTTGAGCGCTTCCGCACTGACGGCGTCACGCAATCGGAGCTTGACCGTGCGCGCGAACAGGTGCACGCGAGCGTGCTCATGGCGGAGGAATCCACCGCCTCGCGCATGAACAAGCTCGGCTATTCCGAGCTGTACCTCGGTCGGGTGCTCCCGGCGGACGAGGTGCTCGCGCGCTACGACGCCGTCACGCGTGAGGACATCCTCGGCCTCGCGCGCGAGACGCTGGACTTTGACTGCGTGTCGTTCTCGGCCGTCGGCCGCCTGCGGCCGCAGGAGGAATATGAGCAGCAGCTCAAGGGATAACAAAAAACGCCGCGGAGGCCTCCGCGGCGTTTTTCTGTTTCAGTCGTCCGGCTCGCCGGTCATGACCGTGTGCCGGATGCGGCGGATACCACACCCGCGCCGCTTGCGCAAGAGGGCGGATCCTGCCGCCATGTATCGCAAAACGGAACCCCGGCGGCTTCGAGAAGAAGCCGCCGGGGTCGTTTTCGCTTTTCAGGCGTTTTGGATCAGCAGCTCCGCGATCTGCACGCAGTTGGTGGCCGCGCCCTTGCGTACCTGGTCGCCGCAGCACCAGAGGCACAGGCCGTTGGGGTCGGTCAGGTCGGGGCGGATGCGGCCGACGAACACGAGATCCTGATCCGACGTGTCGAGCGGCATGGGGTACTGCAGCGCGTTGAGATCGTCCACGAGGCGGCAGCCGGGGGCGGCGGCGATGGCCGCGCGCGCCTCGTCGACGGAGATGTGGTGCACGAAGTGCACGGCGGCGGAGATGGAGTGGCTGCGCACGACGGGCACGCGCACGCAGGTGCACGAGACGTTCATGTCCGGCAGGTGCAGGATCTTGCGGCCCTCGTTCTGGAGCTTCATCTCCTCGGAGGTGTAGCCGTCGCACTGCTCGCCGCCGATCTGCGGGATGACGTTGTAGGCGATCTGGTGCGCGAACACCTTCGGCGCGTAGGTCTTGCCGGCGCGCAGGGCGTCGACCTCGTTTTGCAGCTCGATGGGGCCGCCCGCGCCCGCGCCGGACACGGCCTGATACGTCGACACGACCATGTCGCGGATGGGCGAGAGCTTGCGCAGCGCGTTGATGGCGGTCAGCGTGATGATGGTCGAGCAATTGGGATTCGAGATGATGCCGTGGTGCAGCTTCACGTCCCCGGCGTTGATCTCCGGCACGACGAGCGGCACGTTCGGGTCGAGGCGGAAGGCCGAGGAGTTATCCACGAACACGGCGCCGGAGCGCACGATCGCGGGGGCGAAGCGCTCGGCAATGTCGTTTTCCGCCGCGCCGAGGACGATGTCCATGCCGGCGAAGGCGGCGTCCGTCGCCTCCTCGACGACGATGTCCTGCCCCTGCCACGACACGACTTTGCCGGCCGAGCGGGCGCTCGCGAGCAGATGCAGCTCCCCGACGGGGAACTTGCGCTCGGCGAGGACCTTCATCATTTCCTGTCCGACGGCGCCGCTGGCGCCGAGAATGGCAACACGATACTGCTTCATATCCGAAAACTTCCTTTCTTATTTCACAAAGCTGTTGTACAGGACCTGGATGGCGGGTGCGAAATCCTTCGTGTCCACGCCGACGATGATGTTGAGCTCATCCGGCCCCTGCGAGATCATGCGGATGTTGATGCCGTGCTCGCCGAGGGCGGCGAAGATGCGGCCCGACGTGCCGGGGCGGAACACCATCTTCCGGCCGACGGCCGCGACGATGGAGATGTTCTCCGTCACGTGCAGATTGTCCGGGCGCAGCTGCTTTTCCAGCTCGCCGAGGATGGAGTACAGACAGGGGGCGACCTTTTCGCTCGGGACGACGAGCGACAGGCAGTCGATGCCGCTGGGGGCGTACTCAATGCTCACGCCGTGGCGCTCAAACACCTCGAACACCTGCCGGAACATGCCCACGCTCGAGGACATGCCGGTTTTGGCGATGGTGATGATGGAGTAGTTTTTCTTGCCCGCGATGCCGGTGATGAGCCGCCCGTCGTCCACATCGTCGAACGACTCCATGATGAGCGTGCCGGGGTGATCAGGGGCGTTGGTGTTGCGGATGTTGAGCGGGATGTTCTTCTCGCGCACGGGGAAGACCGTACCCTCGTGCAGCACCTGCGCGCCGACGAAGCTCAGCTCGCGCAGCTCGTTATACGTGATGCGCTCGATGGGCAGCGGGTCGGGCACGATGCGGGGATCGGCCATGAGGATACCGGACACGTCCGTCCAGTTTTCGTACACGTCGGCATTCAGCGCCGCGGCCGCGAGCGCACCGGTGATGTCGCTGCCGCCGCGGGAAAAGGTGCGGATCTTGCGGTCGGGCGTCACGCCGTAAAAGCCGGGGATGACGACGCTGCGCCCGTCGGCCAGGCGCTGCAGCGCGGCATAGGACGCCTCCTTGTCGATCGAACCGTCGAATTGGAAGCGCACCCACAGCTCCGCGTCCAGAAACGAGTAGCCGAGGTAGTCCGCCATGAGCAGGGCGGAGAAATATTCGCCGCGCGACACGAGCTCCTCCTCCGAGATGCCGGCGCGCATCTGCTGGCGCAGCACGGCGAGCTCGGCCTCGATGTCCACGTTCAGGCCGCACTCGTCGCGGATGGCGATGTAGCGATCGGCGATCATCTGGAAGATGGCGTCGCAGCTCACGCCGTACTGCAGGTGCGCGTAGCACAGGTACAGGAGGTCTGTGAGCTTGTGGTCGTCCGCGCTGCGCTTGCCGGCAGCGGACACGACGATCACCTTCCGCGCGGGGTCGGCGCGCACGATGTCGCGCACTTTTTCAAACTGCTTGGCGTCCGCCATCGACGAGCCGCCGAATTTTGCAACTTTCAGCATGGGGCCCTCCTTACTGCAGCGCGGCAAAGAAGCTCTCGCTGTCCTGCGCCAGCGCCTGCGCCATGAGCGCATGCATCCGGCTCACGGGCACGGGCTGCGTGATGGCGGCGCCGTCCCAGTCGCCCTCGGCGAGGGCGGCCAGCTCCGGCAGCGCGGCGCGCGTGCGCACGTAGTAGCGGTGCTGTACGCCGGAATTGTCCGGCACGGCCGGGGCGAACGAATCGGTGTAAAACGCGTGCACGCCGCGCGTGATGTCCACGAGGTCCTGCACGACGTTGTAAGCCGTCGGGTAGCGGCCCGCGCCCTGACCGAAGAAGCTCTGCACGCCCATGCGGTCCCCGTCCATGCTGATGAGGTTGAAGTTCGCGGGCACGGCCGCCTCGAGCGCGTCGCGGCCCAGCAGCGTCGGTTCTACGTAGGCGCGGATGCTGCCGGCGCTTTGCTCCGCCGTCGCAATCAGCTTGCACGTGCAGCCGTGCGCCTGAAAGCGGGCAATGTCCGCCTTGCGCACGTTGCGGATGCCGAACACCGGCACGTCCGCCTCGCGCAGCGACACGCCGAAGGCCACGTTGGCGGACAGGATCAGCTTGCGCTGAATGTCCAGCCCGTCGATGTCGGCCGAGGGGTCGGCCTCGGCATAGCCGAGCGCCTGCGCCTGCGCGAGCACGTCGGCAAAGTCGACATCGCTGCCGTGCATCGCGTCCATGATGTAGTTGGTCGTGCCGTTGAGAATGCCCGCGAATTCGTTTATCTCGTTTGCGGCGAGGCACTGGCTTATCGGTCTGATTATCGGTATTCCGCCGCCGACCGACGCTTCAAAGAGGAAATTTACATTGTGCTCTGCGGCGTATCCGAGCAGCTCGCAGCCCTTCGCCGCGACAAGCTCTTTGTTCGAGGTCACAACGCTCTTGCCCGCCTTGAGGCAGGCGGAGACGAACTCATACGCCGGATGAAGTCCGCCCATCGTCTCGACAACGACCTTTACCTCGGGGTCGTTGAGAATAATATTAAAATCTTTTATAAAAAGCTTCTCATTCGGGTCGCCCGGGAAATCCTTGCGGTCGAGAATATATTTTATCTCAAGCTCCGACTGCGTGCTCTTGCGCACGATGCTGTCGTG
>OIAB01000387.1_pt1 | contig 9952 bp, 10 predicted proteins | sample 1580651 | NCBI WGS metagenome assembly OIAB01 (sample SAMEA3882540, study PRJEB24775) | human gut metagenome | biome: human-associated habitat; feature: intestine environment; material: feces | place: Netherlands | collected 2009/2010
TTCGCCATGCTGAATCGGATTCATGGTTCCTGGATCCATATTGACATATGGATCAAATTTCTGGCTGATCACTTTGTATCCGCGCGCTTTCAACAGACGTCCAAGTGATGCCGCGGTAATTCCTTTACCGAGACCGGATACAACGCCGCCAGTGACAAAAATGTACTTTACTGCCATAGCTCATTCCTCTTTCCGTTTGATTTTTATATTATCATTCTTTTTGCTTTAGAAAAATTCAAAAATCATTATAAACGAAAAGGAAAACGAAGTCAATTACAAATGGTTAGAATAAAACATAAGCTGAAAGACGCGGTTATCCTTTTTATTCTGCCGGAACAAATATTTGCCGGATTTTCCCATTTTGCGGTAGGATTTCACGTCTTGATACTTCGTTACAATGTTCAAAAACTGTTGTTTCTCCTCTGGCACATGGTAGATTCGTTCAAAGGATTTTGCCTGTCTGGAGATGTGACCGCCATTTGTACGGCTCTGCTTCAGGCGGCGGAAGAATTTGGAACAGCCGGAAGGAGCTGCTGCACCAAGCGTATTTCCTGCATGCTGGCGGTACTTATAATGAGCGGCGCTGTCGTAGTAAACTTCGCCGAAACAGGACGCAACTAGATAGAGCCACCAGTCGTGCATGTAGATATCCTGTGGCATACTGATTCGGATATAAGACATAAGTGCCTGATTAAATACAATGCTTGCACCGCGGGCGATGTTCTCAATCAATGCGTTCCGAAAGTCCGGAATCAGTTCTTTGCCTGCGGTCTGCATAGATTCTGAAAGTGGATTTAATGCGTCGTCAGTATTCCATGCATCACAACAGTAGAGAAGTGGAGTTGCAAAGACACGGATCTGGGAATCGTTCTTTTTTTTCTTCGGGGATTTGGCTTTGCGCATCTGTTCGAGCTTCTGGCAGGCGATGGAAAGTTTGTCTTCGTCCCACACATCGTCCTGATCGGAGAGGGCATAGAAATCCACGTCTGGATCAGATAATTCAAATAGGCGGAAAAAGGAAGCAACAACGCCGCAGTTTTCGCCACATAGGTAACAAATGTTATCGTGGAGCGCGGCATAGGCGCGCAGGATATCCACGGTGCCATCGGAAGAACCGTCGTCGCGGACGAAGAGCTTCACGGCAACATTTTTCTGATTCAAGATACTGTCTAATTGTTCTTTCAAGTAAGCTTCGCCATTGTAAGTAGATAGCAGAACCTGAACTGTATACATAATAGTCTCCTTTTATAAATGCAATGTCGTAGACCGTTAATCGGTCAACTCTGTATAAATCGTAGTCATAAGCTTGTGTACAAGCGAAATATCAAAATATTTCCTGCAGTTTGTCTGGTTTTCTTCACCAAGTGCCTGTGCAAGTGCCGGTTCATTGAGAATTTTATTGATTTTTGCTGCATATGCGTCTGCGTCCTTCGTTGGAAGCAGGTAATGCTTGCTGCGTGTATGTGGCTCTGAGGCAAGCAGATCGCGGTTTCCGCGGATATCCGAAGCGATGATTGGAAGTCCGGCAGCCATCGCCTGCATGACAGCGACGGATAATCCCTCCTGAAAGCTTGTAAATAAAAACAAATCCGCGCAGTGATACAGATCCAGCACATCCGTATGATAGCCCGCGAAAAATACACGGTCACCAACCTGCAGTTTCTGCGCTAGTTCCTTTAACGATGGTTCGAGAACGCCTTTGCCACAGATCGCAAGGATTGCATCATCACGGTTGGACTTGGCAAATGCGCGGATCGAAGTCTCTACGTTCTTACGTGGAATCAATTCCGCAACCGTCAGTATAATCTTCTTGTCGGACGGCAGACCGAATCGTCTGCATACATCCGCTTTATCAACACAGATGGTAGCAATCGTATCCGTATCCACGCCAACGCCTGGTACATAATGGACATTTGGGTGATGAAACCGTCGTTTCGCCGCCTGATAATCCTCCTGATTTAAGGTAATCAGACAATCTGTTACATGGGACAGCCATTTTTCAACATTGTAATAAAGCAGATAATTCTTGATACCCGCACCACGGAAGAAGTGAAAACCGTGGACAAAGTAGATTACTTTTGTGCCATCTTTACGGAATTTCTTCGCGGCAAGCCGACCGACGACACCGCCAAATGGTGTTTGTGTATGCACGATCTGGCAAGGGTGGTTCCGCATATAGCGTTTCAGAATCCGGATGGACTTAAACGCTTTCCCAAGTTCTGTGATCTTCCGTGGAATCGGCAGATCGATGATCTCGATATCCTGTGCAGCAAGCTCACTTGCGAACGCATGGATGCGTTCCACCGTGCTTGAATTCCCTTCCTGAAAATTCGCAGCAACGGAGATCGTGTAGCCCATATCCTGTAAGATGCGGATATTATCTTTATTAAAATGGTCGATCATTGATGCGGAATTCGCAATCAATAAGGCATGTTTTTCCATATACTAATGTCCTGTTTGTGTTCTTATAATCTCATTGTAGTCGTATGGGAAAATCCGTGATACAGATTTCCGTAATCAATATAAATTATACTACAAAATGTAATTCAATACAATTCAATACAATTCAATACAATGCAAGACATCGGAATAATGTGCACAGTGTGCGTCGTGGAAATATGTATAAAATAACTGCGAGCAATATAAAAAAATATGCTATACTTTTAAATTGGATCAAGAAATGAAATTACAATAGTTATGTTATACAAGGAGAAATACTATGAAATTTGCACATATTGCAGATGTTCATCTGGGGACGAGAAGAGAAACACCGTATCTGTATGACGGATTTTTAAATTTTATTGACTACATGGAACTGCATCCGGTGGATATGATCTTTATTACCGGAGATCTGTTTGATCATGTGCCAACGAAGGAAGATATCATGTTTGTTGATACGCAGCTGGCACGTCTGCCGAAGACCGATATCCTGTATGTCACGGGAGAGTGCGATTATCTTGCCAGGGACAGTGTTCTTTGGAACTATGAATTTGTATCACGGACGTATCTGCTCAATTGCGAGGATATTCATAACCATGTGCCGGATGGGGAGCGTGCGGAGCGCAATTCCTATGCGGAAGGTATCGCGGATAGTCTGCATTTTGCAAAATACAATGTCGATGTCTACGGAATCTGCCAGTATAGCGCGCAGAATGAACGAAATGATTTCGACAGTGTATATGCCAGAAATCTCCGGGCAGTCAATATCTTTCTTGGACATGGAGGAAGTGCAAGGGTTTGTCCGTTTGATGTGGAAGATTTTGGAGGAAAAAATTTTGGGTATATCGGGCTTGGACATAAGCATCAGTATCTGGCATTTGAGAAGCAGCATGTATATTATCCGGGAAGTTTGGAGCCGATCAATGAGGACGAAACTGGAGAACATGGGTTTATCTATGGATATATCGACAAGCAGTTGACGAGTGTGAAATTTGTTCCAATCGCGATGCGCAGATTTGAGGAGAAGAAGGAAGAAAAACCGGAGTTTGATTATGAGCTGTTGCAGGAATTAAACAGGGAGAATGCATTTGGTAAATGTCTGCAGACGTTTGACCAGAAGCAGACGGAGCAGGTACAGATGGCAAAGAAGAAATATGCGGACGGCATGTTGGCAAGCTTGCAGGAACTGACGGGAAAACAGGCATTATCCACATACACACCGACACAGGTTGCAGAGGCGTGGGCGGAGCAGCAGTCACAGTTAAAGGCGGGACTGCAATCCTTGCAGCAGGAAATTGCTGCAAATGAGCAGGAACAGGCGGAACTCGAGGAAAAGCTTCTGGCGTGTCCGGATCAGACGGGGACGACGAATGTGCTGCATGAGGATATTGGAAAATTGCAGTTTGATCTGTCAAAATTAGAGTTTGAGGATCAGCAGGTGGACAAGAAATACAGCCGGAGACGGCTTGGGTTTGTCCTGTGGATTGATACGCCGCTTGCAATCGTATTGTCTCTGCTTGTCACGGTAGGCATGATCGATGTATTTTTTATGCAGGCATGGGAAGCATGGTTCCGGTTGGTAACAAGTCTGATCGGATTTGAAATTGCATTTACGATTATAGGTTTTTGCGTGTATAATATGACAAAGATGCTGCGGAAGAAGTTGTTTGGCACAGAGATTCCTGTGGAGACACATGCGCGGCTGCAAAGTCAGATTCGTTTGTTGGAGAGTAAGATTCACGATCTGCAATTGGAAGAAAGTTCAAGATTTTTAGATCAGAAAAACTACGACGAGAACAGCCGGAGGATGAAAGAGGTACAGAAGCAGTACCAGCAGCTGTTGGAAAAATCAGAGGTGATCTTGTCTGTGCTGGATGTGAATGCTGACAAGATGGTGAAAGAATAAAAGTATAAACAGATATGGAATTACAAAAATTATACAGCAAGGTGCGGCAGGCGGTGGACGCTTACCAGATGATCGAGGATGGCGATAAGATTGCAATCGGTATCTCTGGCGGAAAGGACAGTCTGACACTCTTGTATGCACTGGCTGGAATGCGAAAATTTTATCCGAAGAAATATGATGTCGGAGCGATCACGGTTGACACTGGCGTAGGAAATATGGATTTTTCTAAGGTGAAAGAACTGTGCGAGTCGTTAAATGTTCCATATGAGATCATTCCGACGCAGATATTTCCGATCTTGATGGAGCGGCAGGAGAAGCGGATGTGTCCGCTCTGTGCGAAGTTGCGGAAGGGCGCATTTAATGAGGCCGCACTTCGACTGGGATGTAATAAGATTGCATATGCACATCATAAAGACGATGTCGTGGAGACATTTCTGATGTCACAGGTATTAGAAGGACGGGTACATACATTTTCGCCAGTGACGCATCTGGATGGTACAGAGCTTGATCTGATCCGGCCGCTTGTGTATGTGACCGAGGCGGAGGTGCGTGGGTTTATGCGGCGGTATCAGCTTCCTGTGGTGAAGAATCTGTGCCCTGTGGATGGTGCGACGAAGCGGGAGGCAGCCAAGCAGATGTTAGCACATATGGAGGAAGAATTCCCGAAGGCGAAAAGCCGGATGTTCGCGGCAATCCAGCGCGATCATATTGATGGCTGGTAAAATTATGCCTGCTTCTATGGAAATTTGAATTGATTTTTCGGGGCATCTGTGCTATCATGTCAGATGTTGGATTGATTTCCAATTTTATCGGTGCGTGGCTCAGCTTGGTAGAGCGCTGCGTTCGGGACGCAGAGGTCGTGGGTTCGAATCCCGTCGCACCGATTTTTTTGTACCCTTTTTTAGTAGGAAAGGAGGATCCGGCATGAAATTATTACTTGCAGAAGATGAAGTGGATATGTCCGAGGCGTTGGTCGACATTCTCACCTATCACAAGTATACGGTGGATGCCGTGTTTGATGGGGAAGAAGCACTCGATTATGCAACGATTGGCGAGTACGATGGCATCATATTGGATATCATGATGCCGAAGATGAGTGGCTTGGAAGTGCTGCAGAAGCTGCGGAACCGCGGTGACCGGACCCCCGTGTTGCTGCTTACGGCAAAGGCAGAAGTTGAAGACCGGATTGCAGGGCTGGATATGGGAGCAGACGATTATCTACCGAAGCCATTTGCGATGGGCGAGCTGCTTGCGCGCATCCGGGCAATGCTCCGGCGCAAGGAAGAATTTACTCCGGAGATCGTGAAATGTGGAGACCTGTCGCTCATATATTCAGATGATGAATATAGCAGTTACAGCAACATCTTCGGCAATGCCAAGACAGATATTACAGACGAGGATAAAGACCGTCTGATCGCTTCGCTGAAGTCTCTGAATGAGAATTCAGACATTGAAGATGTGGTAAATATGGACGAGGTAATACGATACTTTGTTGTGCACAATTTCGTCTGCAACTTCGACAGCTATACCGGTTCGATGATCCATAATTATTATTTGTACGAGGAGGATGGACAGCTTTCGATGATTCCGTGGGATTATAATCTTGCATTTGGCGGATTCTCTGCGGGCAGCGGAGACGGTGATTCGGCAACATAGATGGTGAACTATCCGATTGATACGCCGGTTTCTGGTGGAACAGTAGATTCCCGTCCGATGCTTGCGTGGATCTTTGTAGATGAGTGCTATACGGAACTGTATCACACGTATTTTGATACGTTTATCTCCGAGTATTTTGAAAGCGGATATTTCGAGAATCTGATTGCATCTTATGTCGAGCAGGACCCGACGAAATTCTGTACCTATGAGGAGTTCGAGACAGGCGTGGATACGTTGAAATCGTTCTGTCTGCTCCGTGCAGAGAGCATCCGCGGACAGGAATCCATCTACAAGTGATGGGCAGCAGGAAGATGATTCCGCACTCGTCGATGCTTCTTCCATTTCCCTTACGGATATGGGAAGCATGGGACACGGCGGCGGTACACCGGGCGATGGTGACCGACCGGATATGTCGGATGGTGATGGCGGACAGATGCCGGAAAATGGTGACAGGCCGGATGGCAGTGTTGGAACACCGCCACGGATAGATTAATCTTAGAAGTCTCATCAATAATCAAACTTATAATAGAAAAGTTCAGGATGTAAATAAAAGTAACAATTTAAGTGAATCAACCGGAAAAACTGTGAATGAAAAGACCAGTCGTTTCCGGTTGATTTTTTTAAGTTTCTATTGTATGTTTGACATAATTTGAAGGCAGGAATCTCATAATACAGAAGAAAGAGAGTGAAGCAATGAATATATTTGATGTTGTAGGACCTGTGATGGTCGGACCATCGAGCTCCCATACCGCAGGTGCTGTAAAAATAGGATATATCAGCCGGAAGCTGCTGGGCGAACAGCCGGTCTCCGCACGGATTTTATTATATGGAAGCTTTCTGACAACCGGAAAAGGACATGGTACGCGGAAGGCGCTTGTGGCTGGGCTGCTTGGGATGCAGCCGGACGATGCGCGGATTCCGCAGGCGCTTACGCTTGCCGAAGAACGGGGCATGCAGATTGAATTCGGAGAGGCACAGTTAAAGGAAGCACACCCGAACACGGCACAGCTTTATCTGCAGGGACAGGAGGGCAGAAGCCTGGAAATCATCGGACAGTCGCTGGGCGGCTCCCGGATTAATATTGCCGAGATTGATGGAATCGAGACGAATTTCTCCGGTGATTATCCAACACTTGTCGTACACAATCAGGATCAGCCGGGACACGTGGCGGAGGTAACGTCGATGCTTTCACATAAAGGCGTGAACATTGCGTACATGCAGTTGTACCGCTCCAGCCGTGGCGGAGAGGCGGTTATGGTCGTGGAATGCGATCAGGAGATTCCGAAGGAGGGCATTGACTGGCTGAAGAAAGTCGAGGGCGTGAAGAAGGTCACGTATCTCGGACACGATACGGAAGCTATGGATAAGGGAGGAACTGCAAGATGATAACGTATCATTCAATTCAGGATATATTGGAATTGTGCGAGAAAGAACAGATGACGTTTGCGCAGGTAATCGAACGTGCGGATATGGAAGAACGCGCCGTGACGCAGGAAGCTTCCTATGCGAAGATGCAGAGCATGTATGAGGCGATGCGTCATGCGGATGCAACCTACGATGCAAAGCTTACGTCAGCATCCGGTCTGGTTGGCGGCGATGGCGAGAAACTTCGCGCATATAACGAGGCAGGGAAGAATCTCTGTGGTGACTTCTTAGGTCTGGTGATGGAGAAGGCAATCAAGATGGCGGAGGGAAATGCGTGCATGCGAAGGATCGTTGCGGCACCGACCGCCGGTTCGTGCGGCGTGATCCCGGCGGTGTTCCTGACGGCGCAGGAGAAGCTTGCATGCACAGAAGAACAGATGGTGGCGGCGATGTACATTTCCGCAGGGGTAGGTGCCGTCATTGCGGAAAATGCTTCGATTGCCGGCGCGTCTGGCGGTTGTCAGGCAGAAATTGGTTCTGCATCTGCGATGGCCGCAGCAGGGCTATGCTTCCTACAGGGTGGCACGAATGCGATGATCGCAAATGCAGCCGCGCTGGCGCTGAAAAACATGCTCGGACTTGCGTGTGATCCGGTCTGTGGACTGGTGGAAGTACCTTGTGTGAAACGGAATGTTGCAGGAGCTGTCAATGCAGTAAGCGCGGCACAGCTATCTTTGGCAGGGATTAAGAGTGCGATTCCGGTGGATGAAGTGATCGACGCAATGCGTAGAATCGGAAATGAAATGTCTCCGAACATAAAAGAAACGGGTCAGGGTGGACTTGCAACCACCCCGACCGCGATTCAAATAGGAAAGAGTTTATAATTGTGAAGAAATATTTATTGTTTAAGGTTGTGTGACTGCATAATCCGAAAAGCTTGTAGTCGAATCTGTCTTATTTGCACATCCACCAAGCAGGGCAGTTGTAAGCATCGTTACTGTTACAAGTGGTAAAATGTTTTTTTCTTCATAAAATCACGTCCTTTCAAATTGATTTTGTTTTCGTTTACAATACGAAGTATAGGGGACGAACCTTAAATCAACCTTAGAATTCTGAAAAAGTAGGGAAATAATAATCAAATATGCGAAACAGTGTTTAGCCTTTTCGGAAAATTAGAGATAAAAAATCAAGTGGTGACAATTTGCCACCACTTGTGAAAAAACAACCATATTTAGTTTACTTTTCATCCCTCTTCCGTACCGCCAGTGCCGGAACCAGTCCGATCACGAAAGGTACGATCCAGGTGAATAACCGGTAGATTACAAGTGCGGCTGCCACGGCATCGCCGTCCGGAATGACACATGCGAAGAACAACGCGAATACAAAGTCAAGCGTACCGACACCGGATGGTGCCAGCATGACACAGCCAACCATGTTGCAGACGGCAGTAAGTCCCAGACAGGTTGCAACTGTGACAGAATAACTTCCGGCAAAGAAAATTCCCGGAATTGCATACCAGCATGCGAATTTGAAGAAATCCAAACCGACGACAGTCAGAAACAATCGCTTATCTTTCCATACGATGCGCCCTTGTTCCTGCAGATAGTCGATGGAAACCTGCGCTTTATCCAACAGCGGATACAGGCGGCTCTTTTGTTTCACAAGCTTTCGAGCCAGCTTCATGATCAGATCGGAGAATTTCTTGGAAACCGTTAATATAAACAAAAACAGACAGATTAACGAAATCACAACTGCACCGGCAAACATATACCACGCGTATTTGCGGATGCCACTGTGCCCGCTCAGAATCAGAAGGAGAAATGACACAACGCCGAATAAACCAATCGTAATTTTCTGGAATGTATATTGTGCGAGGGACATGCCGGTTGCGGTACTCACGCGGATGCCATGCAGATTATAATAATAAAGCTGTGCGACTCCGGTTCCGCTTCCAAGTGTTGCAATCCGGAAAAATGTACACAGGTATGCACAGGTGATTCCCTGCCATACTGATAAACGATGGTCGCAGGTGTTCGTCATTTCGCTGATGATACAGCCTTCCGCGATGAAATACAGATTTCCGAGCAGCAGACACACAACCAGTTTCCATACAGGAGTTATCTGGATTTCTTCCAGTGCTTCCAGCATCAGATCCTCATTTTTATAGCATACAAAAGCAATCAGCGCAAAGATAACCAACCATTTTGCGATGCTTTTTAATACCATTTTCTGATTTTTATCTGACTGATTTGTATCGTCCATTTTGTTCCCCCATTATATGGAAATAAAAGATAATAGCGTTATTTTAGTATGTTTGTCCAATCTTTGCAAGATATATTCCTGTTTTCACATTTTTCTCACAAATACATACAATGAAGTATACAAAAAGAATGTAAGAGGTAACCAGTTTGGATTCTTATAGAAATTATGGCTGCGGCAGAGGCCGTGGCATGAATCCGCGCGGCGCAAATAGCTGCTATCCGTGTTCAGGTACCGGTCGTTGTGTGATGCCGGGCGATACGATGTGCCGGAAACCATCCACACCGGATTGTGGTTGTGGAGATAAACCATTCATGCCAGATTGTG
>OIAB01000389.1_pt1 | contig 9940 bp, 9 predicted proteins | sample 1580651 | NCBI WGS metagenome assembly OIAB01 (sample SAMEA3882540, study PRJEB24775) | human gut metagenome | biome: human-associated habitat; feature: intestine environment; material: feces | place: Netherlands | collected 2009/2010
CGCGTTCCGGGACGATGGCTCGTTCGTGTACCTGGTCGGCGAGGAAGACGACAACAGCTATCAGCTCAAGTCCTATAAGGACGGCAAGACCACGACGATCGCAGACGATGTGTTCAACTTCGGCTTCACGACCGGCGGCGAGCTGCTCTATCTGCGCGATTACAATACCAACCGCAGTGCGGGCACCCTGTACCTGTACAATGGTAAGGACAGCACAAAGCTGGACGACGATGTTTTTCTGATCTTACCCGCGGAGGATCTCGCATATGACCGCGGCGGTGATGACGGAAACGGCGGGCTCTACATTGTTGATGATTTTTGATCGTTAGCCGGTCAGCGGCCCGCAAAGCGCACCGCCCCCGCACAAGTGCGCGGGCGGTGGATACAAAAAAATGAAAAGCAGCCCCAAAAGCTGCGCTACCAAACAGGCCGCCTTTACGGCGGCCTGTTTTTACGCCCTTGTGGCAAGACGGCAGATTCCCTCTCCCCCCACAAGCGGTGGTATTTCTATATCCGGACTGTCATGTTCCCCTTTTGGCCATCTCCTTTCGCGCGGTGCGAACGCAACCGGAAAGCACGCCCAACAGCCGAAAAAAATGACCTGACGCTTTGACGTCAGGTCATTTTTTCCGTTTGGTTTAACCCGCGATGCGCTTGGCACCCACGTAGTTTTTCAGGTAGTAGCTCGAGCTCAGGTCACTGATGACGACACAGCCTGCGCCGGAGCTGCTGTGGATAAACTGGCCGCTGCCGATGTAGATACCGACGTGGCCGATGCTGGAGCTGTTGCTCGCAAAGAACACCAGATCGCCGAGCTGGAGGTTAGCCTTCTCGACATAGGTGCCGTTGTTGTTGTAGATGCTGCTGGCCACACGGCTCATGGAATAGCCGCAGAGCTTGTACACGTAGTTGACAAAACCGGAGCAGTCAAAGCCCGAGGGGCTCATGCCGCCGTAGACATACGGCGCACCCATGTACTGCTTGGCCGTGGCGACGATGGTCTCGCCGATGGAGCCGCTGGGCGTGCTGCCGCCGCCGTTATTGCCGCCGTCCGACTTCGTGGTGGTGACATACGTGCTGTTGACATAGCCCTTGACGCCGTTGATGGTAACGGCCGTCCAGTTGCCGCTCGTGCCGGTGATGGTCAGCGGCGTGCCGTTGTTGTACGTGCCGAGGATGGAATAGTTCGTGCCGGCGCCGGAACGCAGACGCACGTCGTTGCCCTTGATGTAGCCGGTCTTGCTGTCGGCCCCGCCGCCGGAGACGTAGTCCGAGCGGATGTAGCCGCTTACGCCGCCGATGGTGACCTTCGACCAGCCGTTTTCCGTGCCGGTCACGGTCAGGGGCGTGCCGTTCTGGTAGGTACCGAGGATGGAGTAGTTCGTGCCCGGGCCGGAGCGCATGCGCACATCACTGCCCTTGACCGAACCGTTGGAGCCGGCCGTGCTGCCGCCGTTGGACGTGACGCCCGAGAGCGAGACATAGTCCGAGTGGACATAGCCGGCGGTGCCGTTGTAGCTGACCTTGTACCAGGCACCGCTGACGCCGGTGACCGTCATGGTCGTGCCGGAGTTGTAGGTGCCGAGGATGGAGCTGCTCGTGCTCGCGCCCGAGCGCATGCGCACGTAGCTGCCATCGATCGTGCCGGTGCCGAAGCTGGCATCCATTTCATTGGCGCGTTTGAGGTAATCGGAAGATATGTAGCCGACGGTGCCGTTATAGACCACCGTGGCCCAGCCGCTGCCCGACTGCGAGGACACCACAACGTGGGTGCCCGCCGGGAGCGTGGAGATAATGCCGTAATTCGTTCCGGCGCCCGTTCGGAAGTTGACGGCCGTCGTCGTAGTCGCGCCGCCGTCACTCGCCGCAGAAGCCGAAACGGCCAGCGTAAGCGCGAAGAGCGCGGAAACAACGGCTGTTTTCAGAAATCGTTTCGCCATAGAATCATCCTTTGCTTAGTTATTCGCGAGCGCGCGGTCCAGCCACACAGCCGCCACGTCCATGGCGTTGTACAGGCCGTCCTTTTCTGTCTTTTTGACCACACGGTCGCGGGATTTCAGATCCGGGTCGGTGAGCTGGAGCTGCACGGAGACCCGCGTCGCCACGTCGAGGTCCTTGACCTTTTGCGTGTCGAGGATCTGCATCATAATGATGTACTTGTCGGCCATGCTGCCGTAATAGAGCAGGTTGTCTTTCCGGCGCAGCGGATGGCCTTTGTAGCACAGTTCGGTCGATTTTGCTGCCAATGAGATACACCTCCGATACCACTGTCTTCAAATTGTAACACATTTCAATCTTTTTGTCAACACCTCGTGTCCCGCGCTGTCGTTTCCGTGCACGGGACACGCGATGGAGCAGGCGCTTACGCGCGGCTCAGCCGGCGTCGTCGGCATCGGCGGCGGTGCCGGTGTTCTGCGACCGGCCGGAGAAATTGCCGAAAATGCCGGTCGGCGCGCCGATGGTCGGCGTCGGGAAGCTCTTGGTCGGCAGGTCCTTGTGGATCGGGTCCATGACGAGCTTCCAGATCTGGGCGGCGGGGTTGCCGGAGAAGTTCATATACTCGGGCATGTCGTAGCCGGTCCAGACGGCGGCCACGTAGTACGGCGTGAAGCCGACGAACCAGCGGTCGCAGTTATTGGTGGTCGTACCGGTCTTGCCGCCGACGGGCATGCCGGTCAGGCGGGCCTCGCCGCCAGTGCCGCTGTTGACGGCGTTGCAGAGCATGTCGGCCATGTTCCAGGCGGTGTTGGCCTTGAAGGCCACGATCGTGCGCGCGGGATTCTCGAGCACGACCTCGCCGCTGGAATCCTTGACGTAGGAATACGTGCGGCCGTAGGTGAACACGCCGTCATTGACGAAGGCGGAGTACGCCTGCGTCATCTCGCGGACGGTGATACCGTGCGTGAGCTGGCCGAGGGCGAGCGGCGCATAGTCGCAGTCGGAATCGGCAAGGCTCGTGACGCCGAGCTTGTCCTTGAGGAACTCATACGACGCGCGCGGCGTGAGCTTGTCGAGGATCTGCGCGGAGACGGTGTTGAGCGAGCGCTGCAGCGCCTCGCGGATGGTGACGACGCCGTAGTTGCCGCCGCCGGAGTTTTTCGGATACCAGCTCGTGCCGGAGAGCTTGATGTCCGGCGAATCGTTGACCTGCGTGTACTGCGTGATGAGGCCGAGCTCCATAGCCGGGCCGTAGGTCGCGATCGGCTTGAGCGACGATCCGGGCGGGCGCTTGGACTGCGTGGCCCGGTTCGTGCCGAAGTTGATGGTCTTCTTGCCGGTGCCGCCGGACAGGCCCTTGATCTCGCCGGTGTAGGGGTCCATGATGACGATGGCGGACTCGAACTGCTGGCCGGAGGCCGACGGGCGCTGCGGCATGTTGTCGAGGTCGGTATAGACGTCGTCGATCGCCTGCTGGATGCTGGGATCGTAGCAGGAATAGACCTGATAGCCGCCGGAATAGAGCAGCGTGCGCGCCGTGTCGCGGCTGACGCCCTTCTGCTCGACGAGATCATTAAGCACGTCGTTGATGACGGCCTCGGCATAGTAGCTGTAGATGGTCTGGGCGGCATCTTCGGACTCGCTGCGCACGAACACGAGCTCCTGCGCCACAGCCTCGTCGTACTGCGCCTTCGAGATATAGCCCTGCTCGTACATCTGCTTGAGGATGGTCTCCTGCCGGGCCTTATTGTTCTCGCGGCTGATGAAGGGGTCGTACTTCGAGGGGTTATTCGTGATGCCGATGATGCTCGCGCACTCGGCGAGCGTGAGGTCCTTCGGCTCCTTGCCGAAATAGGTCTCGGCGGCAGTGTAGACGCCGTTGCACCCCTCGCCGAAGTAGACGATGTTCAGGTACCACTCCATGATCTCTTCCTTATCATAGGACTTCTCAAACTCGAGCGCCTGGAAGATCTCGAGCAGCTTGCGCTGCACGGTGATATCGTCCTGCTTGGTGAGGTTTTTAATAAGCTGCTGCGTGATGGTCGAGCCGCCGAAGTCGTTTTTCATCGACAGGAACATGTTGATGAACGCGCCTGTCGTGCGGTACCAGTCGACGCCCTTGTGCTTGTAAAAGCGCTTGTCCTCAATGGCGACGGCCGCGTGCTCCATGTCCTTGGGAATGTCGGCATAGTCGACCCAGACGCGGTTTTCCGTGCTCGAGAGATTCGTGAGGTTCTGCCAGTTGCCATCAGAATCTTCATACAGGATCGAGCTTGAGAGCGAGACCGTAAAGTCCGAGAGCTGCACGTCGAGGTCCGTGGACAGACAGTTTTTCACGTAGTACGCGAAGATGCACAAAAACAGCAGCCCCGTGACGAGCACGATCAGCAGGATCGTGCCGAGCACGCGCAGGATCGCGCCCGCGACGCTCACGGTCGCATCCGCGGCCTGGGCCGCGCGCGGGGCGGATGATGATGGTTTCGGTCGTTTTGCCATAGGCAGTGACGCACCTCCCTGATGATACACATTATCGGGTCAAAAACCCGGTCGATATTCAGCGCATAAAAACGGTTAAATGATATTATAGCACACGCTGTCAACCTGGCATAGTCTTTCGCGCGTTTTTGTCCCTCGGGTATGAAATGCGCGCACATTGGACAAACTTTCCGGTGAAAGGAGCGAGGCTTATGAAACGAACGCTGGCACTGACGGTCGTGACGGCGCTGTGCGCCGTGTCGCCGTTCGTCGCGGGGGCGGCAATGTCCTCCCTGCAGCAGCCGGGCGCGGCTGCGCCGGCCACATCCTACGACGGCGCGCAGGCGGAATATATCCTGCGGGATTATGAGGGCTATGTGAGCGTGTTCGCCTCCGGCGCCGACCGCAAACCCCTGCAGGTGACCGGCATCGAGGTCGCCGGACTGCGCCGCGCCGACCAGGAGCTGCTGCGCGGCGGCATCACCGTCGGCAGTCAGGAGCAACTTTTGCTGCTGCTGGAGGATCTGGGGTCGTAAAAGGACTTGATTTTACACGCCGGATGGGGTACACTGAAACCAGAACACGATCACAACTGGAGGACACCCCGATGAGTGAAGCATTCGGCAGCGATTATCTGACGATCGAGGACGAGGAAGGCAACGAGTTCGAGCTCGAGATCCTCAACGAGTTTGAGCTCGACGGTCAGGACTATCTCGCGGCGCTCCCCGCCGACATGGACGAGGACGACCCCGATTTCGGCATCATCCTGCTCAAGATCATGGAGGAAAACGGCGAGGAGCTCTTCGGCTCCATCGACGATGACGACGAGCTGGACAAGGTGTACAATTACTATATGCAGGAGATCTTCGCCGACGAGGACGAGGATTCTGACGACGGCGCGGAGGAATAAGTTCCCGCGCGGCGCATAGCATGGGAATAAGTCCTGCTGTGTGCGTGGAGCACGACTGGGTGCTCGGAGCCCATTTAAACCCACATCTCTGATAAGGGATGCCAGAACTTCCGCTGCGGATTGCAGGCCTCCCGGCCGGCTGAAAGATGCCGGTTGGACGTTGGAAGCAGAGAAACAGCAGAGAGGCGACCCACCTGCCTTCTTGTGCAGGTTGTAACTGGGCTCACACGGCATTGGCGGGCTGGCCGGCAGCGAAAGCTGCCGGCTTTTTTCTTGCCTCTGACAAGAAAAAAGCCGGATTTTATCCGAGGCGGGCCTTGCCCCCTCGGGCTCCCCTGCGGCTCAAAAGCTTCGAGAACAGCGACACCGGTCGTGCGCCGTGTGCCCGCCCCGCGGCCCTTGGCTCCCTTGTGTAAAGGGAGCTGTCAGCCGTCAGGCTGACTGAGGGATGGATACGTAAAATCTCGCACCAAAGCCGGTATCTGCAACCCCTCCGTCACGGCGCAAAGCGCCGCGCCACCTCCCCTTACACAGGGGAGGCATTGGCAGCCGTTCCGGTCATGCGTCTCTCATCTGACGGACACAACCGATGCGCACCCGAAGTGCAGCACCCGAAAATGCGGCGCGATGCATTGACAACCCCCGCCTCCGGGGCTTATCATACCCCCGGCGGCACGCGCAGCGTGCCGAATTTTGCCCGAACGAAAGGAAATCCGCCATGCTCCGCTTCCAGAACGATTACTCCGAGGGCGCCCACCCGAACGTGCTGCGCGCCCTGTGCGATACAAATCTCAGCTCCACGCCGGGCTACGGACTCGACGACGACTGCCGCCGCGCGGCCGACGCCATCCGCGCCCGCTTTGCCTGCCCGGATGCCGACGTGCACTTTCTCGTCGGCGGTACACAGACGAACCAGCTCGCCGCGGCCGCGTTCCTGCGCCCGTGGGAGGCCATGGTCGCGGCCGACACCGGCCACATCAACGTGCACGAGACCGGCGCCATCGAGGCCACCGGCCACAAGGTGATCGCCATGCCCGGCACGGACGGCAAGCTCACCCCCGCCGCCATCGCGGACGCCGCCGCGCAGCACTGCGCCGCGCCGGGCGTGTACGACGAGCACATGGTGCTGCCGCGCATGGTGTACGTGTCCGACGCGACGGAGCTCGGCACCGTCTACACGAAGGCGGAGCTGACCGCCCTGCGCGCGGCGTGCGACGCGCACGGGATGTACCTCTATCTCGACGGCGCGCGGCTGGCGCAGGCGCTCACGGCCGCGGGCAATGACCTGCAGCCGGAAGATCTGCCGCGGCTGTGCGATGCATTTTACATCGGCGGCACGAAAAACGGCCTGCTCTTCGGCGAGGCGATGGTCATCGTCAACGACGCGCTCAAGCCGGGCTTCCGCCGCGCGATGAAGCGCAACGGCGCCATGCTCGCCAAGGGCCGCCTGCTCGGTGTGCAGTTCGCCGCCGCGATGGCGCATGACCTCTGGCTCGACATGGGCCGCCACGCCGATGCACAGGCGCAGCGCATCGCCGCCGCGCTCTCCGACCGGGGCATAGCGATGTACGTGCCCTCGCCGACGAACCAGATTTTCCCCATCCTGTCGGACGCGCAGATTGCGCGGCTGCAGGAGCAGGTTGCGTTTTACACCAACGCCCGCGTGGACGCGACGCACCAGGCAGTCCGGTTCGTGACCTCGTGGGCCACGACGGACGCGCAGGTCGACGCGCTGCTGGCCGTGCTGGCGCAGGTGCTGGACTGAGCACACAACATCGAAATATGGAAACACGCCCGACGCAGGCTGCGTCGGGCGTGTTTTCTACATTATAAATGTTCCTTCTGCATCTTCGCCCAGCGGCGGGGATACTTCGGCGGCGTTGGCGCCGTCTTGCGGATGACGACGACGCTGTGCGTCACGTCCGTGCCGGGGATGGTGTAGCGCACCGTGCGCTCGTACGTGCCGCCGAGCTTGCCGATGGCGCTGCGCGCCTCGTCGAGCTCCTCGGTGCAGTCCGTCCCCTTCATGGCGAGGAACACCCCGCCCGTGCGCACGAACGGCAGGCACAGCTCGCACAGCAGGTACAGCCGCGCGACCGCGCGCGAGACCGCCGCGTCGAACTGCCCGCGCAGCTCCGGCGCCTCCTCGGCGCGCGCATGCAGGCACGTCACATCCGTGAGACCGGTGGCGGCGCAGACATCGCCGAGAAAGCGCACACGCTTATCGAGACTGTCGAGCAGCGTGAGCGAAATGTCCGGCTGCGCGATCTTCAGCGGCAGGCCTGGAAAGCCCGCGCCGGTGCCGACGTCGATGACCGACTTGCCGGCAAGCGGCGCGACCGTCAGCAGGGCGGCCGAGTCGAGAAAGTGCAGCTGTGCCACGTCCGTTTCGCCGTGGATGGCCGTCAGGTTCATGACCTTGCTGCGTTCGTCGAGCAGCGTGTAGTATGTCTGAAAACGGGCCAGCGCCGCCGCATCGAGCGGCAGACCCAGCGCGGCAAAGCCCGCGTGCAGAAGTTCGTCCATGCTTGCCTCCGAAAATGATTGGTTGCGGCCATCTTATCACATTCTCCCCCGCGCGTCCAGCCCCGGGCGGGCAATGGGGCAAAGCCTACGATCACCGGCAGCCACGAAAAGCCGCCCGCACGGGTCTCCGTGCGGGCGGGAACACTGCCTGTGCAGCTATTATGCGTAAAAGACGTGGTCGCCGATCGTGGCCGTGTAGGTCAGGCGGCTGTTGAACCACGAGGCGTTACAGGCCGAGGGATTGATGAAATACAGGCTCTCGCCCACCGGGTCGTACCCCTCGAAGGCGAGCTTCGCCGCGAGCTCGGCATCCTCGTCCGGCGTGAGGCTGATGCGCCCGTCGGCCGTGGGCGAAAACTGCGCCACACCGCCGCGCCGGTCGAACACGACCTCCTTGACGCTGTTGGGGAACCGCTCGTCCGCCACGCGGTTGAGCACGACATTGCCGACCGCAATCTGCCCGTCCATGGGCTGATTGCCGGCCTCGGCATTGATGATGTGGCTGAGCCAGTAGACATCGCGCGCGCCGTAATAGCTCTCGCCGCTCTCGAGCAGCGCCTGCTCCGACGCATCGACACGCAGGCTGGTATTGTCCGCGCTGAACGCGGCCGTGACGCCGAAGATCTTCTCCAGATCCGCCAGCGGCAGCACCACTTCCCCGTCGAGGGCATACACGCCGTCGGGCGCGTAGAAGCAGCGGCCGTTGGCCGTGTAGTACGTCGCGCCGTAGGTCGCCGTGATGTCCGCACCGTCGACCGTGACGGTCTCGGTGTCCCCGTCGGTGACCGTGTCGCTCTCGAGGCCGAGCATCTCGGCGAACGCATCCGCTGGGAGCCAGACCGCATCACCGAGCACGTAGCAGTAGCCGCCGAAGCGGTCGTCCACGTACACGGGCGTGTAATCGCAGGTGACGGTCTCGGTGTAGTCGCCGGCGTCCATGCCGACGGCGACCGTGCGCACGACCGGCGAGGTCGCCTGCGCGGCGGCCTGCACCGCGAGCTTCTCGTCGCGCTCGGGCGCAGCCAGGGACGCATCCCCGCTCACGACCGCCTTTGCCGCCAGCGCGCTGCCGTCCGGCCCGGCGGCCAGCGCCGAGCTTTCACCGGCGAGCCAGAAAAATCCGCACAATAAGCCGCAAAGCAGGCAGACGATGCACATCAGCGACAGACCCGACTTCACGGACAGGCTCGCTTTCTTCGTTCGATTCATGACGTGCAGCCTCCTTTGCTGATTCATCACAGGGCATGCGGATTTCCATCCACGCGCCCCGTTATGGATAATTATATTCATTTTTCAAACCGCACGCAATCGGCAAAATGCACAAAGCATGTTTTTAAGTTCTGAATAATATCCACAAAAAATTGCGTAAACAACAAGATATAGCGTTATACGACGTTATTCTACGCAAGAAATTGTGTTGTCTACTTTGACTAAACCCGACGATTCGACGCAAAGTGACGAAAATAAAAAGATGCAAGTTCACAAAAAATTCTTGCAAACTTGCATTATGTCAACTATTTTTATTATTTGAAAGAATTATGTTAATCTTTTTTCGCCTCACAGCGCCTGACGCAGCGCCTTGGCGAGCTGGTCCGGGCAGGAGGTCGGCTTGCCGCCGCAGCGCACGCCCTCCATGCGCTCGATGGCCTGCTGCACCGGCATCCCCACCAGGAGCCGCGAAATGCCCTGCAGATTGCCGCTGCACCCCCCTTGCACCTCAACCTGGCGGATAATTCCGTCTTCCACCTCCACCCGCATCAGGCGCGAGCAGACACCCTTCGGCCGGTATGTGATCGTCATGACGACGCCTCCTTCAAAATTTTTTTGCCCTTAGTATAGCAGATGCGGTGACATAATTCCACCCCCGAAACCATATATATTGTGGAGAATGCAATCGGAGGTGAGCAGATATGACGCTGCGGCAAAAACTGGCCTGTGTGGGGCTGACGGTATTCGGCCTGCAGATCGCATCGGCCGCGGCGGGCGGTGCGCCGCTCGCGGACAGGCTGCGGCTCTGGTTCGACCCGGAGCAGCTGCTAGCGGCATCGGTGCGCATGGAGCTGGGGGCACCGCCGGTGGACGCGTCCCCCA
>OIAB01000390.1_pt1 | contig 9924 bp, 5 predicted proteins | sample 1580651 | NCBI WGS metagenome assembly OIAB01 (sample SAMEA3882540, study PRJEB24775) | human gut metagenome | biome: human-associated habitat; feature: intestine environment; material: feces | place: Netherlands | collected 2009/2010
CATCGGTGGTACTGGCTGTCCCATCATTGGCTGTCCACCCATCGGTGGCACCGGCTGTCCCATTGGCTGTCCCATCGCTGGCATACCCTGTGGACGCATGTTGTTCATCACGCCGACACGATTTACTTTTACATTCTGGTTCTGTACTTCCGGAGCTGGGGTTGTATCTGCTTCCTTCTTAAGTCCCTCGTCTCTTGTATAGAAGAGACCAAGTTTCTCCATCTCCGCATCTACAAGTCCTTTTAATTTCATATTGGAATAATGATCCGTATTGATCAAGGTCAGGATTCTTGCTACATAATCATCCTTGTCTGCTTCATCAAAGCGCATATGTGACACAATATTTCGGAAGAAATCCGGGATATCAGACTGTCCCAACGGATCCTGCTTTACAGGAACCATAATGCACTTTACTGCCTTGCTCTCAGGATCTACATAGATATAATTCAGATCGCGTACCAGATAACAGATCTGCACACCTGCTGCACCAATCTCAAATGCACACAACAGTCCCTTCAGGATTGCAAGTACATCTGCCTTCTTCAATGTCTGACGCAGCATCACTTCCAGAGAAGTGTCATGATGCACATAAGAGACAATACTTCTCTTTCCATCCTCGTCCTTGTACTGGAACGGAATAATATTTCCGAGCTGTGCAACCTTGTCTGACACTCTGTCGTCATAGACATCTGCTACTCCAAGCTGATACTCCACCAATGTCATTCCGTTTTGTTTTGTTACATTCAACTCTAACCCCTTCATTTGCTACCTCCTCATGATATAATCATCCTAATTAGCGAATCTTAAATGTAAACTCTTCATCTGCAAGTCTTACGAGAGAATCATGTGTCAGAATTTCTTCTACCCCATCCTCTACACGCTTTCCATTCACATATGTATGATTCGTAGACTTGTTATCTTTGATATAACATACCCCATCTTTTTGAATGATAAATGCATGCTGACGGCTGATCGCTCCATTTCCGCCAACGGTATAGTCCACACCTCTGGTTGCCTTTCCGATCTTGAAGATCGCCTTGTTCAGCATGATACGCTCTTCCGTACTTACACGGATCAGATATGGCAATGCTTTCGGCGAATTGGTTGCTGCAGTCGCTGCACTCACAGCACCAACGGCATCTTTTACAAGCTCTGTTACAGATTTATTCAAAATAGATGTACTCTTTGGCTTCTTGTCCTTTTCATCGTCCTTTTTCTTCTCAATGTTCATGTCATCGTAGATATCCTCGATCACAGGCACCTTGATGTTTTCTGTCTGTCCGCTTGTCGGTTCTTCGTTTTGTACGGTTGTTTCCGGTTCAGCAGACTCTGCTGTCTCAGCTGCTGCTTCTGCCTCAGCTGCCTCCATCTCAGCCTCTGTCTGCTGGATGATTGCCGCACGGTTTACCTTTACCACATTCCGCTTAACCACAGGTGGCTTGTCTAAGAAATGATCCAGATCTTCCAATGTCTGGATATTCTTGGTTGGCTGTGCTGTCGGCTTTGCAGATGGAACTTCTCCAACCAGCTCCTTGATCCGATCCTTGATCAGGTTGATATCGGATTCCTTCTTGTTTGTCTTTAACTGCAGCTTCTCGCCACCATTTGTTGCCCCCTCTGGCTTCACCTGTGACAGGATCTGCTCTGCAGCTGGGGAAACCTCTGGTTTTTCTGCTACTGGTTCCGGCTTTGGTGCTTCCTGCTTTTCCATCACTGGCTTTGGTGCCGGTGCTTCCTCGACAGGTGCTGGTGTCTCCTCGACAGCCTCTGTCGGTTCTGCCACCTTCTCCTCTACCGGTGTTTCTTCTTCCTTTACCTGCATGCCAGCTGGAAGGATACTTTCCAGTTCTTCCTCTTCCTTTACAGGTTCCTCTGCTTCTTCCTCTTCGTCTTCTTCATCGTCGCCGATCTCCGGAAGTGGTGTATCATCCTCTTCCTGCAGGCTATTCATGATGTCGCTGATATTTTCTGCCGGTGCTTCTTCCTCTGCACTTACAACTTCTACACCGTCTGCATCAATGGCTCCAGCCTCCTCGAAGCTGATTCCTTCCTCTTCCATCAACGCCTCTGCAAGTCCGATCAAGCCACGCAGATTGAAGTTATCTCCATTGATATACGTGAGGAGCTTACCAACATAATTCAGATCCTCTTCCACATCGTATTTCATGTTCGCAAGCAGCTGGCGTACAAAGCTCTTGAATTCTACAGAAAGTGCGCCCTTGCTTTCGATTGGCAGGCACAGGAACTGTACTGTCTTCTTCTCAGCATCCACGTAGATAAATCCACGATTCAGCAATACATACGAAAGTGGAATCGCCTGCTCCTTCAAGGAAATCATCTCCTGTGCGACATTCCGCAGGATGAGCAGTACGCTCTCGCAATCATGCTCCTGCGCAATGTACTCCTCCAGAGATGTCTTGCCCGTAATCTGGTAGGTCAGATAATCATAATCGTCATCTTCTTCATAGATAATCTCTATCAGTTCTTCCGGCGCATTGTCCTGACAGTAATCCAAAACATCCTCATCTAACTCACAATCCTCGCCCATTGTGTATGACAGATATTTTTCTTCGCCGATGTTTCGCGCCCTAAAATTAAAAGTTCTCATAACGTCCCTCCTAATACATTATTTATTCCTATTGTGATTCTTCGGTTGTCGATTCCTCGGTGGATGCTTCTCCATCCGGTGTCACGCCGTTTGGTCCACCAATAATCTGTGTATCTATGTGATCTTCATAGTTTTCTGTAAAGATATGTGTACCTGCATCTTCGTCGCCAACATGGTAATACAGGTAATTATGCTCTTCCGGATACAATACTGCCTGGATACATGCCAGTCCCGGATTACAGATCGGACCTACCGGAAGTCCGGCATTCTTATAGGTGTTGTATGGAGAATCCACTTCCAGATCCTCGTACAGAACCTGACTCTTGTCATACATTCCATCGGTCAATGGATATAAGACAGTCGGACACATCTGCAAAGGCATTTCTGCTTTCAGACGGTTGTTGATAACACCTGCAATCGTCGCACGTTCTGAATCCACCTTTGCCTCACGTTCTACAATGGAAGCTCTCGTCACAAGTTCAAATGCACTGTATCCAAGCTCTGCCGCACGATCCTGCAGTTCCTGTGTATAGTAGTTGTCGAACGTTCTCAACATATAATCGACTAATGATTCCGCTGTCGTCGACTCATAAATATCGTAAGTTGCCGGGAACAGGAAACCCTGTACCTTATAATTGACATTGGCACCTGCCGGTATGTCTGCCAGATATGCAAAATCAGATTTCGTAACCGATTTGCATGCATTTAAAAATTCAGTTGCAGAACAGATTCCCTGATCTTCGCACCGCGCTGCTATCATCTCTACCGTAAAGCCCTCTGGCACAACCAGATAATCGACTGGCTGATCTTCCTCAAATGTCGGGCTCATGGCTGCCATCATCTGCAAGGTTGTCATACCAGTATTCAAGGTGTATGTACCACCATGCAGCTTGCCACGGTACTCAGAGTCCTGCAGACGCTTTGTAAATGCACGCGGATAATTGATCAATCCATTGTCCTTCAGGATCTGCGCGATCTCCTTGACAGATGCGCCTTCCGGAATCGTAACAGTTACATCTTCGCCCTGTGTCGACTCCGTTCCCTTGTATTCGTCCATATAATCATCGTAATAGGTTCGTATATGTTTATAGGTCATATTGGCAAGTGTGACAATCGCCACCAACAATATGATTCCCTTCACGACTCGAATCACCGTTTTTCCCACTTTTCGTACCTCTTCTTTGCATTTTAGTTTACATAACTTTTTAAAAAATTACACACTTGATGTAATTTTACAATAATGGTATTATACTATCATCTTTTAGATAAAATTACAAGAAAGGATGATAAATTTGAGTAATCCAATTGTTACAATGACTATGGAATCCGGCGATGTTATGACATTTGAACTGTATCCGGATATCGCACCAAACACAGTAAAGAATTTTATCTCTCTGATTAAGAAAGGGTTTTACGATGGATTGATCTTCCATCGTGTCATCAATGGTTTTATGATCCAGGGTGGCTGCCCTGACGGAAATGGTACCGGAGGTCCTGGATATTCAATCCGCGGCGAGTTCGCGCAGAACGGATTTGCAAATGATCTGAAGCACGAACCGGGTGTTCTTTCTATGGCACGTACCATGATGCCGAACTCCGCCGGTTCGCAGTTTTTCATCATGCACAAGAATAGTCCGCATCTCGACGGAAGCTATGCTGCTTTCGGCAAGATCGTGGATGGTCTGGATATCGTGAATAAGATTGCAGATGTTCCAACCGACTACATGGACCGCCCGCTTGAAGACCAGCGTATCAAGACCGTTACCGTCGACACGAAGGGCGTCGAGTATGACGAGCCGGAGAAGATGTAATCTTCTTAAACGGACGCACAACGTACAAAAATAGAAATCCCCTGCAGACACGCTCTGCGGGGGATTTTTCTCTACATCTCTTGCATTTTCTTGAGGAATACCATGGCGCGGTCGGTCTTTGGATTGTCAATGACATCCTCCGGCTTTCCTTCCTCGACGATCACTCCACCATCCATGAAGATCACGCGGTCAGATACGCTCCGGGCGAAACCGATCTCATGGGTTACGATCACCATTGTCATCTTCTCGGCGGCGAGTTCCTTTAATACCTTTAAGATCTCGGCGGTCAGCTCCGGATCGAGTGCCGAAGTCGGCTCATCGAAGAAGAGCATCTTCGGCTTTAACGCAAGCGCGCGGGCGATTGCCACACGCTGCTGCTGTCCGCCAGATAACTGATATGGATAATAGTCGCCCTTATCTTCTAAGTTCATCTTGCGAAGCAGTTCCTTCGCCTCGGCATACACCTCATCCTTGTCACGCTTCTGCACGTGGATCGGTGCATCTGCGATATTCTTCAGCACGGAATAATGTGGGAACAGATTAAAGTTCTGGAATACCAGTCCGTAATAGCTCTGGATCTCCTTTAAGTCTGCCTTGTCTGCATAGACCGGAACGCCGCTGTCGGAATTGACCGCTTCCTTTCCGCAGTACACCATGCTTCCGCCGTCAATCTTCTCCAGCATTGTCATGCAGCGCAGGAAGGTCGATTTTCCCGAACCGGATGGTCCAAGAATTGAGATAACCTCGCTCTCTGCCACCGACATGCTGATATCTTTTAGTACTTCGAGATCGTCGAAGCTTTTCTTAATATTTTTTACTTCCAGTAAGTTCATACGCGACCTCCTAATGATAATAATTCATGCGCTTTTCAATCTTCTCCATCACAAACGCAACGACAAAGTTAAAGATGTAGTAGAACACGCCTGCGATAAACAGCGGCATGATTGTCGTCTGTGCGGCAGCGACCTGCTTGGCAAGTGTGAACATCTCCGTATAAGAAATTGCAAATGCAAGCGACGTATCCTTAACCAATGTGATAACCTCGTTTGTGACAGAAGGCAGGATGTTCTTCGCCATCTGTGGGAACACGATCTTGAAGAACGTCTGGATCTTGCTGTATCCTAAGATCTTCGCTGCCTCATGCTGTCCCTGTGGCACTGCCTGAATACCGGAGCGGTAGATCTCTGCGAAATATGCTGCATAGTTTAAGGCAAATCCAATGATAACCGCCTGGAAACGATAGCTTGTCGTAAGCGTCGCGCCAAACAGATAATATGGTCCGTAAAATACAACCAAAAGCTGTAACATCAACGGCGTACCACGTGCGATGGAGATGTAGAACTTCACCAGCCAGCGAATCGGTGCAATCTTACACATTCTGCCTGCTGCAACCAGAAGTCCAAGCGGCAGGGAGAACAGAAGTGTCAGGAAGAAGATCACCAGGGATGCCAGCAGACCTTCTGCAAGCTGCTTTGTGATCGAGCAGAACTTATCCCAGAAGCTTGTGTTCTTCTTGCCTGTGGATGTGCTGTCTGTCGCAGTTGCAGCAACATTTCCATCCTGCACCTGATCGTCCGGCGACAGACAGATGGACTCCTCCAGACCCCATTTCTCTGCGATCTCCTCAAATGTACCATCAGCAAGCATGTCAAGCAGCGTTGCCTGTACTTTATCACGAAGCTCGGTATTTCCAAGCTTAAATCCAATTCCATATTCCTCGGAAGACAGACGATCCTCGAGCATCATGAATTTATCCCCGCGGGATTCGATCTCGTAGTTTGCAACACCGATATCCATGCAGATCGCATTGACCGCGCCCGACTCCAGATTCATAAATGCACTGTTGTAATCGCCTACCTGTTGCAGATCCTTGAAGGTCTCACACAGTGCTTTATTCTCCTCGCTTGCATCCTCGCCTGTGAGTGCCGCAAGCGCAGAGCTGTCTGCCTGCACGGCAACGACCTTCCCTGAAAGATCGGACAGCTGTGTGATGCCGGAATCCTTACGCACGACAACCACCTGTGAATTATCGACATATGGCTTTGTCCAAGTATAGTCATCCTCTCTGCCGTTCATCGTGAATCCGTTCCAGATACAGCTGATCGAACCGGAATTTAATTCCATATCCTTCGAGTTCCACTCAATCGGCTGCTTCTTTAAGATCCAGCCGTTCCGGTCACAGACTTCCTGTGCCAGATCCAGATCGAAGCCGACATATTCGCCGTTATCGTCCTTGTAGCCATATGGCGGGAACTCCGCATCGAAGCCGACAATAAACGTATTGTCGTCCTCTCCGTCCGCCGCCCGTGCCGGTGTCTGCATCGATACAATCGGTCCAAGCAGCAGCGCCATCATCAAAATTGCGGTCACTAGCCGTTTCCATTTTGCGTTCATAATGTCTTCCTCTCCTGTTTTTCTATTTAATATGCAGAGATATAAGATCTTGCTGTACTGCCCGGAGCTGCCTGCCCCTTCGGCACAAGCCGGATCTCTATCCCTTCCAATCGTTTTGCATAACCGGCGGTTCCTGCCGGTGCGCCGTTTTTCGCCCAGCCAAGCCAGCCGAAGCTCTGCGCATGCACACGATAGTATACATCATAATGCCGTTGCATGTCTCCTGTCAATGCAATACAGATGGCTTCGAGTCTTTTTGCCTGCCCGGAGGTGCCGCTCATCGTTCCATTTCTGCGCCATGCAGATGGATTGTTTGTCGGTTCCTGCCAGCCGTAGCTCTGCACATGGGTTGTGTAGCAGATGCCACCGGAATACGGTGCATTCGTCAGCTTGATCTCAATTCCTTCGAGACGTTTTGCCTGTCCGGATGTGCCGCTCATCTGACCATTATATTTCCAGCCCTGCCAGCCATAGCTCTGCACATGGGTACGATATGTAACATTCGGGCTGTCCGCACCCGCGATCTGCGGATTCATGCTCTGTCCCGGCACCGCGTAAAATGCATTCGCAAACTGCGATGCGATTCCCTGCATATTCCGGTTGAATCCTGCGCCCTTCTTCACGACCACAATCTGAATGCCTTCCAGCCGTTTCGCATAACCTGCGGTTCCTGCCGGTGCGCCATTTGCCGCCCAGCCAAGCCAGCCGTAGCTCTGCGCATGCACGCGGTAATAGACATCATATTTATCCTTGTCGGATCCGGTCAGTTGGATCTTGATTGCTTCCAGACGTTTTGCTTCCCCCTGCGTGCCGTTCATGTCACCGTTCGCAGACCAAGGCAGCCAGCCATAGCTCTGGCAATGCGTCGTGTACTGGATTCCTATACCGGAATTACCAGATACTTTGATTTCGATTCCCTCCAGTCTTTTCGCTTTTCCGGAAGTCCCGGACATCGTGCCGTTCTGCCGCCAGGTGTTCTCCCATCCGAAGGTCTGGATGTGCGTGCGGTAAGACACCGTCACATCCGGCGTTACAACCGGCGTTGGGGTTGGCGTCGGCGTTGGTGCCTCCGTCGTGGTCGTAGCTGCCTCCGTCGTGGTCGTTGTCTCGCCACCTGTTCCCGGTTCTGGATTTGTTCCCGGATCTGGGTTTGTTCCCGGGTCTGGATTTGTTCCCGGATCCGGGGTTGGTTCCGGCGCCGGTGTGACTGTCACGCTCTTTTTCTTGATGACAAACGTCTTGTCTGCCCCACGCAGATACGAAACATACAACGTTCCATCCGCCGCACAGATCGTCTGCGATGTAGAATACGAATCGAGTGAGACTCCTTCCTGCGCAAATTGGTCATTTGCCACATCATACCGGTACAGATTGGTTGTCCCTGTATAGGCACCCGATGTGAGCACGAACAGTGTTCCCTGCCTGCACACCGGAACTACATCCGAGATTGTGCCATCTTTCATTTTTGAGCAATGCCATGCTTTTCCATCATACCGGTTGACAAGTATGCCTTCGCTGCATGTGGCAACATACAGGTTTTTCCCATCCGTTGCCATGCCATACGTGCTTCCTTTTGTCGCTGCATCACTCACTTCTTTGTGGCTTCCATTTGCATCCAGGCAAAATGTGTGAACCGCCATCGTCCCTGTATTCCGTATGGACGCATACATCGAAGAGCCTATCGAAATGAGCTTTGGTTGACCTGCAAAATGATTTGTCCCGGCGGTCGTGTAATAGCTTCCGAGATTGGTTGTCACGGACAAACTTCCGGCTTTGAAGCATCTCGCATATGCGGTCGTATTGTTCTGCGTGTATACAAGATACACGCCATCTGCGCCAGCCTGCATATCAAAATCCGCAGCTCCAGCAATCGTCTGTTTCTCTGTCACGCGACTGCAGGATGCATCCAACTTTTCAATCTCTATCCCTGCTGCATCCGCATATGCAAAATAAAACGATTCATTGTAGGAACAGAGCTTTATTTCATTTCCATAGTTCTCGGAGATTTTCTGCTGATATAGTTTTTTCCACGTGTCCTGCTCACAGGAATATAGCGTAAGCGCTGCATCATCTTTCGTATACGTAAGCACGTACGGTTTCTGTCCGCAAAGCGTCATCGCTATCTGGTTCCATGCATTTTTGCTATTTCCGGCTACAGAGGCAAATCCACAATCCGTCCATTTCGCAGAGTCCGAAACCTTCGGGAAATCCACCTTTAAAGTAATCTGACTGCCCTTGGCACTGCCGACCTCACTGATCACGATTCCAGAATTCGTTCCATCTGAGAAAGTCAGTGCGCCATCGGAGAGACCTGCGGAAAGGTCGGATTTGCCGATGGTTGTCCGTCCTTCTTCTTTGGAAAGATATGCTTTATAGACGCTCTCTGCCATCTGGGAATATCCTGTCTGCCCCGGTTGCGGACGGAACACATACACACCGGTCTGTCCATACAGATTGCTTAAGCCTTCGACTGCCGGGTTGATCCGGTAGACAATCACGCCGGATCCTCCAATAAACCGGTCATAGCTGTCGAGACCCGTATCCTTCTTCCGGAATTCCACAACAAAAAGCTCCTGCTCATTGAGCGGTGATTTCAGAATATATGCCGGATGACCGTCCTGCTTATCCTGCGTGTCCAGTGTCAGCGTCTGCGATGTAGTAACCGTATCCAGCATAAGCCAGCCGCCCACTTTCATCCGCATATACGCAAGCGGATAAGACATTCCATAATCTGCGCCGCCCATGATATCCCAGTTCCCGACCGGATAGGTTCCATCACTTGTATAAAGATCCGGGAAGCCAAGTCCATGCAGGAATTCATGTGCGAGTACACCGGATTCCTGAGCCATCGTCGTATTGCCTGCACCTAAAAACTGTGGTGTATTGACCATGTTATAATGTCCGACTTCCTTCCCGCCATATCGTAAGTTCTTATCTGTCGGATAAAATGCGTGATGTGCGACGAGCGAATTGCCGGATGTCTGGGATTCTTTCTCCGACTTCATAATGACAGTGAGATTGTCGATGTATCCATCTCCGTCATAGTCTAACACCTGCCCGGAAAGTGCCGGAATGTTCGCCAGGATTTCACTCACAATCGTCGTATCCATA
>OIAB01000402.1_pt1 | contig 9731 bp, 7 predicted proteins | sample 1580651 | NCBI WGS metagenome assembly OIAB01 (sample SAMEA3882540, study PRJEB24775) | human gut metagenome | biome: human-associated habitat; feature: intestine environment; material: feces | place: Netherlands | collected 2009/2010
AGGTACGCGGCTGGCTCGCGGCGCTCGACCTTGCGCACACGCTCGATGCGCCCGGCGGCGTGCACCTCGTGCCGGAGGGGGCCTTCCCCGGTGTGGCGGCGGCTGCGGCCATCCGCCCCGGCATGACGCGCACGCGCTGCACGCTGCCGCTGCTGCCCCCGCCGGGCGACCGGCGGTATCTGCCCACGGGGGCCGATGTGCACTGGGACGATGACGGCACGGTGTCCTTCACCGGGCTGCCGCCGCGCGCGTGGAGCCAGGTGCTGACCAACGGGCGCTTCGGCTTTCTCGCCACCGACGCGGGCACGGGCCACATGTGGCACCGCAACGCGCACACCGGGCGCATCAACCGCTGGCTGTGCGACCCGTGGGTGCTGCGCGGCACGGAGACGCTGCGCATGGCATCGCGCGCGGGCGCGGTGTCGCTCTTTGACGACGACGGGCGGGCACGGGTGGAATACGGCTTCGGCTGGGCGGCGTGGGAGCGCAGCGTGGACGGCATGTCCGTGCGCGTGACGGCGTTCGTGCCCGAGGACGCGGACGCGCGCGTGCTGCTCATCGAGTGCGCGGGGCGCGCGCACATCACGTGGCACACCGACCTTGTCTGCGCCGGGCGCGACGCGGACGCCCCCGCCGTGGTGACGGCATACGCCGACGGCATGCTCACGGCCGAGAACGTGCGCGCGGACGCGCCGACGCTCTTTAGCGCAGCGGCGGGCATGCCGCTCACGGGCTGGACGTGCGACCGGTTTTCGTTCCTGCGCGGGCAGATGGACGCGCGCGCCGGTGCGGGGCTGAGCCCCTGCTTCGCGCTCGAGGGCACCGTCGACCGGCAGGGCGTGATCGTCTGCGGGTGCGACACGCGCGCAAACCTCCTGCGCCTGACGCAGCCGGACGAGGCCGCGCACGCCCTGCGCGCGACGCGCGAGCGGTGGCTGGGTGCGGTGTCGCGCCTGTGGATGACAACGCCTGACGCGGACATGAACCGCTATCTCGGCGGCTGGGCGGCGTATCAGACGCTGTGCTGCCGGCTGCTGGCGCGCACGAGCCTGTACCAGAACGGCGGCGCGTTCGGCTTCCGCGACCAGCTGCAGGACGCAGTGAACCTCCTGCTGCTCGACAATACACCTGCGCGCGAGCAGATCGGCCGCGCGTGCGCGCACCAGTTCGCCGCCGGGGACGTGTGCCACTGGTGGCACGAGGGCGCAGGGACCGAACACGGCGTGCGCACGCGCATCTCGGACGACCTGCTGTGGCTGCCGTGGGCGGTGTGCGAGTACGTGGAAAAGACCGGCGACGCGGAGATTCTAAGCGCCGAGTACCCCTTCCTCGCGGGCGAGGAGCTGGAGGAAAACGAGCACGACCGGTACCAGCCGCTCGAGCCGGGCGCGGAGCGCGGCACGGTGCTCGAGCACTGCCGCCGGGCGCTCATGCGCGTGCTCGCGCGCGGCGTGGGGGCGCACGGGCTGCTGCGGATCGGCACCGGCGACTGGAACGACGCCTTTGACCGCGTGGGCGCACAGGGCCGGGGCGAGAGCGTGTGGCTGACGTGGTTTTTCGCCATCACGGCGCGGAAATTCGCCGCCCTCGTGGGCGGGCACGCGGCCGGGCAACTCACGCTCGCCGCCGACCACTGCACGCGCGCGGCCGAGGACGCGTGGGACGGTGCGTGGTACCGGCGCGGGTACTATGACGACGGGCGGCCGCTCGGCTCGGCCGGGAATGACGAATGCCGCATCGACGCGATCGCGCAGGCGTTCGCCGCCCTCGACACGCACGCCGACCGCGGCCGCGTGCACACCGCGCTCACGAGCGCGGTGGAGCGTCTCTTTGACCGGGAGCACAACGTGGTGCGGCTGTTTGACCCGCCCATCACGCGGCGCACGCCCGAGACGGGCTACGTGCGCAGCTACGGCGCGGGCCTACGCGAAAACGGCGGGCAGTACACGCACGGTGCGCTGTGGCTGGCCATGGCGCTGCTGCGCACGGGCCGCACGGCCGAGGGCGCGGAGATCCTGCACGCCGTGCTGCCCACGGCGCACGACCCCGCGCGCTACGAGGGCGAGCCCTACGTGCTCGCGGCCGACATCGCCGGCGGGGACAACGCGGGCGCGGCCGGTTGGACGTGGTACACGGGCGCGGCCGGGTGGTACCTGCGCATCGCGGCGGAGGACCTGCTGGGGCTGCACCTGCGCGGCGGCGTGCTCTACCCCGAGCCGCACCTGCCGGCCGGGTGGCCGGAGTGCACCGTGCGCTGGCGCGACGGAGCGGGGCTGCTGCACACCATCCGCCTGCGGCCCGACGGCGTGACCGTGGACAATGCGCCCTACGACGGCGGCGGCATCGGCAAAAAGCGCCCGAAACCCTATTCCCAAGATAGGTAAGGCGTGATATAATAAAGTATTCAAAAAATATGGACACACCATTGGCGAAAGGAGCGTATCTTATGGAACGCATCCGCACGGAAATTCTCCCCGGCGTATGGCTGACCGCCCTGCGCACGGATAAGTTCAAGACCGCGTGGCTGAGCGTGAACCTGCTGACGCAGCTGCGGCGCTCTACGGCGGCGTGCACGGCCGTACTGCCGTATATGCTGCGGCGCGGCAGCACGCGCCTGCCCGATCTGGAGACGATCGCGGCCGAGCTTGAGAGCCTCTACGGCGCGAGCATCACGCCGAGCGTGCGCAAGCTGGGCGAAATCCAGGCCGTGGGCTTCGAGGCCGAGTTTGCCGACGACGGCGCGGTGGGCAAGGACGTGTTTCCCCGGCTCGCGGCCGATGTGGCCGACCTGCTGCTGCACCCGAACACGCGCGGCGGCCTGCTGCGGCCCGACATTGTCGACAGCGAGCGCGAGAAGCTGCTCGAGCGCATCCGCGCCGGGATGAACAACAAGCGCGCCTACGCCATCGAGCGCCTGTACGCCCACATGTGCTGCTGCGAGGACTACGCCGTGCCCCGCCTCGGCGAGGAGGCGGACGCCGAGCGCATCCACTACCGCAAGCTCACGATGCGCTACCATGACGTGCTGGCAACAAGCCCGGTGGAGATCTTCTACTGCGGCTCGCTCGAGGGCAAGGCCGTTGCGCGCATCCTTACAGACGTGCTCGCGACGATGCCGCGCGGCGAGATCGACGAGGACATCGGCACCGACATCCGCATGAATGCGCTCGAAGAGCAGCCGCGCTACGTGACCGAGACGCTCCCGGTCGCGCAGGGGCAGCTCGCCGTGGGCTACCGGCTGGGCACGTGCATGGCCGAGCCGGACATTCCGGCACTGTTTGTCTTCAACGCGCTCTACGGCGGCTGCGTCACATCCAAGCTCTTTTTGAATGTGCGCGAGAAGCTCAGCCTGTGCTACTACGTCGGCTCGCGCCTGAGCACGCACAAGGGCCTGCTGACCGTGACGAGCGGCATCGACGTGAAAAACTACGAGCGCGCACTCGCCGAGATCACGGCGCAGCTCGACGCCGTGCGCACCGGCGACTTTACGGACGGTGAGCTTCAGGCCGCCATCCGCAGCGTGGCCAGCGACCTGCGCGCCACGGCCGACGCGCCCGACGCGCTGGCGTGGTACTGGCTCAACCGCACGGTGCAGGGGCTGGACATCGACCCGGCCGAGATGGCCGCGCTCGTGGAAGAGGTCACGCGCACGGACGTGACGGACATTGCCGCCGGCGTCGTGTGCGACTGTGTGTATCTGCTCAAGGGAACGGAGGGACCTGCCGATGACGAATGAACGACCCGAAAACGTCTGGGCCACGACGCTGCCGAACGGGCTGCGCGTGCGCGTACTCTGCAAGCCCGACTTTCAGCGCAGCTACGCCGTGTTTGCCACCTGCTACGGCGGGGCCGACCGGCGCTTCCGCGTGGGTGACACGTGGACGGACACGCCCGCCGGTGTGGCGCACTATCTCGAGCACAAGCTCTTCGACATGCCCGACGGGTCGGACGCGCTGCTGACGCTGAGCGAAAACGGCGCGGACCCGAACGCCTTCACGTCCACGAACATGACGGCCTATTATTTTTCCTGCACGGACGGGTTTGAAGAAAACCTGCGCACACTGCTGCGCTTTGTCTCGACGCCGTACTTCACGGACGCGAGCGTGGCCAAGGAGCAGGGCATCATTGCTCAGGAAATCCGCATGGGCGAGGACGACCCCGACCGCGCCGTGTGGCGCAACCTCATGCGCTGCCTGATGGCGCGCGACGGGGCGCGCGACGCCGTGGCCGGTACGGTCGAGAGCATCGCGGAGATCACGCCCGAGACGCTCTACGCCTGCCACCGTGCGTTTTACGCGCCGTCGAACATGGTGCTGTGCGCCGTGTGTCAGGACACGCCCGAGCGCGTGGCCGCCATCGCGGCGGAGATCCTGCCGCCGGAGCGCGCCCCCGTCCCGGCCGCCGACCACGGCGAGCCGGAGGACATGACGCCCGCGAACGCACGCATGCGCGTGGAGCTCGCGGTGTCCGCGCCGCAGATGCTGCTGGGCGCAAAGTTCCGCCCGGCGGAAAAAGGCACTGCCCGCCTGCGCCAGACGCTCACGGCGGAGCTCGCGCTGCAGGCCGCCTTCGGCGAGGCGACGGCGTTTTACAACGATCTTTACCGCGCGGGGCTGCTCGGCGACGACTTCGGCTGCAGCGCGGACTACTGCGGGCCGATCGCGCTGGCCGTGCTCGGCGGCGAGAGCAAGGACCCCGACGCCGTGTGCGCACGCGTGCGCGAGACCGTCGCGCGCATCGCGCGTGACGGCTTTGACGGCCCGGCCTTCGAGCGGGCGCGCCGCGCCGTATACGGCGGCTGGCTGCGCGGGCTCGACCGGTTCGACGATGTGTGCGTCGACATGGCCGAGGGGCTCTTCGGCGGGTACGAACACATGGACGCGTTCCCGCTGCTGGGCGCCATCACGGCGGCGGAGTGCGCCGCGTGGCTGACCGAGACGCTCGCGCCCGAGCGCCTGGCGCTCTCGGTCGTGGCCCCGAAAGGAGGCGAGGACGATGCCGACGATGATGCGTGACGCCGCCATCAGCTTTCCCCTGCTCGGCGACTGGAGCATTGACCCCAGCGCGTCGTTCACGCTCTTCGGCCGCACGTTTTACTGGTACGGCGTGATCATCGCCGTGGGCTTCATCCTCGCAATGCTCTACTGCGCGCGGCACTGCCGCCGCTGCGGCATCGAGCCGGACACGCTCTACGACTTTCTCATCTGGATGATCCCGATCGCCATCATCGGCGCGCGGCTGTACTACGTCATCTTCCAGTGGGGCGACTACCGCGCCAACCCCATCGACGCGCTCAAGATCTGGGAGGGCGGGCTCGCCATCTACGGCGGCGTCATCGCGGGGCTGCTGACCGGCATCGTCTGGTGCCGGAAGAAGAAGATCCCCTTCGGCGCGATGGCGGACGTGTGCGCGCCCGGCCTGCTCATCGGCCAGTGCATCGGCCGCTGGGGCAACTTCATCAACCGCGAGGCCTTCGGCCGCGAGACGACCGCCTTCTCCCGCATGGGGCTCACGCTCCCCGGCCGGGAGACCGTGTACGTACATCCGACGTTTTTGTACGAGAGCCTGTGGAACTTCGCGGGCTTTCTGCTGCTGCACTTCTGGTTCCGAAAGCACGAGCGGAAGTTTGACGGCGAGCTCATCCTGCTCTACGCCGTGTGGTACGGCATCGGCCGCGCGCTCATCGAGGGCCTGCGCACCGACAGCCTGTACATCACCGGCACGGGCATCCGCGTCAGCCAGCTGCTGGCCGGAGTGTCGGCGACCGCGGCGGCCGTCGTGCTCGCGCTGTTTTACACCGGAAAGCTCCGCCGCGCTACGTTGACCGCGGCAAGCAGCCGAACGCATAAATCCCCGTTTGTATTTTCATTCTCCAAGGAGGTTTTTACCCATGAAAGATTACCGTGACATGCTCAGCAGCCTGAAGGACAAGGTCGTTGACGCGGCCGGCAAGGCCGGTGAGACCGTGACCAACGCCGCCAACAAGGTCGTCAGCGACGAGATGCGCGACAAGGTCGCCGGCGCCGCGCATGCCGTAGGCGACCGCGCCAAGTACGCCTCGCACATGGCGCGCCTGACCGTGGACTGCAACGCCGAGCTCGAGCGCGTCAAGCGCACGTACACCGAGATCGGCCGCCTGTACTACGAGAACTACCGCGACACGGCCGACGCCTTCCTCGCCGATCTCTGCCAGCAGGTGACGGACGCCAACGCCCACGTCGCCGCGCTCGAGGCGCAGATGGACGAGCTGCGCGCCGCCGCGAAGGAGTACCGCCCCGCGCCGGATCTGCACACCGTGGACGCCGACGTCACCGTCGAGCCGGAGGACATCGAGGTCGAGGTGACCGAGGAGCCCGCACCGGAGGAATAAGCGCGGAAGGGCAAAACAGAACAGCCCCCGCTTCCGTCTGGAAGCGGGGGCTGTTTTTATGCTGTTTCCCGGTCGCAGTAAAGCATGAGGATGGCCGCGACCTGCGCGCGGCTGGCGTAGCCGCGCGGCGTGAGGCGCACGCCGTCGTCCGCGCCGACGCCGCTGACGAGCCCCTGCTCGACCGCCCAGGTGAGCGCAGCGTAGGCATAGCCCGCGACGCGGCCCACATCCGGGAAGGCGGCCAGCTCCCCGCCGGTCGCCGACGGGCGGCCGGACTGTTCATAGAGGATGACCGCGAGGTCCTGCCGCGTGATGGGCGCGTCGGGGTCAAACGTCACGGCCGACGTGCCGGCGACGAGCCCCGTCCGGTACGCCCAGCGCACCGCGGCATAGTACCACGCATCGGGCGCCACGTCCGTGAACGGCAGCGTGCCCGTGGTCTCCGGGCTGCCGGCCGCCGCCCAGAGCAGCTGCACAATCTGCGCGCGGCTGGCGAGCGCCTCGGGTGAGACGGTGACGGCCGACGTGCCGGCCATCAGCCCCGCGCCGATGCAGTAATCCAGCCCGGCGTGCGACCAGAAGTCCGGCTCCGGCATGTCGCGGAACGTGCGGCCGGGGCACAGCCGGTCATGAAAATACTGCGTGAGCACCGGGAAGCCGTGGCCGTATTCGTCGTCCCGCCCCGGGTCGCCGAGGTCGTCGGCGTAGCTGTAGAGCGTCTGGCGCACGCGCGCGGCGCTCAGCCCCGGCTGCGCGAGCAGCACACAGGCGGCCGCCGCCACATGGGGTGCGGCGAACGACGTGCCGCTGCGCACGGCCGTGCCGCCGCCCGGCGCCGCGACCGTGACGTATGACCCCGGCGCACACAGGTCCACCGACGCACCGGAGGCCGAATAGCTGTCGTCAAACGTGCGGCTGCGGTCCACGGCCGAGACCGCGAGCGCCGCCGCCTGATTGGCGGGATAGACATCGTCCGCGTCGCCGGTGGGGTTGCTCTGGGTGCGGTTGCCCGCCGCCGTGACGACGACCACACCCGAGGCATACGCCTGCGCGAGGACATTGTTTAAAAAGGAGTAGCCCTTCTCGATGGCGTTCGGCCAGCCGAGGCTCATGTTGACGACCGTCGCGCCGTTTTCCAGCGCGTACTCGAGCGCCGTGAGCACGCGCGACGGCTTCGAGAGATTGTCATCGCCGTACACGCGCAGGACCATCACGTCCACCTCGTCGGGCGTGAGGTCGGCGATGAGCCCGGCCGTGGCCGTGCCGTGGCCGTTGACGTCCGTCATATCGGCTGTGGCATTGGCAAAATCATAGCTGCGCGCCGACACGCGGCCCGCGAGCAGCGGGTGCGTACAGTCGGCCCCCGTGTCGATGACGGCGACGGTCGCGCGCCGGCCGGCCGGCAGGAGCACGTCCGCCTGATGGCGCAGCGTCGTGAGGCCCATGGCGTGCCCGCCCCAGGAGCGGCTGGCCGTCTCGTCCCAGAGGCCGGCGAGCGTGTCGTCCGCCGTGACCGCCTCGTCGAGGAAGCAGTCCGTCACATCGGGGTCAGAGCGCAGGCGCGCGAGCGCGCGCTGCGCGGTCTCGACATCCGAGAATTCGAGCACATATTCCTGCCACGCCGCCAGATGCAGCACCCGGTCGGCGCCGTACCCGTCCGCGAGCGCGGGCGCGAAGGCGACTACGCGCGTGGGCTCGGCCGCTGCGGCGCGGGCGCACAGCAGACCGCGCGTCGATACCGGCGCGGCCATCGCCTGCGCCAGCTCCAGCGCACTCGCTACCTCTACCGGCTGCGTCTGCGCGGCCGCCGCCGGCACCGCCAGCGACACCGCAAGCACCAGCGCGAGCAGCAGGGTCAAAAGTCGTTTTTTCATCCCGCGCCTCCTCAGGTCGTGATCGGTACGAACCACAGGTCGCGGTCCACGCTGCCGGAGATGCCCGGCACCGTGCCGTCATAGCTGTACTGCCAGAAATCGTGCGCGTAGTAAAAATCGTCTGCCGTGCCCGGCGCGCTCACCCAGAAGGCATAGTCCTTGAGCTGGGTGAAATCATAGTCATAGTACCCCTGCCAGCGGTTGCCGTAGACGGCGGCGTCGTAGCCCGCGGCCGTGACCGTCTCGCAGAACGCGACGGCGCAGGCCGTGACGTCCTCGCCGGTCATCTGCGCGGTGCGCACCGTGTCGCCGGCGGCGACGGTGCTCTGGTCGATGTTCTCCCAGTCGAACACGAGCGGCATGTCGATCTGATAATCATGCGCCGCGTCCACGAGCCACTGCGCCTCCTCGGCCGCCTCCTCGGGCGTGACCGCCTGCGAGAAGAAGTACAGCCCCACGTGCAGCCCGGCCGCGCGCGCCCCGGCGACGTTCTGGCGGAAGCGGTCGTCTTCCACGATGCTGCCCTTGCCGTAGCCCCGGTAGCCCGCGCGGATGACCGCAAAGGCGATGCCGGAATCCGCGACGGCCTGCCAGTCGATGTCCTGCTGGAACGTGGACACGTCGATGCCCTGCAGCACGCGGTAGGCCGTGCCGGTGTAGGTCACGGAGCCGTCCGCCCCGGCGGAGAAGTCGGACGCCGGAATGTTGAACTTGTCCACGCCCCTGGCGGGGGTGATCCACGCGGTGTTGACGCCGGTGTTCACCTCGACCTGGCCGATGTGCAGCTCGCGCGGCGAGCAGCCTGCGAGCGCGAATGTCATCGCCGCTGCCAGCAGCACGGCCAGCACGCGGCGGAATGTGTGATTGTTTTTCATATGTAAGCGTTTCATGCCGATAAGTATACCACACCTGCCGCAGGAACGCAAACCGGGGCCGCGCGCGGCCTCAGTCGGGGTCGTAATAATGCGCGAGGTAGCCCGCCGTGCGCAGGGTCTCGCCCGCCATCTGCTCCAGACGCGCGATGCGCGTTTCCAGCTCGCGCCGGACGCGGCCGGAGCGCGGCATGGCCGCCAGTTCCAGCCGCAGTGTGGCCGCGCGCGCACGCAGCGCGTCGCCCGTGGCGCGGTACTGCGCCGCCAATTCGTTCAGTTGCATGCTCTCCCTCCAAAAACATTTGATTTTCGAAAAATTTTTGTTGACAAACATAGTCGGTTTTGCTATGATACATAGGCCGGTGTTGTGCTGGTATAGCTCAGTTGGTAGAGCAGCTGATTTGTAATCAGCAGGTCGGGGGTTCGAGTCCGTCTACCAGCTCCACCTTCTGACAAATTGCATATGGGGGAATTCCCGAGTGGCCAAAGGGGACAGACTGTAAATCTGCTGGCAATGCCTTCGATGGTTCGAATCCATCTTCCCCCACCAAAAATACCGATTGTCCTTTTGGACGGTCGGTATTTTTCTTTTCCGGGAAGATGCACAAACGCCCG
>OIAB01000429.1_pt1 | contig 9174 bp, 9 predicted proteins | sample 1580651 | NCBI WGS metagenome assembly OIAB01 (sample SAMEA3882540, study PRJEB24775) | human gut metagenome | biome: human-associated habitat; feature: intestine environment; material: feces | place: Netherlands | collected 2009/2010
AGGAAGAAGTACTGGCAGAGATGAAGCCACATATCTTTGACCGCGAGGAAGGCGGTTATGGAAAGCTGGCAATGGCACCGATCTTCGTCGGTGATAATTTGCAGGGGTTCTGGGTGCTTGGCTCTTATACACCGGATGAGACAGAGCATCTGGAGGAAATTTACGAGCTTCATTGGACGACAGCAGAACTGGTATCGGATTTCCTGCTGCAAAGCTATAATTCTATTGTGGAATCTGCGAAGTCACGTGGCGCGGGCAAGAAGCTGCGTGAGGAGCTTGCACGACAGAGCATTGTCAACAATGCATTGTCGAAGATCAACAGCAAATTAAGCGAAGATGTAGAACAGGTCATTGGCGAGACGTTGCGTGAGGTCGCGCTGCATATGGATTTGGACCGCATGTTCTTATATACATTTGACAAGGACAATCCAAAAGCATTCAGTCTGCGAAGTTATTTCGATGTATCCGGTGAGATGCCGAGTGACGATATATTGACTTTGCTTCCGGAGCGTTTGTATCTTGTGGTAGACGCGATCAAGCGCGGCAATGGCTGTTGTATGCTTGACCGTACCAATATGACACAGCGCGATGTAATCAACCTGATGCGGTATAATTTCCGGGCGGAGATCGCATATCCGATTTATCTGGAAGGAAGATTGTACGGTATTTTGATTTTTGCAGAGTCGAAATCGGAACGAATCTGGACAAAAGAAGAACTTCGTTTCTCACAGAGTATCTCTCTGCTGATCCAGAATATGCTGGAAAATGCAGATGGCGATGATAATGTGCTAAATGTGAATAAACATCTGATAGAAACATACAATAGTTTCCATGAGGGCATTTTTATCCGGGATCTGTACACGGGTTATGTATTCTTCTCCAACAAGGCACTCAATGACATGCTTGGATATGATCTGACTGGTGGCGACAGCCGCAAGATCCTGAAGAATCTGCGCGATAAATTTGAGCATATGGATGGTGTCCGCAAGGATATTGCCGGACGGAAGATCACAAACTGGTGCAGCTATGTGCCAGCATTGGACGAGATCATGGATATCACGGAAGTGCCGATTGAATGGTTACAGGGAGGCGCTGCAACCATGATTATTATGAAAAAAGCTAAGGATAATTAGGAAATTTCCGATATATAGATAGGAGGAACAAGACGTGGCAAGTTCAGACATTGGAATCGACTTAGGAACCGCCAGTATATTAGTCTATGTCAAAGGAAAGGGCGTCGTATTGAAGGAGCCGTCCGTAGTTGCCTATGACAGAGATACCGAACAGATCATGGCAATCGGGGAAGAGGCAAGACTGATGCTCGGAAGAACACCTGGGAATATCGTTGCGGTGCGTCCGCTCAGACAGGGTGTTATCTCCGATTATAAAACGACAGAAAAGATGTTGAAATATTTTATCCAGAAGGCAGTGGGCAAGAGCTTCTTCGGTAGAAGACCACGTATTAGTGTATGTGTGCCATCCGGTGTTACGGATGTAGAGAAGCGTGCTGTTGAGGATGCGACCTATCAGGCGGGTGCCAGAGATGTCTATATCATTGAGGAGCCGGTTGCAGCCGCAATCGGAGCCGGTATTGACATTTCCAGACCATGCGGAAATATGATCGTAGATATCGGAGGCGGTACTTCGGATATCGCAGTTATTTCACTGGATGGCGTGGTTGTATCATCGTCCATCAAGGTAGCGGGCGATGATTTCGACGATGCGATCGTTCGTTTTATGCGGAAACGTCATAATCTGTTGATCGGTGAGCGTTCGGCAGAGGAGATCAAGATCAATATTGGAACCTGTTACAAACGACCAGAGAATATCTCCATGGATATCCGTGGACGAAATCTGGTAACCGGACTTCCAAAGACGGTAACGGTATCTTCGGATGAGACCGAGGAGGCGCTGCGCGAGGTGACATCCCAGATCGTGGATGCAGTACATTCGGTATTGGAGCGTACACCACCAGAGCTGGCAGCTGATATCGCAGACCGTGGAATCGTGTTGACTGGTGGCGGTGCATTGCTGCACGGACTCGAAGATCTGATCGAGGAGAACACCGGAATCACAACGATGACAGCCGAGGAACCACTGACTGCAGTGGCAATCGGTACAGGTAAGTATATTGAGTTTTTGAGTGAGCGAAAGTAGAAAGTAGGAAAACGATGGTAAGAGGGTTGTACACGGCATGGACCGGACTTCGCAACGAGGAAAAGAGAATGGATGTTGTGACAAACAACATGGCGAACGCGGACACGACCGGCTACAAAAAGGTGGACGTTACATCGCAGTCTTTTGACCGCCAGCTGGCAGTCAAGATTGACGATCCAACGATCGGACCGAACATAAAGCAGGGCATCGGCGGCGTGAACCTCGGCGTGAAGATCGGAGAGACGTATTATGATATGTCTCAGGGAAATTTCAGACAGACAGAAGACCAGTACAATTTGGCATTATCCGGCAGCGGATTTTTTACCATCAGCACAACAGACAAGAGTGGAACGACAACGACACGCTACACGCGCGATGGCGATTTCACTGTAACCAGGGACGGTTATCTTGTGACAAAGGATGGCGATTATGTGCTGGCGGAAGGCGGTAATCGTATACAGATTCCGAATGCAAATCTGGTCAAGATCAGCGTAAATCAGGCGGGAGAAATTTACTCTGGCAATACGTATGTTGCGAAATTGCAGTTGGTTGATTTTCAGAGCTACGACGCATTATCCAGCTATGGTGAGAATATGTACGAAGCCGTGGATGGCGCCGTACAGACACAGGCGGATGCAACAGTCAATCAGGGATATCTGGAAATGTCAAATGTCAATATGGTCACAGAGATGGTTGATATGATCGCGGTCACAAGAGCGTATGAGACAAATCAGAAGATGGTTCAGACGATCGACCAGACCTTGGACAAGGCAGTCAATGAAATCGGACGGTTATAGTGGAAGATAATAGGAGGTAGTAGCGTATGATGCGATCACTTTGGACGGCTGCATCCGGTATGCGGGCACAGCAGGTCAATGTAGATACAATTGCAAATAACGTAGCAAATATTAATACGATTGGTTATAAATCACAGCAGGCGAGCTTCAAGTCACTGCTGTATCAGAACCTGCAGTCGACATCGACGAACAATGCAGGCGAGAACAAGCCGGTTGCGGCAGAGGTAGGTCTTGGCAGCCGTGTGGCAGCGATTACAAGTACATTTACACAGGGAAACCTGACGCATGTGGAGAATCCGTTCAGTGTAGCGCTGGAAGGGGATGGTTTCTTCCAGATTCGCACGGAGAGTGGAGAATTGCAGTACACAAGAGATGGTTCGTTTGAAATCTCGCCGGTTGCAAATGGAAACATGCTTTGTACATCTGACGGAAATCCGGTTCTGGATGCATATGGAAATCAAATCATATTGCCATCTAATCGTGTGGCAACGGATCTGGTAGTTAATCAGGATGGCACTCTGGCATTCCCGGATGGTACAGGGAACCCAGCAGTGATTACAGATGCGAATGGACGTCCGGTCAAGTTTGGTATTTACCAGTTTAATAATCCGGCAGGTCTTTCCAAGGAAGGCAGCAACAATTATTCGGTAAGCGTCGCAAGTGGCGCGGCAGTTGCGGAGAATGTCGATGTGGCAAATGAGATGGTTAACCTGATCGTGGCACAGCGTGCATACGAAATGAATTCCAAAGCAATTCAGGCATCCGACGAAATGATGCAACAGGCTAACGCTCTTCGTTAGGTAGAGGAAAGGTGACCTTATGGAAAACATCACAAACCTTACAAATAAAGATTATTCATCCTATGTGACACAGGCACAGACGAGCAACTTAACCAATCAGATCAAGAAATCAACCTCCTCGGAAGCAACCGATGAGGAGATGCTTGCGGCATGCAAGGAGTTTGAAGCATATCTGGTCGAGCAGGTGTATAAGCAGGTACAATCCACGATCAAGTCTGATAGCGACGAGGACGACAACCCATATGCAGACTACGCATATGACCTGCAGGCACAGCAGTATGCAAAGCTGGTCAGCGATCAGGGCAAGCTTGGTCTGGCACAGCAGTTATACGAATCCATGAAGAAACAGAACGCGGCAATCACGCTGGAGGAACTGCATGAGCAGGAACAGGCTGCGGCAACTACGCAGACACAAAATGCATAAAATACAAATAGGATCATGACATGATTAGAGAAGGCTACATAGAAAAAATCGTATATAAAAGCGACGAAACGGGCTATTGTGTGATGTCCGTGGAAGGCGAAGAAGGTGAAGAGATCTTCGTTGGCACCCTGCCGGGTGCCGGTGAAGGTCTCTATGTGATTGCAGAGGGAGAATACGTGAATCATCCGCAGTATGATATTCAGTTCAAATTCTCCTCCTGCGAGATTCAGATGCCGAAGGATACACTTGGAATCGAGCGGTATTTAGGCTCTGGTATCATCAAGGGCATTGGCGCCGTTTTGGCGAAGAAGATCGTCAAGAAATTCAAGGATGACACCCTTCGGATCATCGAGGAGGAACCAGAACGTCTTGCGGAGATCAGCGGAATTTCCGAGCGAAAGGCACAGGCGATTGCGACTTCGTACATGGAGAAGAAGGAATTTCAGGAGGTTGCCATTTTTCTGGCACAGTATGGAATTTCGGTGAATCTGGCAATTCGCATCTTCAATACATATGGAAATAAAGTTTATGATATCCTGCGCGGCAATCCATATAAGTTGGCGGAGGATATTTCCGGTATCGGATTCCGGATCGCGGATGATATCGCAAAGCGCATGGGAATCGCACAGGATTCGGAATTCCGGTTGCGGTCGGCTGTGCTGTATGTGCTGAATATGGCAGGCGGCGAAGGGCATATGTACCTGCCGAAACAGCTTTTGCTGCGTCGCTGTGTGGAACTGACGCGTGACACGGCGACGGATGTCGAGGGCATCTATGGACAGTCAGCACTTGGCTATGCAGAATACGCAGACGCGACAAGTGCGGAATCGGCGTACGAACAGACGGTTTTCCTGTTTGAACAGCAGTTGATGGAGCTGCTGATCGCAGGCAAGATCATGATCAAGCAGATCGATGAAGAAGATGTCGTCTATCTGGCATCGAATTATTATGTGGAGCTGAATTCTGCAAGACTGCTTACCGATCTGCAGCTTCGCTATGATATGGAACAGGACGAGCTGGAACGAGAAATTCAGAAGATTGAAAAAGAAGAAAAACTGACATTGGATGAGCTGCAGCGGGCAGCTGTAAAATCGGCGATCGAAGCCGGGGTGGCAGTTATTACCGGTGGTCCCGGAACCGGAAAAACGACGATCATCAATGTTATTATCAAATATTTCTCCAAGAAAGGTATGGAGATCAAGCTTTGTGCACCGACCGGGCGTGCAGCGAAGCGTATGACCGAGTCGACCGGATGGCCGGCACAGACGATTCATCGTCTGCTGGAAATCAGCGGTGCGATGGATGAGGACAGCAAAAATCAGGACGATCACGGCATGCATTTTTCACGAAATGCAGACAATCCACTCGAATGTGATGCGATCATCGTGGATGAGATGTCGATGGTTGATGCGTATATCTTTTATTCACTCGTGCAGGCGGTTCCATATGGAACGAGACTGATCTTCGTCGGGGATGTAAACCAGCTTCCTTCCGTGGGTGCCGGAAATGTGCTGAAGGATATTATCAATTCGGGCTGCTTCCCGGTTACGACGCTGAACAAGATCTTCCGGCAGGAGGATGGCAGTGACATCGTATTCAATGCGCATAAGATCCAGCGTGGCGAGCATCTGATCCTGACGAACAAGAGCAAGGACTTCTTCTTTATCCCACAGCGGACAGCATCGCAGATCATCGAGGAAGTACAGACACTCACGATGAAGAATCTGCCGAATTACTATGGATTTTCACCGCAGGAAATCCAGATCCTGTGTCCGATGCGGAAATACGAAGTCGGCGTGGAGAATATGAACCAGAAGCTGCAAAACCGTCTGAATCCGAAGGCGAAGGACAAGCCCGAGCATGTGCGTGGCGATGTGACCTTCCGAAAGGGCGACAAGGTCATGCAGATCAAGAATAATTACCAACAGGAGTGGAAGATTTACGGTGTTTCCAAGACAGGTACCGGCAGAGGCTATGTGCTGGATGAAGGTGTCGGTGTATTTAACGGAGATATGGGCGTGATTACCGATATCAGTGATTACGATGAGGAGCTGACAATCCTGTTTGACGACGGACGAGAGAGTGTTTATAACTATAAAGAGCTGGATCAGATCGAGCATGCATTTGCCGTGACGATTCATAAATCACAGGGTAGTGAGTATCCGGCAGTTATCATTCCGCTGCTTGGCGGAAACCGGAAACTGATGAACCGGAATCTGATTTACACAGCAATCACGCGTGCGAGACAGCTGGTTATTATCGTCGGTGATGTAAATTTGGTAAACCAGATGGTTGATAATTCCGAGGAGCAGAAGCGGTACACGTCGCTGGCACTTCGGTTAGAGGAGTTAAATGAGAGTATGGAATAAACTTGTGAATTGGATATATCCGCCGACCTGTCCGCTTTGTGGCGATGTGACAGGGAGACAGGCTGGACAGGTGTGTGACGAGTGCAGACCGATGATTGATTATCCGGCACAGCCAGTTTGCATGCGGTGTGGGTGCGAGATCACTGATGAGGAAGCGGAGCTGTGTGAGGATTGTACGCGGCATACACGGACATATATACAGGGCTTTCCGGCGATGAAATACCAGTATCCACTTGATGAGAGTCTGGCGCGGTTCAAGTATCACAATCAGCGTGATTATGCAGCATTCTATGCAGGACAGATCGTGAAACGGCATGGACTCACATTGCAGAGTCTGGGGATTGATGCGCTGATTCCGATCCCAATCCATAAGCGCAAGCTGGAGAAGCGTGGTTACAATCAGGCGGAGCTTCTGGCAGATGCACTTGGAAAGAAACTGGATATACCGGTTGAACGGGAGCTGCTTGCGCGTGTGGTCAATACGGAACCACAGAAAAGTCTGGACCCCGAGCACCGCGAGCAAAATTTAAAAAAGGCTTTTCAATGTATAGAAAAAAGTGTAAGCTATAAGAAAGTATTGTTGGTCGATGATATTTACACGACGGGGGCTACGATCGAGGCATGTACGAAGAGTCTGCATGCGGCGGGAATCCCGGATGTTTATTATACAAGTGTAGCAATCGGAACCGGAAGATGAAAGTGATATAGAGATTGTGTCAGAATAGATAGAGGGAGGAACAAATCATGGAACTGATGAATTGCAGAAACTGTAAGAAGTTATTTAATTATATTGCGGGCGAAAAGCTGTGCCCTGCATGTAAAGAAAAGCTGGAAGAGAAGTTTCAGAAAGTAAAGAAATATATCGAGGAGAATCCACGCGAGAATATCAATCAGGTAGCGGAAGCGTGTGATGTTACGATCAAGCAGATCAAATACTGGGTGCGCGAGGAACGTTTATCCTTTACCGATGATTCTCTGGTTGGTCTGGAATGTGAGCGCTGTGGCAAGATGATCCACAGCGGAAGATTCTGTAAGGAGTGTGCAGGCGGACTGGCAGATGCGATGACAAACGCTTACAAGCGGGAACGCCAGCAGGCGGTTCGGAAGAGTTCCGCTGGTAAGATGCGATTTCTTGACTAATCCAGTGGATGAAAAGCAGGCAGGGATTGCTTCTGGATAAAATACATAAACAAGAGAAGAGACATATGCACAAATGCTGGTGCATGTGTCTTTTTTTACATAAAAAGGGTTATGATACAGGGAAAACTTCCGATATTCATATTGAAGAATCGTAATTGCAGGAGACTGCGGCTTGCGAAAGATAAGAAAAAGGAGGGAGAAGCAATGAGAATAGGAACCTATAATATGATCAGTCAGATTTATGGCAACACAGGCACCAAGAAGACGAAGACTTCTGGAACAACCGGATCAGGAAGCTTTTTGGATCAGGTATCTTTCTCAAGCATGGGAAAAGATATGCAGACAGCAAAGACAGCACTGGGCAATACACCAGATGTCAGAGAGTCCAAGATTCAGGATCTGAAGCGCCGGATTGACAACGGCACATATGATGTGAGCGTGGATGATTTCGCACAGAAATTACTGGACAGTTACAGCAAGACAAATATCTAAAAGAGGATGCGACATGGCAAGTATAATTGAGAATCTGATTACGGAATTGAATGATGAGTATGCATTGTATGAGCAGCTTCTGCAGGTGTCGATGGAGAAGACGGGGGCGATTGTATCGAACAATCTTGACCGTCTGTCTGAGACAACCGAGAAGGAGCAGCGTCTGGCAGATGCGCTTGCAAGCGTGGAACACAGACGGCGCGAGACAATGACAAATGTAGCGAATATCTTAGGCAAACGACCAGATGATGTCAAGGTGATGGACGTTGTTACATTTCTGGAAGGACAGCCGGAATTCCATGATCCGCTGCTTGCGATCAACGAGAAGCTGGCGAAGCTTGCACGGAAGGTGCGGGAAGTAAACGGACATAATCAGAATCTGATTCAGGATGCACTTGAAATGATCGAGTATAACATCAATCTGATGCAGAATTTAAACCGGGCGCCGGAGACGGCAGAGTATTCGAAAGAGATGTTCAAGAGCAACGCTGCATATGCAGGCGGTGCCGATGTACCGGGCAGATTTGATGTACAGAATTAACGGGAATAAGGGAGTAAACGTATGGCAGGAACGATGGGACGGTTGACGGTTGGAGTAACAGGACTTCAGACAAGTCAATATGCGTTAAATGCAACCGCACATAATTTAATAAATACACAGACTGAGGGCTATACCAGACAGCAGGTACTCCTGACAGACCAGTCATATAACAGAGTCGCAACGGACTCATATTATATCAATAACGTAGGTATGGGAGTTGTAACGGCTCAGATCCGACAGGTGCGCGACCAGTTTGCAGATGATACCTACCGCACAGAGAGCGGGCGTATGAGCTACTACAAGGCGCAGTATGAAACCGTCTCAGAGATAGAGAATTATTTCGGTGAGTTAGAGGGTAAGGATTTTAACACGACGTTAAAAGATATGTGGACATCCATGCAGGAGCTGCAGAAGGAGTCGAACAGTATCGTAACGCGGAGCTCCTTTATCTCCA
>OIAB01000448.1_pt1 | contig 8835 bp, 6 predicted proteins | sample 1580651 | NCBI WGS metagenome assembly OIAB01 (sample SAMEA3882540, study PRJEB24775) | human gut metagenome | biome: human-associated habitat; feature: intestine environment; material: feces | place: Netherlands | collected 2009/2010
GACCGGAACGATCTCCGCCTCTTCCGGCCGCTTCGGCTCATCGCCCGTCAGGCGGCAGACCTCAGTCGTTTCGGCATCGACGCTGCACACATAGTGCCGCTCGCCGTCCGTGAGTGCGAACTCCATGACCATTTCCCCGTCGATGAGCGTGAAGCGCATGCTGGCCTGCGTGACATCGTCCGCAGTCAGGCCGCAGCGCTCGAGCGCCGCCTGCAGCGCCTCGTTATACGGAATGTAGGCGCCGGTGCTGGCAGCACCGATCGACTCCATGCCGGCAAACGCCACGTCATTGGAGGCCGCCAGAATGTTCAGATCGTTGATCGGCAGGCTGACCAGCTCCTCGCCGGAAAGGTCCTGCACCTGGTCGCTGATCTGCCGGATCAGCATCGCCTTGCCGGCGCTGACACCCGCGGCAGAGGCATAAGCCTCCAGCTCCGGATCCACCTCCAGCACCTGAGCAAGGACCGCAGGGTCCATGCCGCAATCCGTCTGGGCGCTTTCCACGGCCGCAGCCAGCCGGTCGCGCAGACGCGCATCGCCCTTGCCGGCCTCGACCGTCACGAGGACGGAGTTCGTATCTGCCGATAGATAGCCATCTGTCTGCATTGCGGCGACGATCTCGTCCGCCGCCGTCTGCAGGGGCTGATTGCGCAGCTCCAGATCGTCGAGCACAAACTGGGCGTCCGGGTTGCACGCGCGTGCGGACAGGACCCGGCCGAGCTTGTTGACCGTCAGCTCGATGCTGGGGTTGGCGTCGAGCGTAGCGACGCCTCCGGGCACCTGCGTGGCATACAGCCCACCGCCGAGCACGGCCAAGAAGAACACCGCCGCCGCTGCGACCCAGCGCTTCCACGCGCCGCGGCGACGTCCGCGCTCCGGCATCGGGACGACCTTCTCCTCCTCCGGCTGCTGCGCCGGGGCCTGCACACGCGCCAAGATGGCGCTCCAGCAATCCGGCGTCTCGGCAACGACCTCGGTCCGCAGCTGTTCCAGCAATTCCTTATCGGTCAAGATCGTCACCTCCCATCGAATTGCGCAGCTTTCCAAGCGCACGGTTATAGCGAGAAATGGCTGTTGCCTGCGGGATCCCCAGCAGGTCAGCAACTTCTCTGTGCTTAAGCCCGGACAGCGCATGCAGCATCACGATCTGCCGCTCACTGTCTGTGAGTGTATGTAACACTTTCTCAAGCACCATATGATTCTCTGTCACCTGATAGGCATCATGCGTATCTTCCACATGAAACAGCTCATCAAAAGACAGGTTTTTGTTTTCCGCCTTGCGCAGGCGCATCAACGCCAGGTTGCGCGCAATCGTCAGCAGCCACGCCATCGGTTTGCCCGACGGCTGATAGCCCGGTGCCGACTGCATCACGCTCACAAACGTATCCTGCATCACATCCTCAGCCGCCGTCGGATCCCGAAGGATGGACAGCGCAAAGCCGTAAATGGAAGCGGACGTCTGGCGATACAGCGTTTCCAGCGCAGCGGTGTCACCCCGCGCTATGCGCAGGATGAGCGCATCATCCGGCGGTCGGCCATCGGCCGCACATATACCGGAGACGTGCTTGTCGTCATTTCGCATATTTGATTACCCCACATGAGAATAATGCCCGAAAACGAAATTTAATGCATAAAAAACAATTTTCCGCAAATTTTCTTCTTAAAAAATCCGTTTCCGGGCCGCGCGATCTTCTTAAAGAAATAGTTTACGTGAAAAAAAACGGTTTGTAAAGCGATTTACCACAATTTGCGTCCTTTCCCGCAGAATTTACGTCTCCGTATCCGGCGGCGCCGTCACCTCAAGCGCGTGATTAAGCACCACGCCCAAAATGAGCAGCAATCCGAAGGCCTGAAACCAGAACAGCAGGATCACGACCGAGGCGAGAGATCCATACACAAGTGAATATTTTGTGCTGCGGCCGATCAGCCACGACAGCAGGATACTCATGCACACGATCGCCACGGCGGAAAACACCGCGCCCGGGAGCACCCGGTGCTGCGGCCGGCGCGGCGTGGTGAGCCGGTAGAGGATCAGGATCATCATCAGCAGGATGGCAAACAGGATCAAAAACCGCAGCCACGTCCACGACCAGACGATGCTCACATGCGGCAGCAGCGCATCGAGCCAGAGCAGAAAGTGCTTGCCGGTCAGCATGAGCAGCACGCACAGGTACAGCACCAGCAAAAACGCCACGGAAAAAATCACGCTCACGATCGTACTGCGCACAATGCCGAAGCGCTTGGCGCCGTGGATCTCGCCGACGATGGCGGCCATGGCGCGAAAAGCGGCCGATGCGCTTGTGATCATGACCAGCAGGGCGGCAAAGAACATGACCTCGCTCGTATTGCCGGACACGTAGGTCAGAAACTCCGACACGAGCGCCTGCGTCTCGCGCGGGAGCACAAGCGTCTCGACGATGCGCAGCACGGCGGTCGGGTCACGCAGGATGAGCGCGAGCAGGTCGTACATACAGATAATGGCCGGGAACAGTGCCATGACCATGCAGTAGGCGAGCTCGGCCGCCGAGCGCGTCACGCGCCGGGCGAGAAACGTGTCCGCCATGGACATCAGGACTCGGGTAATGCGCCAGTTTTTCAAGCGGCTGCCTCCTCCAGTGGAATGCAAAAACCGCCTTCACGGGAGCGAAGGCGGTTTTTATCAAAATATGTCGAATTACTTGGAATTGAAGATCTTGAAGATGCTGTCAAACGGGTCTTCCTCCGCGGGGGCGGCAGTGTCCGCAGCCGGGGCAGCGGCCGGGGCCGGAGCAGCCGGAGCGGCCGGGGCAGCCGGCACGGCAGTCTTGGCGGCAGTCGCCGCGGCCGTGTAGAGGCCGGTGGCGGGAGCCGAAGCCGGAGCGGCAGCAGCCTGCTCGGCCTGCGCCTTGCCCGGCTCGTCAAAGCCGGTGGCGATGACGGACACACGGATCTCGTCGTCGAGCGAGGGATCGAAGCTCGCGCCGAAGATGATGTTGGCATCCGGGTGCGCAGCCTCCTGGACGAGGTTTGCAGCCGTCTCGACATCCTCCAGGCCCATATCTTCGGAGCCGGTGATGTTGATGAGCACGCCGCGCGCGCCGTTGATGGACGTCTCCATGAGGGGGCTGGCCACGGCCATGCGGGCAGCGTCCTCCGCCTTGCCCTTGCCGGCGGCACGGCCGACGCCCATGTGGGCGAATCCGGCGTCCTTCATGACGCAGGTGACGTCCGCAAAGTCGAGGTTGATGAAGCCGGTGTTCTTGATCAGATCCGAGATGCTCACGACGGCCTGACGCAGGACATCGTCCGCGATCTCGAAGGCGTTTGCCAGCGTGACCTTCTGGTCGGTGGCGAACTTCAGCCGGTCGTTCGGGATGATGAGCAGGGAGTCCACCTTGCCCAGCAGCTCGTTGATGCCGACCATGGCCTGATCCATGCGGCGCTTGCCCTCGAACTTGAAGGGCTTGGTGACGACGCCGACGGTCAGGATGCCGGCCTCGCGGGCAATGTCCGCGATCGTGGGCGCTGCGCCCGTGCCGGTGCCGCCGCCCATGCCGGCGGTGATGAAGACCATGTCCGCATTCTCCAGGCTCTTGGCGATGTTGTTGCGGCTCTCCTCGGCGCTGCGCTTGCCGACGTCGGGATCGCTGCCGGCGCCCTGACCATGGGTCAGCTTCTCGCCGATCTGAATCTTCTGATCTGCGCTGGAGACGGCCAGAGCCTGCTTATCTGTATTGACAGCCACGTACTCAATTCCCTGAGTGCCGGACTTAACCATGCGGTTTACGACGTTGTTGCCGGCCCCGCCGACGCCAACGACCTTGATGGTGACGACATTTTCCGGACCGGACTCGGTAGCAAAGGACATATTCGGTTCCTCCCTGTTGTTTCTATTTGTATCGGCAGCCGGCGCGTGCGCGCTCTGAGAGCCGTTTTTTGGCGGGTTTCGCTTCTGTTTGTTCTTATTCTTTCCCATTTTATATCGTTTTCCTTATCAGGTCAATCTTTTTTTGTGAACAATCAGCCGGGGCTGAAATGCGCGCGTTTGTCGATCGACAGGTCGATGGTGCCGGCATCGCTGTCCGTGAGCTGGGAGACCGCGCTCTGCAGCATGCCGAATTTGTACTCGACGTTTTCATTCGCGCCGAGGCGCACCGTGAACCGCCCGTCATAGGTAAAGCCGGGGTTCGACGCATCCGACAGGTCGATGACCGTGACCTTGGACGCCATGTCGCGCGTGAGCAGCTGGCCGAGGATCGCCGCCAGATACGTGACCTTCGGCGCGTCGGCCTCGCCGGCATTGAGCACCTCGCCGACCTTCGGCTCGACCGGCGTGATGCCGTCGACCCGGGCAAGACCGGTCAGCTCACTCTCCGTGACGGACTTGAGCAGCTTGCAGTTCTGGTCCACGACCCAGTAGCCGTCGTCCGCCTGGACGTAGGCCATGGCGCTGCTCTCCTGGATCGTGATCGTGACACGGTTGGGCAGCGCGCGCGTGACCTTCGCTTTGTCCACATACGGCAGCTTGCTGAAGATGCGGCTGGCGGCCGCGAAGCGGTTGATGAAAAACAGATTGTCGCCCGTGCCGATGCCGGAGGCCTCGACGACCTCCTCGGCCGTGTAGATGGAGTTGCCCACGACCTCGACCTTTGCGACACGGAAAAATACGCTCATGCCCAGGACGAGCGCCGCGCAGATCAACAGAAAGATCAGCGGCTGCAGCAGCGACCTGCCCCGGCCGCCGGACGGGCGGCGGGGCCGGTGCGCGCGGCGCGGCCCGGGCTGCTTCGATTGTTTCATAGGCAGGTGATTCCTTTCACTGCGGCGGGACACAGCGCACGTCGGCCCCAAGCGCCGACAGGCACGCATCGAAGCGGTCATAGCCGCGGTTGATATAGCCGTTGTCGAGGATCTCGGTCTCGCCCTCGGCGGAGAGGCCGGCCACGATCATGGCCGCGCCGCCGCGCAGGTCGCTGGCCGTGAGCGGCGCGCCAATGAGCCGGTCGACGCCGGTAACATACGCCACACGGCCCTCGATGCTGACGGCCGCACCCAGACGCCGGAACTCCTCGGCATGACGATAACGGTTGGTGAAGATGTTTTCGGTGAACACCGTGGTGCCCCCGGCCTTCAGGCAGGCGGCCATGAGCGGCGGCTGCGCATCCGTGGGAAAGCCCGGATATGGCTGCGTGACGACCGGCCGCGGCGCCGTGAGCCGCCCGGTCGATGTCAGGCGCACGGTGGACGCCGTTTTGATTATAGCACACCCCGCCTCGGAAAGCGAGTCCAGAACGGTCAAAAAGTGCTCCGGGTCGACGCCCTGCAGCTCCACATCGCCGCCGCAGGCGGCTCCGGCGCACAAAATCGTCGCCGCAACGATGCGGTCCGGCATGATCGTGTGCTCCACAAACGGCTGCGGCCGGAAGCCGCTGACCGTGACCGTCGACGTGCCGGCGCCGGAAATATCCGCGCCCAGCTTGCGCAGGTAGCACTGCAGGTCGAGGATCTCCGGCTCGCGCGCGGCGTTGCAGATGACCGTCTCCCCCACCGCCGCGATGAGAAACACGTGCCGGCCGTCCGGCAGCTGACTGGCCAGCTGCGCGCGCGTCCACGGCGCGGAAAAGCACGCACGCTCGAGCGCCTCGAGCTGCAGCAGGTGCGCCGCTCCGGCGTCACAGATCGTGCAGTCCATCAGTGCGCCTCCGCCCAGCTCGCGCCGATCTTCGCGTCCACGAGCAGCGGCACACGGTAATCGACCACGTGCTCCATCTCCTCGATGAGGATGGCGCGGACCGTCTCGGCCTCCGCCGCCGGGCACTCGACGATGAGCTCGTCGTGCACCTGCAGCAGGAGCTGCGCCTCCAGTCCTTCGGCGCGCATGCGCGCGTCCACGCGCACCATGGCGGCCTTGATGATGTCCGCCGCCGTGCCCTGAATGGGCATATTGAGCGCCACGCGCTCGCCAAAGCTGCGGAGGTTGAAATTCGACGATTTCAGCTCCGGCAGGTCGCGCCGGCGGCCGAAAAGCGTCGTGACATAGCCGTCAGCCTTGGCCTGCGCGACGATGCGGTCCATATAGGCGCGCACGCCGTGGTACTTGGCAAAATAGCTGTCCATGTACGCCTTGGCCTCGCTCTGGAACACGCCGATGTCCTGCGCGAGACTGAAAGCCGAGATGCCGTAGACAATGCCGAAATTGACGGCCTTGGCGTGCGAGCGCTGCAGCGGCGTGACCTCGTCGAGCGGCACGCCGAACACCTGCGACGCCGTGACGGCGTGGATGTCCTCCCCGCTGCGGAAGGCCGCGATCATGGTCTCATCATTGGCGATGTGCGCGAGCAGGCGCAGCTCGATCTGGCTGTAGTCCGCGTCCACGAGCACCTTGCCGGGCGAGGCCACGAACATGTTGCGGATCTGCGCGCCGAGCTCGCGGCGCACGGGGATATTCTGCAGGTTCGGTTCCGTGGACGACAGGCGCCCCGTCGCCGTAACGGTCATCTGAAAGTTCGTGTGGATACGCCCGTCGGCCGAGATCTCCTTGAGCAGCCCGTCGGCATAAGTGGACTTGAGCTTCGTGAGCATGCGGTAATCGAGGATCTGGTCGATGATCGGGTGCTTGCCGCGCAGCTTTTCGAGCACGGCGGCATTCGTGCTCCAGCCGGTCTTCGTCTTTTTCCCTGCCGGGAGCATGAGCTGGTCAAACAGCACATGGCCGAGCTGCTTCGGCGACTGGATGTTGAACGGCTCGCCCGCGCAGGCCCAGATGCTCTGCTGCAGCTGCTCGATGGCGCTCGTGAGGCTCTCGCCGAAATCATACAGCGCCTTGCGGTCGACGAGAAACCCCGTGTGCTCCATGCGCGCCAGCACCGGACACAGCGGCAGCTCGATGTCCGTATAGAGCGGCAGCATGCCGAGCGCGCCCATCTTTTCCCGCAGCACCGACTGCAGCGCCCAGACGGCCTGCGCGTCCGGCGCTTCCCCGCCGAGATATGCCTGCGCGAGGCGCGGGAGATCATAGTTCCCGGCCGTGGCGTCAAGCAGGTAGGCCGCCAGCGCCGTGTCGAACACGAAGCCGTCCGTCGGCAGGCCCTCGGCGAGCAGCGCGCGCATGAGGTCTTTGATGTTATGCCCCGCTTTGTGCACGCGGCCCGAAAACAGCAGGCGCAGGAATGTGTTGTAATCATCGCCGAGCTGCGCCCATGCGAGCGCATAGCACACCTTGCCGTCGCAGAGCGTAAGCGCATCGAGCCCGTCGGGCGCGAGCACCGCGACATACGGCGCCGCCGTGACCGCCTGCTCAAGCGCGTGCAGCGCTGTGCTGTCAGTCACGTCGACGGTCGGCAGGGGCGGCAGCGCGCCCTCCGGCGCAGCCGCGCCGTCGGCCGGCTGCAGGCCCCACTTTTCCGAGAGCTTCAAAAAGCCAAGCCGCCGGAACCAGTCATAGAGCTCGGGGCGGTAGTCCCGATCCCAGACGGCGGATTCGGGCGCGAAATCAATGGGCGCGTCCGTGTGAATCGTGGCGAGGTCGAACGACAGCCGCGCGCTCTCGCGCCCTTCCGTGAGCTTTTTGCGCACACCGGGCTTGATGTCCAGCGCATCGAGGTCGCGATAAATATCCGCCACCGTGCCGAAGCGCACGAGCAGATCCTTCGCCGTCTTTTCGCCGATGCCGGGCACACCGGGGATGTTGTCCGAACTGTCGCCCATGAGCGCCTTGAGGTCGATCATATGAATGGGGTCGAAGCCATACTCGGCGCGGAACACTTCGGGCGTGTATTCGATCGTCTCCGTCTGGCCCATGCGGGTCTTGACGTGGCAGACGTGGGTGGTGTCCGTGATGAGCTGGAGGCTGTCCTTGTCGCCGGTGACGATCTCGCACGCCCAACCGGCGGCCTCGCAGCGCCTGGCGACCGTGCCGAGCAGGTCGTCCGCCTCCCACCCGGCCAGCTCCAGCCGCCGGATGCCCATATTGTCAAGCGTCTGCTTGAGCAGCGGCATCTGCACGACGAGCTCCTCCGGCATGGGCTTGCGCTGGGCCTTATAGAGTGCGTACTGCTCGTGCCGGAACGTCGGCGCGTGCACGTCAAACGCCACGCACACCGCCTGCGGCTGCTCGAGCTCGAGGATGCGCTGGAAAATGGTCAGAAAACCGTAGACCGCGTTCGTCGGCGTGCCGTCGGGCGCGTTGAGCATGCGGATGCCGTAAAAGGCGCGGTTGACGATGCTGTTGCCGTCGAGAATCATGAGTTTCATTCGGGTATCCTCCTTGCGCGTCACTGGCCGCGCAGTTCAATGAGCCGGTCGCGCAGCACGGCGGCGTACTCGTACTCGAGCATTTCGGCCGCCTTCTTCATCTGGGCCTCGAGCCGCGCGATCTCGGCCCGGCGCTCGGCCTCCGTCATCTTTACGCCGTCGGCGCGCTTGGGCGCCTCGACATCGCTCGAAATTTCGAGCAGCTCGCGCACGCTCTTGACGATCGTCTTCGGCACGATGCCATGCGCTTGATTGTACGCCGCCTGTTTGGCGCGGCGGCGGTTGGTCTCCATGATGGCCGCATGCATGGCGGCCGTCTCCTTGTCGGCGTACATGATGACCGTGCCCTCGGCGTTGCGCGCCGCGCGGCCGATCGTCTGGATCAGGCTCGTCTCGCTGCGCAGGAAGCCCTCCTTGTCCGCGTCGAGGATCGCCACGAGCGACACCTCCGGCAGGTCAAGACCCTCGCGCAGGAGGTTGATGCCGACGAGCACGTCAAACGCGCCGGTGCGCAGGTCGCGGATGATCTCCATGCGCTCGATGGCGCCGATGTCGTGGTGCAGATAGCGGCAGCGGATGCCCGCGTTCGTGAGGTAGGCCGAG